>Ga0207851_100239_pt1 | contig 36100 bp, 40 predicted proteins | sample A23E3SouthBayCA_FD_187747 | JGI IMG/M metagenome (GOLD analysis project Ga0207851, IMG submission 187747) | Aerobic enrichment media microbial communities from Eden Landing Ponds, California, USA - A23 E3 (SPAdes) | ecosystem: Environmental > Aquatic > Marine > Unclassified | place: Emeryville... | reverse complement strand
CCGGTCGGCCCACCCGCGGGCCGGTCCGGTGCCGTGTGTCACGACGAACGTCACGCCGCCCGCTTCGACCGTGGCCACGTCGGGCAGGCCGACCCGCGGGTCCATGTTCCCCGCGACGGCGGTCAGTTCCGGCGCGAGGTCGCGGACGTCCGAGAGCGCGCCCTTCGAGTCGAAATCGCCCGCGTGGATCACGCGGTCGGCGGTCCGGACCCGCTCGCGGAACGCGTCGGGCAACCGCTGGGCCCGCGAGGGGATGTGCGAGTCGCTGACGAGAGCCAGTTGCATGACCGGACGTACGCGCGACCGACGGAAGTCGGTTTGGCCGGTCGAGCGAAACGTCTCGTCCGGAACCCCCCACAGACGCGACGCCTCGCGAACGAGGGCGTCATGTCGCTCGCGCCCCAAGCGAGGGCGATGGCCGTCACGCTGTCCGGCGACGCGTTCCGTCGCTACCGGCGCTTCACCCTCTACAACTCCCCCTACGTCGCCCACGACCGCGGCCGCGCGGTGGACCTCTATCCCGGAGAGACGACGGGGCCCGATCCCGTCGACGGCGACCCGGTCGCCGCGCCCTCCCCCGTGGCCGGCGAGGTTGTCGACACCCGGACGGTCACCGCTCCGTCCCGGCCCTACGCCGCCGCCGAGGACCACCTGATCCTCGTCGACACCGGCGCGGCCGAGACGCCCGCACTCACGACGGACAGCGGCGCCTCCCCGGTCGCCCGGATCCTGCACGTCGACCCCGCCGTCGAGGCGGGCGACCGCGTCGCGGTGGGCGACTCGCTCGGAACGCTCGTCCGCGCGGGCTTTTTCGCCCCCTGGGTCGCCAACCACCTCCATCTCGGATTCCGCGACCCGGACGCGAACCCGTACCGCGCCGCGGGGTCGCTCCCCCTCGAACTCGATCCGGCCGTTCGACCCGAAACGGTCCCCTGGGACGGCACCGGTACCGTCGTCGCGACCGGCGACACCTACGCGGTCCTCGATTCGCCCGCCCACCCCGCGCCCGGAGAGCGCTTCGCCGGCGTCGCCGCCACGGACGCGCGCGGCGCTCCCGTCGATGTCCTCGACGGCGGCCTGCCTCACTACGACGGCGGCGGGCTACTGGGGGCGGGGAATCGCTCCGCAGACACCGACGGCCCGGTCTTCCTCCTCGGCGAGCGCGTCGGCACCGCTGACGGTCGAGACGTGACCTGGGCGGACGTGACCGTCCGGGCCAACGGCGAACCGGTCCGCGGGCTGGCGCTGGCGGCCGGGCGCGACCGTCTCGGCGCGAAACTCGTCGGTGAGGGCGTCGACCTCCCCGTGGAGACCGACGTGCGGGTGACGATCGACCCGACGTAACTCACTTCAGTGACTTCGCGAAGCGGACCAGCCGGTACTCGCCATGGCGCTCGCGCCCCACCTGCTCGTAGCCGTGGGCGGGATAGAACTCGGTCGCGGCGTCCTGCCGTCGGGCGGTCGTGAGCACGATCCGGTCGAGGCCGCGCTCGCGCGCCGCCGCCTCAAGGCCCGACAGTATCGCGCTCCCGTACCCGCGGCGCTGGTGGTCGGTGTCGACACCGATCCGGAACAGCTCGCCCTCGCCGTCGGCCAGGTCCTCGCCCTCGACGGCGAGCCCGCCCATCGCGACGACCGCCCCGTCGACCTCGACGACGAGGAACTCGCCGCCGGAGTCGACGTAGGCCGCCTCGACGTCCGCGAGGTCGTCGGTGTCCGGCACGTCCGCCGGGTCGGTCCCCTCGGCGCGCATCGCCGCGCGGTAGAGCCGTCGGAGGGCGCGCCCGTCGCTCGCGTCGGCCCGGCGGAGGACAGCGCTGTCGGGAAGGCGCTCCGGGTCCGGCACGGGGGTCGCGGCGGTGTCGCCGTCGGTCGTCACGCGAACTCGATCTCCGCGCGCGGCGTCACCTCGCCGAACAGGAAGTCGGCGTGCTCGAGCGCGTACTCGCGGTGGCCGTCCTCGATGGCCCCGACGGCGTCCTCGACGAGGACGGGCCGGAAGTCGCGCAGGCCCGCGCTCGAGGCCGTGTGGAGCACGCAGACGTTCGCGAGCGTCCCGCAGATCACGAGGTCGTCGATGCCGTGGGCCTCCAGCCACCCCTCCAGTTGCGTCTCGTGGAAGGCGTCGTAGGTGTGCTTGACCACGACCAGATCGTCTTCCCGGGGCTCGAGTCCGTCGACGATTTCGGCCTCCCACGAGCCTTCGAGGACGTGCTCGCCCCAGCGCTCGAACTCGTCGTAGTAGTGGACGTCGTCGAACTGCTCCGGCGGGTGCACGTCGCGGGTCCAGACGACGGACGCGCCGGCATCGCGCGCGGCGTCGACGACCTCGCCGACCGGTTCGATGGCGTCCTCGCTGCCCGGCGCGTAGAGCGCTCCGTCGGAGTGACAGAAACCGTTCTGCATGTCGACCACGACGACCGCGGTCGAGTCGGCGTCGAGTTGCATACCCGGCCGTTGGGCGCGCGCCGCAAAAGGGTTTGAGGCGCCCGTCTGAGAGCAGGGATCGCGGTCAGCGGACGACCGCCCGAAAAGCTCCGGCCAGAGCGAGCACCGCCCCGCACGCGACCGCGGCGGCCCGCGGCAGGACCTGCGTCCCGAAATCGGCCTCGTAGGTCAGGTGTCTGCCCTGCAGCAGGTAGTACGACCCCTCGTAGCGGACGTCCCAGACCTCGATGCCGCCTCGGGGTGGGATGATTTCGGGCGGCACGTCGCCGTAGGAGACGTTGACGAGTCCGCTCTCGTTCGTCCGCGCGGCGTCGAACACTGCACGGGCGTCGGTCGAGAGGTTCGCGTAGACGCGGTTCGGGTGGTCCTGGTAGTCGCTCCAGTCGGCCTCGACGTAGTACTCGACGCGGTCGTCCGGCACGTCCGGAGACACTGCGACCGGAACGGCGACCATCGCGACCCCGACGAGAACGAGAGCGACCGTCAGGGCAGTCGAACGCGGGAGAGTCATGGCGGCGGTTCCGCGGGGCCGGGAATAAGCCTTCTTCACGGCCGTCCGGAGCGAAGGCGCTTTGTGTGCTACCCTCCGACAGGGAGGCGAATGGTTTCCCGGGAGTGGCTGACGCGCCACCAGGTCGGCGTCTACGCGGTCGCGGTCCTGGTGGCCATCGCGATCGGGCTCAGTCGGCCCGGTGCGGACGCGGCCGTCGAGGCGCTCATCGAACCCGTCCTGGCGGTGTTGCTCTACGTCACGTTCCTCGAAGTGCCCTTCGTCAGACTCCGCCGCGGGTTCGCCGACCGGCGGTTCATGACGGCCGCGCTCGGGCTGAATTTTCTGGTCGTTCCCGTCGTCGTCTGGACCCTCTCGCGGGCGCTCCCGCCCGACCCCGTAGTCCGCGTCGGCGCGTTCATGGTGTTGCTGACGCCGTGTATCGACTACGTCATCGCCTTCACCGACCTCGCCGACGGCGACGCCGCTCAGATCACCGCCGCGACGCCCGTGCTGTTGCTCGTCCAGTTGCTCCTCCTGCCGGTCTACCTCTGGCTATTCATGGGCGGCGAGGTCGCCGCGGTCATCGAGGCGGAACCGTTCGTCCGAGCGTTCCTGGTGCTGATCGCGGTGCCTCTCTCGCTGGCGTGGGCGACGGAAGCGTGGGCCGAGCGCTCGCCGACTGGCCGCCGCGCCCAGGACGCGCTGAGCTGGCTTCCCGTGCCGATGATGGCCGCGACGCTACTGGTGGTCATCGCCTCGCAACTCCCCCGCGTCCGCAGTTCTATCGACCAGGTCGCCGCGGTCGTTCCGGTCTACGTCGCGTTCCTCGTCGTGATGCCGCTGCTGGCGCGAGCGGCCGCGGGAATCGCGCGGACCGACGCCGAGACGAGCCGCGCGCTCGTGTTCACGTCCGTTACCCGGAACTCGCTGGTCGTGTTGCCCCTCGCGCTCGCGTTGCCCGCGGGGTACGAACTCGCCCCGGCCGTCGTCGTCACCCAGACGCTGATCGAACTGCTCGGGATGGTCGCGCTCACCCGGGTCGTCCCCGTCTGGCTCGTCCCCGACGACCCGGCCCCCGTGTCGGTCCCCGGAGTCGGTGTCCTGCGGTGACTACCTCCCGCCCTCGTACCACTCCTCGGCGAAGCCCGTCCGCTCGGCGTCAGCGGCGGCACGCCCGGCGGCGGCGTCGAGGTCGAACTCTCTCACGACCTCGCCGTCGCGGACCAGCGGTTCGAGCAGCGCCTCGCCGTCGTCCGGGCCAGTGCGGTCGGCGAGGCCGACGTGGTGGCCGCCGTCGGCCGTCCGGTACACCTCCTTCTTGCCGGTGAGCTTCCCGCGCTTGGCCGCGGGTTCGCCGTCGACTTCGACGATGTCGAGCGCGAAGTCCATCGGGTCGGCGTTGGAGACGTAGCCGCCGACGCCGAACCCCTCGACCACGTCGCGCAACTCGCGCAGTTCGGCGGGGCCGAGGCCACCGCTGGCGAAGATGCCCACGTCCTCGTGGCCGGCGGCGTCGAGCGACCAGCGCACCTCGCGGCAGATGTGGCGGAAGTCGCCGCGGCGCGATCCCGTGGTGTCGATGCGGACCGCGTCGAGGTCGTCGACGGCCTCGGCGGCGCGGACGCTCTCGTCGACTTCGTCGCTGTAGGTGTCACAGAGCGCGACGCGTGGCACGTCGGGGGCGACGGCCTCGTCGAAGGCGCGCCAGGCGGCCTCCTGCTCGCCGCGGCCGAAGCAGATGACCAGCGCGTGGGGCATCGTCCCGCCGGCCTCGCGGCCGATCACCTCGCCCGCCGCGACGTTCGAGACGCCGTCGAGCCCGCCCACGAGCGCCGACCGCTCGACCATCGCGCCGATGGAGGGGTGGACGTGTCGGGTGCCGAAGCTCAACACCTGCGAGTCCGGCGCGGCGTGGCGCGCCCGGAGGGCGCCGGTCGCGACGCCGGTGGCGTGCGAGAGGAAGCCGAGGAGGGCGGTCTCGAGCCGGCAGAACTCGAGGTAGGGGCCCTCGACCCGGAGCACGGGGCCGCCGTCGAACAGGCGCCCCTCCCTGATGGCGTCGACGTCGACGCTCCGCCCCTCGAAGAGGCGGGCGGCGTCGCGGACGCCGGCGAACAGGCTCCACTCGCCGGTGGGGAACTGGTCAGCGGTGACCTCCGCGACGACGTCGGGGTTGCGGTCGGCGTGTTCGAGCGTCTCGACGGTCCGGTCGAAGTAGGCGTCGGTCGCTCGCCCCTCGCGGATCGCCGCCGGTGAGATGATATCGAATCCGTCGGTCATGCCGGTCTCTACCGGTGGCGGCGTAAAAACAGTGGGCGTCGCGGGTCGGGCGAGGGCGGCGCGGGCCGTTCAGGCTCTCACGCCGGCTCGTGGACCGCGTCGAGGTCGGCGACGGTCGGCGCGTTGACGATCCGGACGGTGCGGCCGTTCCGGACGACGCGGAAGGCGTCGCCGTAGGGGTCGTCCTCGGGGACGACGAAGACGCCCGACCCCTCCGAGCGCGCGTCGTGTCCGCGGAGCAGGTCCCGGTACGCCGAGACGAACTCGCGGGCGTCGCGCTCGGTGTCCCACCGGGTCTTCCAGACGTAGGCGCCCTCGCTGTCGTTCTCGTTCCCGTCGGTGTAGGGCACGAGCGCGTCGCCTGCCCACCCCTCGGAGGGGTCAGATTCGTAGCTGTAGACGTCCTCTCTCGGAATGACGTCGTTGTCGAAGAACATTGCGTAGATGGAGGCCTCGCCGACGGTGTCGGCAACCGGGTCGTGATCGAAGCGGTCCCACTCGCCCGAGGAGCGGTCGGTGACGGTGACGTTCACCGGCTCCTCGTCGGGATAGCGGTCGGGGTGGATCACCTGCTCGGTGCTGTCGGGTTCGGCCTCGTGGAGGTCGCTCACGCCCGCCCAGCCGCGGTCGTCGTAGACCGATTCGACGAACTCCTGGCCCGCGGTGTAGGGCGTGAGGATGGTGAGCAACAGGCCGGCGTTGACGCTCCCGCCGCCGGAGCCGCCGCCCGGCCCGCGTTCGGGTCGGGGCTGACACGACCACACGTCGCCACAGCGGTCGGTGTAGACCGACTCGACGAAGTTGGCCTCGCCCTCGACGACGCTGTCGCTCGCGAGTTGGCGGTCCTGCGTGTCGGGGGCGCCGCCGAAGCCGAACTGCTGGTCCTGCAGCGCGTGGACCAGTTCGTGTGCGAGCGTCGCGTTGCTTATCCGCGGCGTCGGCGAGTCGCTCACGATGACGATCGAGTCCTGGCCGGGCGAGTAGTAGCCCAGCACCGACTCCCCGAGCGTCTGGTCGAAGCTCTCCGAGCTGCCGGTCGATTCGGGAACGATAAAGAGCCCTTCCCAGACCTGGTCGTTCCAGGCCTGGAACGTGGGGTTGCCGCCCCCGCCCGAACGGTTCGCGCGGTACTGCTCGCGGCTGATCACGTCGACCGGGACCGACTCCTCGAACTCCAGCCCGCGGATCTGCTCGATCCGGGCCATCGTCCGGTTGACCAGCGCGGCGCGTTCGCTCCCGTTGTAGCCGTCGCTCGCGTTCACGGCGACCGGGTCGTCGTACCAGTACCCCCCTTCCCACCCGAGGACGTCGCTCCCGGGGTCGCCCTCCTGGTGCTCCGTGGGCGGCGCGATCCGCCCCTCGTCCGAGCCGAAGGCCGCGCTACAGCCCGCGAGGACGACCAGCGCGGCGAGCGCGAGCGACCCGAACGCGAAGCGGCGACTGGCCATCGGGTTACCGCCGCCGCCGCGCGAGCGCGGCCCCCGCCAGGAGCGCGATCAGCGCCGCGGCGACGCCGAAGCCCGCCCCGTCGTCGGACGTGGTCTCGGTCCCGGGCGCGGGCGTCTCGATCCCGCCGTCGTCGGTCTCGGTCGCGGTCGGCCCGGACGAGTCGGTCGCGCCGTCACCGGGCGAGTCGGTGGGTGAGTCGGTCGGCGTGGGAGACGGTTCGTCCGTCGGGGTCGGCGACGGCGTGGCCGTCGCCACCTGCGGCGCGGCCCCGGCACGGATCGCCGAGAGCTCCTCGACGGACGGGGCGTTGACGATGGTTACCGTCGACCCGGTCGCGTTCACGTAGAACGCGTCGCCGAAGGCCGCCTCGTCCGGGATCCGGTAGGTGTTCCCGTGGCCGGAGACGGGTTCGGCGCCGTAGTACTCGACGAGCGTCGTGTACCCCTCGGCGAAGTCAGCGGCGTCGCCCGCGCTGTCCCAGACGGTCTTCCAGACGTAGCCCGTCTCGTTCGTGTCGGCGGAGTCGTCGGTTGCGTAGGGGTAGAGCCGGTCGTTACCCCAGCCGTCGGTGAACTCGAGGTCGTAGTTCAGCGGGTCGAAGTCGCTCACCGTGCCGGCCGCGGTGAGGTTGTAGAAGTCGCGCGGACCGACGACGGGCGCGTCCTCGCCGCCGCTCGCGAACACCGGCCGCATCAGCATCGCGCTGAGCCCCGCCTGGCCGAAGCGGGCGTAGTCGACGCTCCCCTCGCCGAGGTCAGGGATCTCCCACTCGGACGAGGAGCGGTCGGTGAACGTCAGCTCCGCCGGTCCCTCGTCGGGGTACTTCTCGGGGACGATGACCTGCTCGGTGCTGGTCGGCGGGTTCTCGTAGACGGCGTTGACCGCCTCCCAGCCGCCGGCGTTGTAGATCTGGCGGACGAACTTCGGCCCGTCGCTGTAGGGCTGGTACTGGGTGAGGTAGACGCCGTAGTTGATCGACGCGTTGCCGCCGCCGCTCCCGCCGCTCTCCTCGGGCATGAGGCAGGACCAGCCGGCCTCGCAGCGCTGGCCGTAGAAGCGGTCGACGAGGTTGCCGTCGCCCTCGATGATCCCGAGACCGGCGTTGTTCCCCTCTCGGGTCGACCGGTCCTCGAAGGAGATCCGGAGCTTCTGGTCCTGGAGGGCGTGGAACAGCTCCTGGGAGAGGGTGATCTCGTTCATCTTCGGCGCGGTCGCGTTCTCCGAGACGATGACGATCCGGTCCTGCGCGAAGTTGTAGAAGCCGCCGATGGTCGCGGTCTGGGTCGACTCGAACACCGACAGCGCGTTCTCGTCCTCGCCGACCGAGAGCATCGCCTCCCACTTGACGTTCTGGTGGAGGTAGTTCGCCGTCGAGGGCGTCGCGTTCGCGCTCTCGCTCTCGCGGGACTCGCGGAACTCCTCGCGGGAGACGACCTCGACGGGCACGGTCTGTTCGAACTCGAGTTCGCGGACCCGCTCGACGCGGGCCATCGCGCGGGCGACGACGGCGTCGAGCTCCGTGTCGTTCAGCCCGTCTTCGCGGGTGACGTCGATGGGGTCGTCGTACCAGCAGCCGTTCTCCCAGCCCAGCCGGTCGCTCGCGGGATCGTCGCCCTGCGTGCCGTTGGCGACGGGCGCGCAGGCGTCGTGGCTCGACGCGGTCGACGCGTCTGCGCTCGTCGCGTCGGCCGCGTCGGCCGCGTTCGAACCGTCGACCGCGATATCGGTCGTCGAAATGGTCGGGGACCTGTGCGTCGTGGCGTCGTCGCCGACCGGGGCGGCACCGGCCGCGGCGGGGAGAGCGACCACCGCGGACAGCGCCATCAGTCCGACGACGAGCCCAGTGAGGGCGGAACGCATGTACGGGTGGCACATAGAGGCACGCGCTTAAAAATCGCTCACCTCCGCGGTCGTCGTCGCCGCTGGTACGCCCGGGCGACACCCTCTGCGCCCGCGCGAGATCGGCCCTGATGACGAAGGACTGGCCGCGGGGCCCTCGGACCGAACGGAAACCCTCGAATAGTCGCGCATCCACTCTCCGCCCGTCTATGACCGAACGGGCACACGCGCTGGCGCGGGCGGAGCCGCTCGTGCTCGTCGCGGTCGGTGGGTTCGCGGGCGCGGGGGCCAGATACGCGCTCGCGGTCGCGCTGCCGACGACGTTTCCGTGGGGGACGCTCGCGGCGAACGCGCTCGGGAGCTTCGCGCTCGGCCTCCTCCTCTACGAGGCGCAGTTCGCCGGCGCCCTGAGCCCGGAGACGCGACTGGTCGTCGGGACCGGCTTTCTCTCCTCGTTTACCACCTACAGCACGTTCGCGGCCGAGACGGTGGCTCTCGCGCCGCCCGTCGCGGCGGTGAACGTCGCGGCGAACTACGGGCTCGGGATCGCCGCGGTCCTCTGCGGTCGCTGGCTCGCGAGGTGGCTGTCGTGAACCCGGTCGTCCTCGTCGGCGTCGGCGGAGTCTGCGGCGCCGTCGCGCGCTACCTCGTCGGCGAGCGGGTCCCCGACCGCTTCGGCGCGACGCTGGTCGTCAACGTCTGCGGGAGCTTCGCGCTCGGTGCCGTCCTCGCCGCGCCGGTCGGCGACGCCGCGGTCCTCGCCGCCGGCACCGGCTTCTGCGGCGCCTTCACCACGTTCTCCACCTTCGCCTTCGAGACGGTCCGCCTGTTCGAGACCGGCCACCGCAAGCGGGCGCTCGCCAACGCCGTCGGCACCCTCGTCGCCGCCGTCATCGCCGTCACCGCCGGGTCGACCGCGGCCGGCCTCGTCTCCTGACCGCGGGACGGCCCCGCCGCGTCGGCTCGCGCGACCGGCTCGCTGACCGGCCGCCGAGCGACAACTGCGCTCGCCGTTCCGCGAGAGTATATAACACGCACGGTCCGTGATACCGTTGCACGTACCAGTAGACCTATATGGTGCTGTGGTATACCATAGCACGTATGGCGTCCGCACCGAGCAGCGACACTGACGACTTGCTCGACGAGTTCCTCACCCAGCGCGGTCACGACGTCGAATCGGCGGGCTGGGAGGACAACTACAACAAAAAGCAGTGTCCAGACTGCGGCGGCCTCCACGAGACAGCGGCGGCGGAGTGCTCGGTCTGTGGCTGGTCTCCGGTGTGAGAACGGACGAGTGACGGCGATTCTCCGCGGTTTTCGACGGTCGTGAGCCAGTTCTCTCGCGAACAGAGCGACCGACGCGGCGACCGCCGAGCGAAGCGTCTGGCGGTTCGGAACAAAGGGGGAAAGAGAGTCACGCCGGGAGCGGCGTCCGAAGGGAACGCGGTGCCGGACCGGTGTGGTCGTTCCCGGCGGCCGCGTCGGGGGGACAACGCGGCCGGAGTTGGGGGGAATGGCGTCGGGAACGACCCCTTCGTTGCGCGCTCGTGCCGGCGAGGACCGGCGTGCGGAGACGGGCACGAAGCCCCGACCGTCGGGGACGCCCGAACGGGGGGATGTTCGGGCGTCAGCCCGGGCGGACGGGTCTCCCACGCCCCACCACTGGCACACACGGATGCGCACGGCGACGATCGCCCGTGCCCGCACTCGGTCCGCACTCACTCGTAGCGGGGGGACGACTATAATGGGGGCGGGGCGTTTTCTGAGCCTGAAAGAGCCGCCGGACTCCGACCCCGAAAGAGCCGTGCCCTCGAAAGGTCTTTGTAGCGCCTCTCGAGACTAGACGCCAGTGGACGACGAACGGAGCATCGAGGAGATCCTCGATACAATCGGCGACGAACACGCCCGCCGCGTTCTGGCCGCGATCAGTCGAGAGCCGCGGTCGGCCAAGGAACTCAGCGAGGAGTGCGACATGTCGCTGCCGACCGTCTACCGGCGCATCGAGATGCTCAGCGAGTACGAGCTCGTCAAAGACCAGACGCTCGTCGCCGACGACGGCAACCACTACAAGATCTACGAATCGAACTTCGAGTCGACGGTCATCTCCCTCGAGGACGACGAGTACCGCGTGCGCATCTACCGCGAGGAGAACCTCCCCGACCGCTTCAGCCAGCTCTGGGACGACCTGAATCCGGAGTGAGCGACCCGCCGCGGGCGTCGGGCGGGCCCGGATCGACCGATCCATCCGGACCGACCGGTCCGCCCGGACCGGCCGACCGACCCGCGCCGGTCGGGCCGACCGGTGAAGATTTAAGCCGTCGCGGGGTGGCGAACCCATAACGGACGATGGTCGAGCTGGCACCGATCCTGAGCGGCGTGTTGGCACTCATGCGGATGACAGTGTTCGGGCTCTCGCTCGGGATCACGCTCATCAGCTTTCAGGCCTACCGGAAACGCCCCTCCGAGCGCCTGCAGTACGCGTTCACGGGCTTTGCCTTCATCAGCATGGGCGTCGCCGGCGACGTGATCGTGCAGGTCGGCATCCGCCAGGCGGGAGAAGTCGCGCGGCTGTTTTTCCAGATCGCCGAGGCTATCCCCTTCATCATCGGGTTCAGCATGCTGTACGTCTCGCTGTACCGGTGAGCGAGGGCGACCGACCGCCCTCTCGCGATACCGCCGTGATCGCACCGTCCGCTCCAAGCCACGTCGTTTATTGGTGAGCGTCTCCTTACGTGGGTCAATGACTGAACCGTCCACCCAGGTGACGCGCCTGTTTGGTGGTCCCGGGAGCGGGAAGACGACGGCACTGCTCGACCGGGTCGAACGACTGCTTGACGAAGAGGAGGACGTGGAGTTCCGCGACGTGCTGGTGGTGTCCTACACGCGGGCCGCGGCCGCCGAGATCCGCGAGCGACTCGCCGAGCGCCTCGACGAGTCGCCGCGGGCGCTCAAGGGCAACGTCTGTACGATGCACGCGAAGGCGTACGAACTGCTCAACCTCTCGCGGGGGGACGTCGTCGGCGAGTCCGACAAAGAGGAGTTCTGCGAGCAGTACGGCGTCGAATACGAGGACGAGTACGAGGGGTCGCGCCGCCGGACCGCGCGCTCGACCACGCTCGGCAACAAGATCATCGCCACCAGCCAGTGGCTCCAGCGGACCCGCCGCGACGTCTCCGAGTGGTACGACGTGCCCTTCAAGTGGGACGACGAGACCGTCCGCCTGCCGCCCGAGATCGACGACAACGCCCAGACCGGCAACAAGTACACGCCGACCTGGCCCTCCGACGACGACCGGACGAGCGTCCCCGAGACCATTCGGGCCTGGCGCCAGTACAAGGGCGAACACGACGTGGTCGGCTTCGCCGACATGCTCGAGCGCGTGGGACAGCGCTCGCTTTTGCCGAACGTCGACTACCTGGTCATCGACGAGTTCCAGGACATCACGACCCTGCAGTACGACGTCTACGAGGAGTGGCGCCCGCACATGAAGAAGGTCCTCATCGCCGGCGACGACGACCAGGTCGTCTACGCCTGGCAGGGCGCCGACCCCGACCTGCTGCTCGAGGAAGACGTCACCGACGACAACATCCTGCCCAACTCCTACCGGCTCCCCTCCCGGATCTTGAACGTCGTCAACGAGGAGGTCAGCCACATCGAGAAGCGCCAGGAGAAAGACCTCAACCCCCGCAAGGAGGGCGGCCGCGTCGAGGGCGTCCAGAACCCCTCGATGATCGACCTCGTCCGGAACGTCCGCAACACGGTCGAAGAAGACGAAGACGGCACCGCGATGATCCTCTTCCGTGCGCGCTATCAGATGTTCCAGTTCATCGACGAGTTCATCGGCGAGGGGATCCCCTTCACCTGCCTGACCGACCAGCGGATGTGGACCGACCGGCTCACCCAGTACGTCCGCGCCATCGAGGCGCTCGACGCGGAGGAGCCGATAGACGGCCTGCAGGCCCGCCGGCTCGCCGACATGCTCGCCGACTCCGCGTTCGGGACCGGCGAGCGCGACGACCTGTTCGACGAACTCGACGAGCGCGAGGAGGCCGCGGACGTCGAGGACCTCGAAGAACTGTCGATCGAACCCGATACGATCCGCGAGTTCGCGCCCTTCGCGCCGGACCCGCGGGCGGCCGCGGACATGCTCCGGAAGGTGACGAGCTTCCAGGAGCGGACAGTCGAGTCGTACTTCGGCGGCAACTACGAGGGGTTCGACCCCGAGCGCGTGCGCGTCGGCACCATCCACAGCGCGAAGGGTCGCGAGGCCGACCACGTCTTCGTCGCGACCGACCTCACCGAGAAGGTCGTCGAGCAGATGGCCGCGACCGTCGACCAGTCGGGCCGCGAGGTGCCCGGCGACGAGGAGTTCACCAAGCACACCTCGCCCGTGCCCACCCTGACCGACAACGAGCGCCGCGTCTTCTACGTCGGGATGTCCCGCGCCCGCGAGCGGCTGATCATCCTCGAGAACCTCGTCGACGGCGCGCCCACGCTGCCCATCGACGTGCTCCTCAACAACGAACCGACCGGAACCTCCGTCGACGACCTGCTCGCCGACGCGCAGGACGCCGCGCCGACCGCCGCGGACTGACGCCGTCGCGGTTTCCGCACCGACACCACGCGTTCGGTCGTCCGTTCGGCAAGCGCGCCCCTTTTGTCGCCGCGCACGATACGGAGTGCTATGACACGCGGCATCCTCGGGCTGGTCGGACTCGCCGCGACGCTCGTCCTCGCCCTGCCGGTAGCGCTGCTGGGCCTCGAGTTCCTCGTCGGCGGTGACACCGTCATGGGCGCGGGCCTGCTCGCCGTCGCCGGCCTGATGATCGCGGTCGAGGAGCTACTCACGACGCCCGGGGATATCCCGTCGCTGGTCGCGAAACACACCGTCGGCCGCGTCGCGAAGACCGACGAGGAAGACTGAGCGACGGTCGACTCCCCCATCGACAGCCGTCACGTATCTGAGAACGATAACCCTCTTGTGTGGCTTGTGCCAAGCCGGAGTATGTTCACGGGAATCGTCGAGGAGACGGGACGCGTCGAGCGCGTTACGGACGACGACGCGGGTCGCCGGCTGCGGATCGCGACCACGTTCGCGGACCTGACTGCGGGACAGAGCATCGCGGTCGACGGCGCGTGTCTCACCGTCGAGGAACACGCACAGGGCGAGTGGTTCGAGGTGTTCCTCGCGGCCGAGACGCTCGACCGGACCACCTTCGATTCCGTCGCCGAGGGCGAGTCGGTCAACCTGGAGCGCGCGCTCGCGGCCGACGAGCGCTTCGACGGCCACGTCGTCCAGGGCCACGTCGACGGGACGACCACAGTTACGGACATCGAACGGATCGGCGAAGACTGGGCGTACACCTTCGACCTGCCCGCGGGGCTCGAACAGTACGTCGTCGAGAAGGGCTCGATCGCGCTGGACGGGATCAGCCTGACCGTCGCCGCGCTCGACGAGGCCGGGGGAACGTTCTCGGTCGCCATCGTCCCGACGACCTATCACGAGACGACGGTCTCCGAGTACGAGGTGGGTGACCCGGTCCACGTCGAGGTCGACGTCTTCGCGAAGTACGTCGAGCGGATGCTCGGGATGGCCGACCGCGACGCGGCCGACGCCGGCGCCGTCCGCGAGGCGCTGGGCGAGTTTCGCTGATAGTGATTATTGTAGCGATTTACCGGTACGCGCCGACAACGGGGTCGGCGCGATCCGGAAATAATCTACAATGATCACTATGAGTCGCCGCCCGCCGGGGCGGACGCGGGTCACGGGTCGAACTCGGTGCGTTCGGGCGGCGGGCCCTCGGTACCGTCGCCGCGGCCACCCGCGTCGCCGTCGTGGACGTTCCGGTAGACGCGGCGATAGCGGGCGAGTTTCCTGACGAGGACGAGGCCGAAGATCCCGTCGTACGCGACCACGAACCCGACGAAGGCGGCGAACCACGGGATCCCGAGCTGGTCGGCGACGAGCGCGGGGACGACGCCGGCCAGCGAGTTGTAGGTGGCGTGGATGAGCGCGGCGATGAGCAGTCCCTTGACGATGATCGGTCCGGCGCGGTCGGGGTTGAACTTCGCGAGGCCGAGGTAGAAGCCGGCGAACGCGGAGTAGATGACGTGGCCCGGTCCCGCGAGCGCGCGGACGGCGGCGATGGCCGACCCCGTCGCGATCAGGTCCAGCGGGTCGGCGATCCCCTCGGTGATCCCCGAGACGTAGATGATGTTCTCGATGGTCGCGAAGCCGAGTCCCGCGACGGCGCCGTAGACCGCGCCGTCGACGACGGCGTCGAAGTGGCTGCTCCGGTAGGGGTACAGCCGCACCGCGAGCAGTTTCACCGTCTCCTCGACGGGACCGACGACGACGTAGAAGGTCGCGATCTGGACGGCAAAGCCGACCGCGCCCGTCGTGAGAGCGAGTTCCTCGGTCCCGATAGCGAAGACGGAGTTGAGCACGCCGGCGAAGCCCGCGAACAGCAGGCCGAGGAGGAAGGTCGCGACGAGGAGCCGGAGCGGCTCCTGTGTGGTCACGTCGGCCCGCCAGACGTAGGCCGCCAGCAGGGCCGCGGGGACGACCGAAAAGAAGGTGAAGAGGGCGATCACCGGGTTCTCGGTCAGCGCGCTGAGCCCGCCGACCGCGCCCTGGAGCGCGAGGATCAACACCGCGAGCGCGACGACGAACAGCCGCCCGCCGCGGACGAGCGCGCCGTAGAGCCACACCGACAGCGCGTCGACCCGCGACCGCACCTCCCAGTCCGATACCTCGTAGAGGTCGTTCTCGCCGTCCGCGCGCGCCGCCACCGGGTCCCGGCCCTCCGACATACCCGTCACCTGCGACCCGCGGTACCTAACAGTTCCGTCGCTCGTCGGATCTTAATATCTCCTTAAATAATAGATGGAGGATTGATCTGTTTGAGGGGCACCGTTATATGCGGGGCTGTGTCACAGACAGTCAATGACACGCGTGAGTTCCAGCCGGGGGCTGCTGTACTCGGCCCCGCCGGGCGAGGACGAGGAGACGGAGCGCGACGAACCTGCCGACGACTGAGCCGTCTTCTCGACAGCGCCGCGACCGTTCGGTGAGCGGTCGTTGCGCTGATCGAGCGTGGCGGGAACTGCGGCAAGCGAGGGGCTTTTGCTCGTCGGGGCGAACCCACTGATATGACGCTCAGAGCCGGCGTCGTCGCGGTGCAGGGCGACGTCAGCGAACACGCGACCGCGATAGAGCGGGCCGCCGAGCGCCACGGCAAGCGCGCCGAGGTGGTCGAAATCCGCCACTCGGGGCTGGTGCCCGACTGCGACCTGCTCCTCCTGCCGGGCGGCGAGTCGACGACCATCTCGCGGTCGCTCCGCCGGGAGGGCATCGCATCGGAGATTCAGGACCACGTCGCCGCCGGCAAGCCGGTGCTGGCGACCTGTGCGGGGCTCATCGTCGCCTCGACCGACCCCAACGACGACCGTGTCGAGAGCCTCGGCCTCGTCGACGTGACCGTCGAGCGCAACGCCTTCGGCCGGCAGCGAGACAGCTTCGAGGCGCCCCTGGACGTGGCGGGGCTGGACGACCCGTTCCCGGCGGTGTTCATCCGCGCGCCCGTCATCGACGAGGTCGGCGACGTCGAGGTCCTCGCCGAGTGGGACGGCCGTCCCGTCGCAGTCCGCGACGGTCCCGTGCTGGGGACCTCCTTCCACCCCGAACTGACCGACGACGACCGCATCCACGCACTCGCTTTCTTCCGCGAAGCTGTCGTGGCCGCCGAGGACTGACGCCCGTTCGCCCTCGCGGCGGAGCGCCGCGGACGGTCTCTCCGAGAGTGGCGACTCGCCCGGCAGGAAGGTCGGATAGCCGTGTCCGGGTCGCCGGGCTCACTATCGGTTGGGTGTCGTTCTCATAGAAGGACATAAATAATCGATTCCCGTCTGGCGAGTATCGATCGAGTGTTACGCATGAGACTGGTTTCGATAGGAGTCGCCGTGGTGGTCGGGATCGTTCTCGTCTGTTCGCTGTCCGGGAGCGTCGCCGCCGCGGACGGCGACAACGCGACGGCCGAAGTCAACGTCACCAGCGAGGGCGTCGGCGCGGACGCCGTGGTCCAGACGGCCGACGGCGGCTACGCTTTCGTCACGGCGACCTCGAACACGTTCTCGGACGAGATCGGCGTCACCGAGGTGTCGATCGACGGGAAACGTTACGTGAAAAACCGGACGGGCGCGAAACCGATCCTCGTCAAGGTCGACGCGGGCGGCGACGTCGAGTGGGTCCGACGGTACGGCCTGGTCCAGCAGGGGTACTTCCTCCCGACCGGGATCGCGCAGGGACCCGACGGCGGCTACGCCGTCTCCGGGATCTACCACCAGCGCCCCTACGAGACCGACGACGGGATCGCGTACCCGCGCGACGACGTCGGCGTCGGCTACACGGCGGCCGTGCTGAAAGCCGACGAGCGCGGCGAAAAAGAGTGGGTGCGCCTCTACGACGGTCCGTCGGGCGGCGCCGCCAACGACATCGCGACGCTGCCGAGCGGCGACTTCGTCGTCGCGGGGGAGAAAGTCGACGTCAGCGGCGAGTCGCTCGCGCGCCACGAGGAACTGTTCGGGACGAAGTTCTTCGACCCCGCGAGACTGTTCACCATCGACGGGTCGGGGGCGATCCAGTGGGAGACCTCCTACGGCCGGGCGAAACACGGCTCGACGAGCGAGGAACACGGCTCGACGAGCGGCGTCGTCTCCTTCGACGCCGTCACCGTCGACGACGGGCGGATCGTGGTCGCCGGGAACAACTTCACGAACCCGGTCGTCGCCGTCTACGACGGCACGACGAGCAAGCTCCCGGTCTGGGACGTGACCCTCGACACCCGCGGTGACGTGCTCGAGACACCCGACGTGACGCGGGTCGGTGACCGCTACGTGGCGGTCGGCTACCGCTACGACGCCGACACGGAGACGCGGGACGCGCACGTGAGCGCCGTCTACGCCAACGGGACTGTCGCGTACGCGCAAATCCGCGAGGGCGTGGAGGCGGCGGCCGTCACGGCGGTCGCGGACGGCGACGTGGTGGTCGCGGGCGAGACCGCCGACGATGAGCTGTGGTACCAGGAACTCAACGCCACGACCGGGGAGTCGCGGTTCATCTCCGTCGCCGCCATCGCCGGAGCCGGCGGCGCGAACGGCGTCGTCTCCGGGCCGCGCGTCGGCTACGTCTTCGCCGGGACGTCCGGCGGGGACGCGACCGACAGTTCCTACCTCCGCGGGCTGCTGTACTGCGAGGACGTCGACGGCGACGGCGACCCCGACAACGACAACGACGCGCTCTGTGACAACTGGGAGCGCGACGGTCTCGACAGAAACAACGACGGGACCGTCGACCTGGACCTGCCGGCGATGGGCGCGGACATGTCCCGCAAGGACGTCTTCGTCGAGGTCGACTACATGAGAGACGGGACGAACCACGACCACGAGCCCAGCGAGCGAGCGATGGACGCCGTCGAAGCCGCCTTCGCGGACGCGCCGGTCGAGAACCCCGGATCCAGTCCGGACGGCATCGACCTCCACGTGCTGATCGACGAGTCGATCCCCGAACGCGAGAACGTCTCCTTTCTCGCGACGGACGATTCGAGCAGCGACTTCCAGCGGATCAAACACGGCGACAGCCGCTGTGCGGGACTCGGTCAGGTCGGCCGGTTCGGCACCGTCGCCGACAGGCAAAGCGCCGACTGCCGGGCGATCCTGCGGGCGCGCGACCTGGTCTTTCACTACGCGATCTTCGGGCACAACACGACCGAATCGGCGGGGATCTCGGGGATCGCCGAGCCCCGCGGGAACGACCTCCTGGTGACGCTCGACAAGCCCGGGTACACCGATGCCGCTCGGGCGCGTGCGGCGAAGACGCGCGCCGAGCCGACGGTGGCGGACACCACGGCCGACGAGGAGTTCCGCGCGCTCCAGGCGGCCACGTTCATGCACGAACTCGGCCACAATCTCGGCCTCTATCACGGCGGCGACGAGCGCACGAACAACGACAAGCCGAACTACCTCAGCGTGATGAACTACGCCTACCAGATCGACTACCTGGATACGGCGATGGGGCTCCCGAACGTCCCGGACGGAGCGACGGTGCGGACGAACCGCCCGCTCGACTACTCGCGGTCCGCGCTCCCGAGGCTCGACGAGACGCGCCTCGTCGAGTCGGCCGGCATCACCGGCAGCGCCTTCGGCGGGTTCGGCGCGCGCTACAACGGCCTGCGCGTGCGCTACTCGGTCAATCGCTCGGGCGTTCCCGACGACCCCTCCTGGGTCGTCGGTCCGCTCGACGGCCCGATCGACTGGAACGGCAACGGCGACATCGACTCGGTTCCCGTGTCGGCCGACATCGACAGAGGCGCCCCCACTGTTCATCCCGGCCACGACGACTGGGCGACCCTCCGGTTCGACTTCCACCGCTCGAAGTACTACGAGGGCGCCCTCGGCGCGAGCGCGGAACTCTCGCGCGACCAGTACCTCGACGCCGGACTGACGAGCGACGACGAGGACGGCGACGGCGTCCCGAACGCCGACGACAACTGCGTGATGCTCGCCAACGCCGACCAGACCGACGCCGACGGGGACCGACTGGGCGACGCCTGCGACCCCGCACCCGAACGGTCCCGCCTCGCCGCCGACGCGTCCCTCGACGACCCCGAGAGCCGGTCCGTCGTCGGGGCGAACGCCACCGGCGAGTCCGACGAGGAGTCGGAGACTCCGACAGCCACGCCGACCCCCACCGAGACGCCGTCGCCGACGCCAGTTCCCGACGACGCGACGCCGACCTCTACGCCCGCCGGCGCCACGCCGACATCGGGCGGCGAGACGCCGACGGAGCGACCATCGACTCCGTCAGGAGCGACGGCGACGCAGGTCCCCACACCACCGCCGGGCGACCGGACCGCGACCGAGACGCCGGACCGCACTCCGACCGTGACGACTGGCAGTGCGGGCGCTCCGGGCGACGGCGGGGCCACGCCGTCGGAGTCCGGCGGGGCCGGCGACGGCCCGCTCCCGTTCGCGCTCGTGGCGCTCGCGACCCTCGCGGTCGTCTCCGGTCGACTGCGCGGGCGGCGGTCGTAGCGGCGGCGAAGGCGAACGTTCGCGCCCGTCGCCGCGGCCGCGAGCGACAGACCCATCACGCGCGGCCCCGTCGCTCTCGCTCATGACCGACCCCGACGTGCTGGACGAGGTCTTCGCCGTCATCGAGGACCGCAAGGAACGGCTGCCCGAGGACTCCTACACGGCGTCGCTGTTCACCCACGAGAAAGGCGAGAACGCCGTCCTCGAGAAACTCGGCGAGGAGACGACCGAACTCCTGCTCGCCGCCAAGGACGACGACCGCGAGGAGATCGCCCACGAGTCCGCCGACATCGTCTACCACCTGCTCGTCCTCCTCGCGATGAAGGACATGGACCTCGAAGACCTGCGCGCGGAACTCGCCGAGCGCCGGTAGCCCGGCGCGAACCGACGGCCCGCGGCTCGCTACTCCTCGACCGGCGCGAACCGACGACCCGCGGCTCGCTACTCCTCGACCGGCGCGAACCGGTGGCGGACGACCTCGCTGTCGTCGTCCCACTCGAACTCGTCGTGGACCCGCTGGAGGCGCTCGCGGTACGCGTCGAGGTCCGACGACCCCTCGCGACGGGCGTCCTCGTCGGTCAGGTCTCCGAGCGTCCGCTCGGTCACGTCCGTCACTTCGAACCGTTCGCCGTCGATCTCGAAGGTGTCACCCTCGTCCGCGTAGCGGTGCCCGCGGTGCAGTTGCGTGACCTCGCCCGCGGCGGCCATCCCTCTGACGTGCTCGTTCGGGAGCACCTCGCTCGCGTCGATGTGTGCCATGTCGGCGCTCGGGACCGGAGCGGAAAAAGCGTGGCGCGGGCGCGGTCGCGGACCCGCGCGGCGGGGTTCATCGCCTCCCTCAGGACAGGAGGCCGCCGATGGCGCCGCCGATGGCGCTGTCGATGGCGAAGACGAAGGCGATCAGGAGGCCGAGGACGAAGATACCCGCCCCGCCGAAGAAGCTCCCGACGGGCCCGCCGGCGAGGCCGCCGAGGACAGCGCCGAACACGCCCGCGATCAGCGCCAGCGCGATCCCGCCGATCGACCCGGCGAGCAGGCCGTGCCACGCGCCGCTGCCGATACCGCCGCCGGCGAGGTAGCCCGCGACGAAGCCGGCGATCAGGCCCGCGCCGACGTGGCCGATCACGGGGAGGACGAAGGCGAACACACCGGCGACGATCCCGGCGACGAAGCCCCACAGCACCGCGTTCCAGTCGGTCATATCGCCGGTAGGACCGCGCGACGGATAGGTTTCTCGGCGCCGTCGGCGTGTCGCTCGGAGCAGTCGGTTGTGAGCAGTTGTCGCCCGCGAGCGCGAGTAAACGGTCTTTTACGCGCCGGCCGTCTATCGGAGGGCAATGAGTCAACCGTTCGAGGGGCTGCCCACGACGCCCACGTCCGAGGAACTCCTGGACCAGGCGTTCTCGCGGGCGGCGCGCGCCGGGCGGGCCAAAGACGGCGTGGAGGCCCAGCAGTCGATGCTGATGACGGCCGCGAACATCCTCTCGGACAACCTCGAGAACGTCGTCACCGCCTGGCCCGATTTCGACGACCTGGACCCCTTTTACCGCGAACTCGCCGACGCCATCATCGCCTCCAACACGACCGACGACCACGCCCCCGACATCGGCGGGATCGACGCCGTCCGCCAGCACCTCTCGGAGGTCGGCTGGGCCGGCCGCAAGGTGGGGGAGATCCGCCGCGAGTACGAACCGCGCCTCTCCGGGAAGGCCGACGTGGCCCGAAAACACCGCAAGCAGGCCTTCGCCCGCATCGCCGACGTGGTCGAGGAAGTCGCGGACGACCTCGCCGCGGTCGGCGCCGCCCGCGACGAGCTGAAGACGCTGCCCGACATCCGGCCCGACGAGCCGACCATCGTCGTCGCCGGCTACCCCAACGTCGGCAAGTCCTCGTTCGTCAACGCCGTCACGAACGCCCGCAACGAGACCGCCTCCTACCCCTTCACCACGACCGAGATCCGGGTCGGCCACTTCGAGGACGGCCACATCCGTTATCAGATCGTCGACACGCCGGGGTTGCTCGACCGCGCGCCCGACGAGCGCAACGACGTCGAAGCGCAGGCCGTCAGCGCGCTCGAACACCTCGCCGACTGCGTGCTCGTCCTGCTGGACGCCAGCGGGGAGTGTGGCTACCCGCTCGACGTGCAACTGGCGCTCCGCGACGCGCTCGTCGACGACTTCGACGCGCCCGTGGTGTCGGTCTGCAACAAGGCCGACCGCTCGCGCGATGTCGCGGCCGACCACTACATGAGCGTCACCGAGGGCGAGAACCTCGACGGCGTGCTGGCCGCCGCGGTCGAGGCGGTCGGCTACGAGCCCGAACTGCCCTACGACGGCTGAGCGGCGTTCTCGGTCCCGACGTATCACTTCTCACGCCGACTCGACGGTGACGTAGCGGATTTCGGTCCTGATCTCGCGGTCGACCCGCTCCTCGATCCGGGCGTCGATGTCGCCGGCGACGCGGGCGTGGTCGTCGCTCGAGACGCCGACGGTCAGGACGACGCGCTCGGGGTGGCGAAAGAGGAAGTCGTCGCTGCGGTCGACCTGGACGTCGAGGAGTCGCATCGAACCGTCGGCGTCTTCGAGCGCCGCGCTCGCGGCCGACCGGATCTCGTCTTCGGTCGTCGCGCCCTGGAACGAGTCGTAGGTGACGCCGCCGAGCACCGCCGAGAGCGCGACGATGGCGACCAGCAGGACGGCGACCCGCCGGACGGTCGCGCCGCGGGCCTCGTCTAGCTGGAACCAGTTCGTCGGGCGGTAGCCGCTGTAGCGGAGGACGACCAGCGCGGCGAGGTTGATAGAGAGGAGGTTCACGAGCACGAGCACGCTCGACCCGAGCGAGACGGCGGGCAACCCCCACGCGATGCCGATACCGACGGTGGCCGCGGGCGGGATGAGCGCGACGGCGATCATGACGCCAACCAGCGCGGAGGAGACGCCGCCGGTCAGCGACAGCGCCCCCGCGACGCCGGCGCCGAGCGCGACCACCAGCGAGAGGAAATCGGGGTAGAGCCGCTGGCGCACCTGCGGGATGGCGGTCACGTCCGTGAAGGGGGGTATGAGGTGGACGGTCTTGACCAGCCAGGCGAAGGCGGCGGCGCTGGCGATCGATAACAGGACGCCGACGGCCTGTAGCTTGACGCCGCGAGCGAACATCTCGTTGTCGACGACGACCGTGCCGACGCTCGCGGCCATCGCCGGCCCGATCAGCGGCGCGATGACCATCGACCCGACCACGACCGCCGGCGAGTCCAGCAGGAGCCCCGCCGTCGCGATGACGGCGCTGACCACGGACAGGATGAGGTAGGTCGGCAGGACGGGCACGAGGTCCTCGGCGGCGGCGGTGAGTTCCTCGCGGGCGATCCGGTCGTTGTCCTCCTCTTCGGCGTAGCGCTCTTCGAGCGCCTCGAAATCGCGCGAGACGACCGTCCGGGCGTCGAGGACGACGGTGTAGGTGTGTTCGTCGATGCCCGCGCTCCGTAGCCTGTCGAGGACGGGCTCGACGGCGTTGGTCGGGAGCGGCACGTACGCGACCGCGACGTACTCCCCGCCGCTGGTCTCGTCGGTGAGGACGTAGTCGACGCCCTCGTCGTCGAGCGCGCTCGTGACCGCCTCTCGCTTGCCCCGCGGGATCGTGACCTGGACGAGACGCACGTCCACCGGGTCGGCCAGCACGGACAAATACGCTGGGGTCCGCCGGTCGACATCCATCTCCCCTCGTCGGTCGTCCGTCCAGCGCCCGCTCGGACCAGCCGGCTCTCAGTCCTCGTTCACCAGGGGGCGATAGACGCGGCCGAAGGCCTGCCGGCGGAGCGTGCCTGCGGCCGCCTCGGGTTCGTTCTGGAACGTGGCGGCGACGACGGTGTCGGTCGCCGGCGCGGAATGCCAGACGACGTTGTCGACGTGCTCGCTCCCGAACTCGGCGGCCTCGAAGTCGGGATTGTCCGCCAGCCAGTCGTCGTACTCGTCGCGCGTGCCGACCCGGACTTCGAGCAGCGAGGCAAAGAGCGCGTCGCGGGCGGTCTCGACGACCGCGCCGGTGACCCGGCGGTCGTACTCGTCGGCGTCCATCTCCATCGCCTTCGCGACCTCTTTCACGACGACCTGCGCCGTCCCGCCCAGCGACTCGTAGCGCTCGCGTGCGTCCGCGGCCGTCTCCGGCGCGAACTCGCCCTCCATGTCCATGTTCGGGCCTACGTCCGCGGGAACTTAGATCCGGGTGATCCGCTACGAGCCGGGATCCGGGTGATCCGCTACGAGCCGGGCGTCGGACGCGGACGGCGGCCGCGGACGGCGCGACCGCCGCTGCCCGAACGGTTTCGACCGCACCCGCGAACAGCGCGAAAGCCCTCGCCGTCGTGGCAGGTAGATTGCATCTCGTCCAGCGGGCGGTAGATAGACATTTCCGCGCGCCGGGCGAGCGCAGAGATATGCAAGTCGACATCGGCAACGCGTTCGCGGCGGTGGCCGAACCGGGGATCGACGAGGACGCCCTCGACGACCTCGACGAGCGCGTCGCGAGCGCACACGAGCGGATCGCCCGCGGCCGCGCCGACGACGAGTTCGGCTACGCCGCCCTCGATCTCCCCCAGCGCGTCGACCCCGTCGAAATCGAGCGCGCGGTCGACGGCTTCGACCCCGCGGCCGTCCTCACGGTCGGTATCGGCGGGAGTTCGCTCGGCGCGGTGACGCTGACGCACGCGCTGGCCGACCGGTGTTCGGTCGACCACTACGCGCTCGACAACGTCGACCCCGCCCACGCGTCGCGCCTGCTCGACGACCTGCCGCTCGACGACACGGTCGTCCACGTCGTCTCGCGGTCGGGAACCACGGCGGAGACGCTGGCGAACTTCCTCGTCGTCCGCGAGGCGATGGAGTCGGCGGGCATCGACTGGACCGAGCGGACCGTCGTGACGACCGGCCCGGACGGCCCGCTTCGCACCCTCGCCGACCGCCACGACCTCCCCGCACTGGACGTTCCCGAGGGCGTCCCCGGCCGCTTCTCGGCGCTCTCGTCGGTCGGACTGGTCCCCGCCGCCCTCGGCGGGATCGATATCGAAGGGCTGCTCGCGGGCGGGCAGGCGGGCGCGGACTCGCTGTCGGGGTCGCTGCGCGACTGTCCGGCCTACGCCTACGGGGCGGTGACGACCGCGCTGGAAGACCGGGGCGCGACGGCGAACGCGATGATGCCCTACGCGGAGGCGCTGGAGCCGTTCGCGGAGTGGTTCGCCCAGCTGTGGGCCGAGAGCCTCGGCAAGGACGGCCGCGGCCAGACGCCGGTGCGGGCGCTCGGCGCGACCGACCAGCACTCACAGCTCCAGCTCTACCGCGCCGGCCGCCGGGACAAGCTCGTCACGTTCGTTCGCCCGCGCGAGCGGATCGAGCGGACGATTCCCGAGACCGACATCGACGACCTCGCGTACCTCGGCGGCGCGGGGCTGGGCGAGTTGCTCGACGCGGAGTTCGAGGCGACGGAGGCGAGCCTCGCGGCGGCGGGCCGCCCGAACGTCCGGGTCGAGATCGACCGACTGGACGCCGAGAGCGTGGGCGAGCTCCTCTACGGGATGGAGGCCGCGTGCGTGCTCGCGGGCGAGCTCGCGGACGTGGAGACGTTCACCCAGCCCGCCGTCGAGTGGGGAAAGCGAGCGGCCCGCGGCCTGCTGGGCGGCGGCGACTTCGAAGAGGCCGCGGCCGTCCGCGAGAAACGCGAGTTCGTGGTCGAGTAGTCGGTGTGTCGTCGTTCGGTTCCCGGCGCGTCGACGCGACTCGTCGACGGGTCGAGGTAGTGGTCGGAGACACCGCCGGAACGGGGACCGCGACCGCGAACAGCCTGACAGCACTCGCAGTAAGCACTGGAACAGCAACCGCGAACAGCGTGAAAGCCCCACCCGTTCAGACTGTCCGACCAGCCGAATCGGGTGGGACTGAAAGGGGCCGTCCGCTCCGGGAAGACGGGCGTAGCAAGCACCGCAGCGAGGGGTGCGAGGCGCGAAGCGCCTCGAATGCGAGCGGCTCTGCCGCGAGCACGAGCGAGGAGCGCAGCAAGCCCCTCGACCGGAGCGGGCGGGGGCTTTCACGCTGTTTGCGGTTGCGGTCTCAGTCACTTCGGTCGGGGCTTTCACGCTGTTCGGGGCGGGCCCTTACGCGCTCGTATCTGAGCAGTGCCCGCGCCGACACCGGAGTAGTCAAACCCGTGGAGTCCCAACGACGCGGTATTCGATGGGATCGGACTACTACCGCGTCCCCGACTGGGAGACGCGACTGCAGACGTTCTCCCACGGCGTCGGGCTGGTCGTCGCGGGCGTCCTGTTGAGCCTCGTCGCGGCGACGATCGGGATCGCCCTCTTCCAGGGCCTCGGGCTCACCTTCGAGACGACGGCCGACCTCGCGCCGCTTCCCTACGCCGCGCTCAACGCCATCCAGTTCCTCGGCTACTACGCCGCGACCGTCCTCTACCTGCGCTGGCGCGACTACCCCGACCTCTTCCGGGCCGCTGTCCCCTCGCTGCGAGACCTCGCGTGGGTCGTCGGCGGCTTCGTCGCCCTGTACGTCCTGGCCTACGCGCTCACCGTCGTCTTCACCGCGCTCGGCGTCGAGTCGGCGACCAACAGCGTCGTCGAGCAGGGCCGAAAGGACCCCGTTCGATTCCTCTATCTCATCCCGGTGACCTTCCTGTTCGTCGCGCCCGCCGAGGAACTGCTCTTTCGCGGCGTCATCCAGGGGATCTTCCGGCGGGCCTACGGCGTCGTCCCGGCGGTCCTCTTCGCGAGCGCGATCTTCGGTCTGGGCCACTGGCTCGCCCTCCTGGGTTCGAGCACCGGCAAGGTCCGGTACGTCGTCGTCGCCGCGATGCTCGGGCTCGTCCTCGGGACGCTGTACGAACTCACCGAGAACATCCTCGTCCCGATCCTCGTCCACGCGGCGTGGAACAGCATGAGCTTCGTGTCCAACTACGTCGACGCGACCGGAATGCTCTGGCTCGCCGGCGTCGGCCACTGACCCGCTGCGCTTTTTCGGCCGCTCGTCGGACGGGCGTCTGACCGGGACTTAAGCCGACTGCGCGGCGACCCGTACGTATGCCGACCCGTTACACGGTCGTCTGCGACGACGACCTCGCCCGGGACGTGCGGTCCATCGCCCGGGAGTACGACCTCACCGAGGAGGAGGTCTTGCGTCAGCTCATCGACGAGGGGCTGGAGAACCTGAACTGAGGGGTGCGAACGGGGTCGGAGTGGGTCGACCAGAGCTATCAGGCGCGTCGTCGAAGGCCATCGAGCGGGCCCTCGTCGGCGCCGAACGCGGGTATCAGGCGCTCGACGGGTTCTTGCGGGAGAGCGAACTGCCACAGATGGGACAGCGGTCGTGGTTCTCGTCGAACTCGCGGCCGCAGCCGGCGCACTGGAAGCGCCAGTCGCGCTGTTCGGCGATGCCCTCGCGGTCGATGACTTCAACTGCGACCTCGAGTTTGTCCGCGACGTTCTGCATGGCGTAGTCGTCGGTCACGAGCCGCGCGTCGAGTTCGAACGCCGCCGCGACCAGACGGATGTCAGTGTCCGAGAGCTCCGCGAGGTCCCCGGTCTCCCCGGCGGCCCGGCGGATGCGGTCGACGGTCTCGTCTTCGGGGATGTGGATGTGCATCCCCGAGCCCTCCATGGCGTCGAAGCGGTAGGCGCTCTCGTCTTCGAGCTCCTCCCGGACCATCGGGATGGTCGAGATCGGCTCGTCCGTGTGATACTCGTTGATGAAGGCCGACGCGTCGAGGACGTACATTTAACGCTGGACGATCATGTGGTCTTTGACTGCCTGCACGCGGTCGACGGGGATGAGGAGGTGGCCCTGCTCGTCGACCTCGAAATCGCCCGGATCGAGGTGTTCGTTCGGGTCGATGATCAGGTTCTCGAGGCGGCCCGATTCGATGTTCATCGTGATGTTGTACAGCATTCCGAGTTCGGCGCCGTCGCTGCCGGTGACGGCCTTCCCGGAGAGGTTCTCGGCGAGTATCTCTGCCATACCACGACTACCGAGTCCGCCCCCATAAACGCCACGGGAACGTCTGACACGCGCACTCCGCCCGGTCCGCCGGGCGTCTGACGCCGCCGCACGGCTCGGAGGGCGAGATATCGACTGGCGAGCGTCGCGAAAACGTGATGGAGACTGCGACCGGTTCAGACGCCGAAGGCGCGCAGCATGAGGACGAGAAAGCCAAAGAGCGCGCCGAAGGCGATGACGGTCCGGGGGTCGATGCGGATGGCGTTGCGGTCCTCGGCGTCGAAATAGCGGACCAGGCCCGCGCTCGACATCAGTCCGCCGCTGTCGCTGCTGCCACTCATACACCGCACTGTGAGCGGGGCCCGCCTAAGCCTTTCGTCATCGCCTCGGCGGGGCCGTCGCTCCGCCGGCGTCGCGAGGAGCGCTCTTTCGCAGTCGTGCGCCGGTCGCGCCGATAGTGGAAACCCTTTTGCCCACCGCTTCGCAACCTTCGAGAGAATCCATGACGGTCACTCTCAAGGACTTCTACGCCGACTGGTGTGGGCCGTGCAAGACGCAAGACCCCATCCTCGACGAGCTCGCCGAGGAGTGGACAGACGTCGAGTTCGAGAAGGTCAACGTCGACGAGGAACAGGACGTCGCCAACGAGTACCAGGTCCGTTCGCTCCCGACGCTGGTCATCGAGAACGACGACGGCATCGTCGAGCGGTTCGTCGGCGTCACGCAGGCCGACGACATCGAGAGCGCGCTCGAGAAAGCGTCCGCGGCCTGATTTTCGGTCCCGTTCTCGATCCGGACCGTTCTCCCGGTCAGAGTCCGAGGCTGTCCTCGACCAGCCGGATGAACACGCCGGCGAAGCGGCTGTCGGCGCTCCAGACGGCCATCTCGTCGCCGTCGCCCTCGAGCACCGACAGGAGGAGCGTGTCGTCGTCGACGAACAGCAGCCGGCCGTTCGACCCGTTGCCGGCGACGGCCGCCGGGGGGTCACAGACGGCCGCGGCTCCGTCGAATCGCTCGCGCACGGCGTCGTGTTCGCTGATAACCGCCACTTCGATCCCGCTATCGGCGGCCGCGGCGAGCGCCTCGCCGACGCTCTCGGTCGCCAGTTCCGGCGTCGGGAGGCCGATTACGATCCGCTCCTCCGCGGTGCCGATCAGTTCGATGACCCGGTCGGTGACGGCGTCGCGCCCGCGGATGGTCCAGATCTCCTCGCGCTCGCGGTCCTCGCCCTCGGTCTGGACCTGCTCGACGTAGGCAAAGGCCCGGTCGGACTCGCGCTCGAAGCGGTCGCGCAGCGTCGAGCGCGCGGCCTCGACGCTCACCGGCCGGAAGCGCTTCGGATTCGACTGCTGGACGCTGACCAGGCCGCGGTCGGCCAGCGAGTCCGTCACGCTGTAGACCTGCGAGCGGGGCACGTCGGTCACCTCCGAGACCTCGCGGGCGGTGCCGGTGCCGACGCGCTGGAGCGCGATGAACACCTTCGCCTCGTAGCTCGTGAGTCCCAGGCGCTCGAAGGCCGCGACGGCCTCGTTCTCGGCGGTGACGTCGCCCGAATCGACGGGGTCGGCGTCCGTCCCGCCGTCGGGAAGCGCGACGCGGGAGCCGTCGGCGTCGCTGTCCGTGGCCGTCTCCGCGCCCGCGTCACCGGTCTCGCGCTCCGGGTCCGCCGGCATCGCTTACTCGTCACCTCCGACCGGTCGTCCTCCGCCGGGGTCCTCGTCGCCGGACGGGACCTCCGTCTCGCTGACGTAGCGCGTCCAGAGGACGAGCAGGCTCGGGAGGACGAGCACGCTCGCGAGGAACGCGTAGATGATCGTCAGGCCGGTGATGATGCCGAACTGGCGCAGCGGCGGGAGGATGGCGATGGCGAGCGTGCCGAAGCCGCCGACGGTAGTCGCCGCGCTGCCCAGCAGCGCGCCGCCCGTCCCGGTGACGGCGGTGTTCATCGCGTCCCACACGTCGCCCTGGCGCTCGAGTTCGATCTTGTAGCGCTCGCTGATATGGATGCTGTAGGCGACCCCCAGCCCGATGGTCAGCGAAGTGATCGTCCCCGTCAGGACGTTGAACGGGACGCCGACGGCGTACATCGTGCCGAGGATCCACGCCACCGACAGCGCGACGGGCATCAGCGTCACGACGCCGAGCGTGAAGCTCCCTTCCGTGATCCGGTAGGCGACCATCAGGAAGAGGAAGACGGCCACCAGCGAGATGCCGAGGCTCTCGATGACGCTGTCGAAGAGATCGGCGGTGACGACCTGGTTGACGACGCTGGCGCCGGTCGCGATGGCGGTCACGTCCGCGCCGCCGGCGCCGGCGCCGGCGATCTCGCGGGTCCCCTCTGTCACCTCATCGGGCGAGGCGGTGCCCTGCGTCGCAATGACGACCCGGGTGGCCTCGTAGCTGTCGCCCTCGCTGTAGAGGACGTTCTGTGCCGCCTGGGGCGCGGTCGCGTTGAGCGCCGCCAGCACGGCCGTGACGTTCTCGTCGGGCGCGGGGTCGGCGTCGGTGTTACTCGACGCGTACAGCCGTGCGAACGTCGAGTTCGGTTGCGCCGCGGCGACGGCCTGCATCGTGCCAACGGGACCGGTCACGTCCGCCCGCCCGTTCGGCAGGACGTAGGTGATGTCGTTCTCGGCCGCGGCCTGCTCGATGGCGTGGACCCGCTCGAGCCCGGCGGCCGTGGCGATATCGCCGCGTATCAGTACCTGCGACTGGCTGTCCTCGCGCTGGAAGTTCTGGTTGACGTACTCGAGGTTCTGCTTGGCGCTGTACTCGCTCGGCGCGAACGGCTCGGGCAGGTCTTTCATCCACTCCGGCGGGTCGTCGGCGAGGAAGTCCTCCTGTTCGAAGGAGGTGCTGACCTGGCTGCCGGCCGCGCCGGCGGTGATAGTCAGGAGGAGCGCGACGACGACCACGACGACCGGCGCGCGTTTCGCGGCCTTCGAACCGACCGCGAGGACGCTGCTGAGTCGGCCGCCGCCGGTCCCGAAGGCGGGCTTTCTCCGGTCGAAACCGAAGCCCTCGAGCAGTTCGTCGGTCTCGACTTTCAGCGCGGGGATGAGGGCGCCGAAGATCGCCATCGCGGCGACGATGCCGAACGCGGAGACGATCCCGAAGTCCTGTATCGGCGGGAGCGCGCTCGCGAGGTTCGAGAGGAACCCGATGACGCTCGTGGCGGTCACCCATATCAGCGCGACGCCGACGCCGGCCAGCGCCGTCGCCATCGCCTTCCGGGTGCCGCCCCCGGTCTCGCCCCGCTGCTCGCGGTGGCGCATGAAGATGTGTATCGCGTAGTCGATCGACAGCCCGATCAACAGGACCGGCACCGCGATCATGACCTGGTTGAACTGGATGTCCATCCAGCCCATGAACCCGAACGTCCACACGAGCACGAGCAGGATGCCGATGGCACCCAGCAGGATGTCGAGCAGGTCGCGGTAGGCGACCGCGAGCGCGATGATGACGAAAAGCAGCGCGAGCGGGCCGACCAGCGCGAGGCTGTCGGACTGCGAGCGGTTGATCTCGTCGCTGATGATCCCGAACCCGAAGGTGATGTACTCGTCGCCGGACTGGGCCTGACCGATGTCCTGCATCTCGAGTTGTGCGTCAATGACCGCGTCGTCGCCCGCGGTCGGGTTCTGCGAGGAGGCCGTGCTCTCCTGGGTGACCAGTATCGACCGCGCCTCCGCCGTGACGGGCATCGACGACGGCTCGAAGCCGGTCGGCATCAGGCGAAGGGCGATACTCGAGCTCTCGCTATCGCCGTTGCCGAACAGCGCCGCGACGGTCCGGTCGACCTGTTCGGGACTCATCTCCTCGAGCACAGCGATCTGCCGCGCGATCGACGGCTGGGCGGCCATCGCACCGCCCTGCTGACTACCAGCCTGGTCGCCCTGCTGACTACCAGCCTGGGTACCCTGCTGGCCGCCGGCCTGTCCATCCTGCTGGCCACCCGCGGACGCGTTCTCACCGCCCGGTCCGGCCTGCTGTTGCTGGAGCGCCGCGATCGCGACGAGGTTGGAGATCCCGATGATGGGGTTCTCGCCGGTCAGCGTCCGGTTTATCGACGGCGTGTTCACCAGTTCCCGCTGGTACCGCAACGACCGGAGCAGCGACGGCTTCGAGAGGGCGTTCCCGCTCCGGTTGCGGACGATCACCTGTACCGCGGAGGTGTTCTGGTCGGTCGCGGTGAAGTTGTTCGTGATGTACTGATTGGCCTGGTACTCCGGCGAGTCGCTCTGGAACTGCGAGAACGACGACGAGGAGGACACCTGCGTCGCGCCGTAGCCGATGACGGCCGTCGTCAGCAACAGGAGGACGATGACGACCTTGCTGTATTTCGTGATCCGCTCCATGTGGGCCTGCTGGAGGTTCACTCGGAGACCCTCCGTTCAGGGCGCGCTGGCGATCTCATAGTGTTGGGACTATCCTACTAACAGCAGAGCGGGCAGGTAAGTGTATCGTTGTTCGGTCGATCTCGCGTTCGACGCTGCACCCCACATAACAAATTCGTGAACCATAACGGATTTATTAAAGATGGCCGGGATCGAGTCACGTGTGTCAGCTCGGACTCGTCGTCGCGGAGTTCTACGGCGAACTCGCGGCGGAGATGGAAGCACAGGCGCGCGAGAACGCGGCCCGGCGGGACGCGACCGTCGCTGAGACGGTCAGAGTTCCGGGGGTCTACGACGCGCCGCTCGCGGCGGACCGGCTCGCGCGACGGGAGGGGATCGACGCCGTCGCCGTGCTGGGCGTCGTCGTCAGCGGCGACACGGACCACGACCGCGTCGTCGCGCACGCCGCGGCCCGGAAACTCGGTGACGTGGGACTGACGCGCGACACGCCGGTGACCTTCGGCGTGCAGGGGCCGGGGATGAGCGGCGCCGAGGCTCGCGAGCGCGTGGAAAAAGGCGCCCGCGCGGTGACCGCGGCGGTCGACATGGTCGAAGAACTGCCCTGACTCGAGGACCGGGATCGCTCGCTTCGGGCGCCGTCTCGGTCGAACGTCACTCGCTTCGGGCGTCGTCCCGGTCGAACGTCGTCTGTCTCGAGTGGCTCGCCCTAGTGGAACTTGACGCCGACGTCGTGCATGCCGTCGTTGTTCATCGCGATGTTGATCACGAGCGGGGTGACCGCCTCGACCTCGGCGGCGTTCGCAATGGGGCCGGCCGAGAGCGCGCGCAGGCCGTCGACTGCGTCAGCGAGCGCGGAGACGGTCTCGACGGCGCCGTCGTCGTCGCCGACGACGAGCGTGTCCACGTCGAGGTCGGCGTCGAGGTTCGCGAGGCGGTCGGCCGCGAGGTTGTGGAACGCGCCGACCACGGGGACGCCCTCGGGCGCCGCGCCGGCCGCCAGCGCCGTGACGCTGCCCGCGCCCGGCTTGTTGTAATGCATGCCGTCCTCGTCGCGTTTCATCCCGACCGCGGGCGAGACGAGCACGTCGCCCTCGTCGAGGTCGTCCGCGACGGCCTCGATGGTGTCGGTGAGGTGGTAGGCGGGCACGGCGCAGACGACGACGTTCGCGCGCGCCGCGGCCTCGCTGTTCTCGTAGCCCGAGACCGACGCCTCGACGCCGCGGCTGTCGAGTTCGGTCCGGTACTCCTCGGCCTTGTTCTTCGCGCGCTCCGCGTCGCGCGAGCCGATGATGACCTCGTGGTCGGTGTCGTACGCCCAGCGCAGCGCCAGTCCCTCGCCGATGTCGCCGGTGCCGCCCAGCAGTGCGATCTCCATGTCAGGGGCGTAGGACGATGTCAGGATAAGCGTTGCCGATTCCGTCGGCGAGCCGCCCGCTACGCGCGCTCTCGCCCCGCCTGTACTCGGATCCGAGTAAAAGCCGTCGTCGGATAGAGCGCGGACGACCGTCAGTTCCGGTTTCGGTGGTCGGTCAGTTCCCGGTGGTCGTCGCGGTTTCGTCGTCGAGGAGGTCGGGCAGGTCGTTGACGGAGTCGAGCACCGCGGCCGCGCCGGCGCGCTCGAACTTCTCGCGGCCCGCCTCGCCCGTGAGCCCGCCGGTCTGGACGCCGACGCCGCGGTAGGTCCTGTCCGGGTCGGCCTCGGCCGCGTTGACCGCGGTCCGCACGTCGTCGAGCGTGTCGCCGACGAAGACGACGGCCTCGGCGTCGAAGCGCTCGGCGAGCGTCACCAGCGCGTCCGGGTGGGGTTTCCCTTCGGCCCAGTCGTCCATCGTGAACCGGTGTTCGTCGGGCACGTCGAGACCCACTCGCTCCAGCGCGATGTCGGCCTCGGCGGCGGGGCGGCCGGTGAGCACGCCCACGTCGAAGCGCTCCTGCAGGCGCTCGCGCGTCTCGGCCGTCAGGACGACCGGTTCGTCGTGGATGTAGCCGGCGGTGTCCATGTCCGGTTCGCCGCCTTCGAGGTCGCGGTAGAGGTCGCTCCCGAGGTACAGTTGCTGGAAGACCTCGCGGAGGCGGTCGGGGTCCCACGCGGCCATCACGCGCTCGCGCTCGGCGGGGTCGAGCGCGTCGAGGACGACCGTCTCGGCCGCGGCGCGCCCGCCGCCGGTCGCGGCGATCCGGTCGGTGAACCCCGCCACGTCGACGGCCAGTCCCTCGCGGCGCGCGAGGACGTAGAGCGCGGCCGCATCGGTGAGTTCCCAGTCGTTGTTGAACCCGCCGGCGTCCTTGAACTGCTGGATCGCCCCCTTCTCGATGGTCTCGCCGTAGACGGTGGCGACGGATTCGACGATAGCGCGCCGGTAGGAGTCGGCCACGTCGACGAGCACGCCGTCGACGTCGAGCACGACCGCGTCCGCGTTCATCGGTGTCGTTCGAAATGCGCTCGACGCAAAAGGACGTTTTGAATCGCCCCCCGTCGACGGACGATCCGGCTCACCGACGGTCGACGGCCGCGTACAGGGTCTCGCCGGGCAACGTCTCGCGCTCGACCGGCACCGTCGCGGGGTCGCCCCCGAGCGTGGTGAAATAGAACCCCGCGTCGACCGCGCGGGCGACTTCTCGGGTCGGTCGGTGGAGTTCGGGCGGGAGATTCAGCGCGTACACCGCATCGGCGTGGCGATAGAGGGCGAGGTCGGGATCGGTCACGTCGTCGCGGACGAAGGTGACGCCGGCGGGCGTCTCGCGGTCCCGGATGTCCGTGGCGACCACCGCACAGCCGGCCTCGGCGAGCGCGGCTGCGAGGGCGGGCCGCCGGCCGATACCCACCTCGACGAGCGAGTCGTGGGCGGACAGGCGGTCGCGGAGGGCGGCGAGCGTCTCGGGATCCACGTCGGGGTATTTATGAGCCCGGCACGCATACCATTGCCGCATGCACGTCGACATCGTGCCGGTGGGCGACCTCCCCGCGCGGGTCAAGCGGGAGGCCTCCTCCAGCCTGCGTGCCGTCTACGATAGCGACGTCACGATGCACGACACGCAGTCGATCCCCTCCGGCGCGTACGACCGCGGCCGCGACCAGTACAGCGCGGAGGCGTTCATCAAGCTCGCGACCCGCGTCGGAACCGGCGACAAGAACATCGCCATCACCGCCAAGGACCTCTTCTACCACCGCCGCAACTACGTCTTCGGCCTCGCCTACCTCGACGGCAAGGGCTCGGTCATCTCCACCTACCGCCTCAACACGTCCTCCGACGGCGGCGTCTCCCGGCGCTCCGACGAGGAGGTCTTCTCCGACCGCGTCCGCAAAGAGGTCATCCACGAGATCGGCCACACCCTCGGCCTCGAACACTGCGACAACAAACGCTGCGTGATGAGCTTCTCCCCCACCGTCCGCGAAGTCGACATCAAAGACGAAGCCCTCTGTGGTTCCTGCCAGCGCAACGTGATGTGAGTCCGGTCCCCGACGACGCTCTCAATTGATCGTCCGCTCGCAGTCCCCCCGGTTTCGCGCGTTCGATCGCCGAGACCCAATTTAGTTAGGTACCACAGATATGCACCGGGGCCCCCTCATTATCCTGTATGAGCAAGAGCCAAGACTCCGACCGTGCGCGCGAACTGAGCGAACTGTTCGTCTCGGTGACCGGCGACGACACCGTGACCGAGTCCCAGGAGGGCAGCGGCGAGAAGCAGGCCGTGACGGCCGAGGAGGCCGACGAGGAGTTCCCGGGCGTCGACGACGACGGCCTCGACGACGCCATCGACGCCGACCTCGACGCGTAACCCCCTCCCCCCAGCCGCCCGTTTCTCCAGCCGCTCGCCCCGTCGGTAGCCTCGGCCCCGCCTACAGCGACAGCTCGACCGTCTCCACGGGCGCCGAGTCGAGCCGCCGCTCCAGCTGCGGGATCCGCTCGCGGAGCGCGTCGATCCCGAGTCCATCTCTCGCGCTGACGGCGGCGGGGCTTGGCGCCAGCGCCGACAGCGCCGACCGCTTGCGTTCGACCTCCTCGTCGTCGACCGTGTCGACCTTGTTGAACACGGTGACGATGGGCGCCTCGTTGCGCTCGTAGAGGGTGTCGTGAGAGGTGACGAGTTTCTCTCGGATCTCCTCGACGGGTTCGCTGACGTCGACGACGAGCAACACGAGGTCCGCCCGGTAG
>Ga0207851_100237_pt1 | contig 36209 bp, 33 predicted proteins | sample A23E3SouthBayCA_FD_187747 | JGI IMG/M metagenome (GOLD analysis project Ga0207851, IMG submission 187747) | Aerobic enrichment media microbial communities from Eden Landing Ponds, California, USA - A23 E3 (SPAdes) | ecosystem: Environmental > Aquatic > Marine > Unclassified | place: Emeryville... | reverse complement strand
TCACCGAAGACGGCCACGACGGCGACGACGACCTCCGCGAACGCATCATCACCGGTGTCGAAGACGCCATCGGCCCCATCGCACGACCCGAGCAGGTCGTGTTCACGCCGGAACTGCCGAAGACGCGCTCCGGGAAGATCATGCGCCGCTTGTTGGAGGACGTCGCCAACGGCGACGAACTCGGAGACACGTCGACGCTCCGCAACCCCGACGTCGTCGACGACATCGAGGCGAAAGTGAGCAACGACTAGCGACCGCCACAGTTTTCAAACAACCAGACACCGACCCCACGACCTCAGCAAACCTATGCCAGACAAACACACTCACGAACCGACGGACGACACGACCGCCGCCGACGGCGGCACGGTCACCGCGGGCGAACAGCCGCGCGAAGAAACCAACTACCTCACTTCCGAGGTGAACCTCCTCAACCCGAGCACGCCGTTCATGCGCGACCACCTCCGGATCATCAGGACCGGGTTCGTGATCTGGGCCGTCGTCGTGTTCGGTCCGGTCACGCTGACCGCCGTCGCTCCGGACGTGATGACCTCGACGCTGCCGGTCGTCGGCTTCCCGCTGCACTACTTCCTCGTCGCCATCGGCGCGCCCGGCGGCGCGCTCCTCCTCGCGTTCTGGTACGCGCGCAAGCGTGACCAGCTCGACGAGAAGTACGGCATCGAGCACACCGACGGAGGTGCCGGCGAATGAGCGCACTCTTCGAAGCGTCCGGCCTCGTCGCGCAGTCCGGACTCCTCCCTGAGGGTCTGGACGTCTCGTTCAAGGCACTGCCCGCCGTCATGGTGACCGCGATGCTCGCGGTGTTCCTCGCCATCGGTTACGTGTTCAAGGTCGCCGACACCGAAGGCATGTGGGTCGCCGGCCGCTCGATCGGGAACGTCGAGAACGGCATGGCCATCGGCGCCAACTGGATGTCCGCGGCCTCCTACCTCGGGATGGCGGCGCTCATCGCCACGTCCGGGTTCTACGGACTGTCGTTCGTCGTCGGCTGGTCGACTGGGTACTTCATCCTCCTCATCTTCATGGCCGCCCAGATGCGGCGGTTCGGGAAGTACACCGCCCCCGACTTCGTCGGCGACCGCTTCAACTCCGACACCGCGCGCGCAATCGCGGCGGTGACTACGTTCCTCATCGGGTTCGTGTACGCAATCGGGCAGGCCCGTGGCATGGGCCTCGTCGGCCTCTACATCTTCGGCGACATCGGCATCCCCGGGCTGACCGGCTACCAGTCGATGGTGGTCCTCATGATGGCGATCACGGTCGGCTACCTCACGCTGTCGGGGATGCTCGGCGCGACGAAGAACATGGCCGTCCAGTACGTCATCCTCATCGTCGCGTTCCTCGCCGGCCTCTACGTCGTCGGATTCACGAACGGCTACTCGACGGTGCTGCCGCACATCGAGTACGGCGCGATGTTCAGCGCGCTCGCCAGCGAGTTCAGCGAGCCGTTCGTCACCGGGGGCTACTACCTCTGGATCGCGACCGCGTTCTCCCTGGTCGTCGGGACGTGTGGCTTACCACACGTACTCGTGCGGTTCTACACCGTGGAGAGCGAACGCACCGCTCGCTGGTCGACCGTCTGGGGGCTGTTCTTCATCTGTCTGCTGTACCTGAGCGCGCCCGCCTTCGCCGCGTTCGGCACCGACCTGTACGCGGAGAACATCGGCCCGGTCTACGAGACGGCGAACTCCGCCGGCATGACCGACGCCGCGGGCGACGTCATCGTCGTGCTCGCCGCGCAGCTGTCCAACCTCCCGACGTGGTTCGTCGGTCTGGTCGCGGCCGGCGGCATCGCCGCCGCCATCGCGACGACCGCCGGCCTGTTCATCGCCGGGTCGTCGGCCATCTCCCACGACATCTACGCGAACATCATCAACGAGGACGCCACGCAGCGCCAGCAGGTGCTCGTCGGCCGCCTCAGCATCATCGCGCTCGGCGCCATCACGACGCTCGCCGCGCTCGACCCCGCCGCGCCAATCGCGGCGCTCGTGTCGTACGCGTTCTCGCTGGCCGGCGCCGTTCTGTTCCCAATGTTCTTCCTCGGCCTGTGGTGGGAGAACACGAACCGCCAGGGCGCGCTCGCTGGCATGAGTACCGGCCTCACCATCTGGGCGATTCCGATGGTCAACGAGGTCGTCCCCGCGTACGGCATCCTCGGCGGGGTCGCCGGTGCCGACGGCGTCATCTCCGCGACACTCGCCCAGTGGCTGCCGGCAATCGGCTCCGCGCTGGTCGCGGTTCCGGTCGTGTTCGGCGTCACAATCGCCGTGTCCCTGGTGACCGCCGAACCCGACCTGGCGACGAAGCAGCTCGTCCGCCAGTGCCACAGCCCCAAACCGATGGACCGCCAACAGAGTGCCGAAGACGCAGTGAGCGGTGACGACTAATGTACGACGACATCCTCGTTCCGACGGACGGTAGCGAAACGGCCGAAGCGGCGGTCGACCAGGCGGTCGACCTCGCGGAGAAATACGGCGCTACAGTACACGCGCTCTACGTCGTGGACGTCGACGCGACGAACCTTGCGCTCGGCACCGAGCAGGTCGAACGCGTCCGCCGCGGCGACCTCGACGAGATGCCGGAGGTGAAGGCGAAAGCAGACGAGGCGACCGGCTACGTCGCCGACGCCGCGGCCGAACGCGGCATCGCCGTCGAGGAGCACGTCACTGCCGGGTCACCGGCACGCGCGATCCGGAAGTTCGTCGAGGACAACGACGTCGACCTCGTCGTGATGGGCAGCCACGGGCGCTCCGGGCTGTCACGGGTCGTGCTCGGGAGCGTCGCGGAGAAAGTCCTGCGCCGCACTCGCTTGCCCGTCCTCGTCGTGGACGTCCACGGAGACCACGTGGAGTGACTGAGACGCAGCCAGCGACAATGCCACCGATACACTCTCCCGCGGTGACGACGGAGGTGAACGCGTGAGCGTACTCGACGCAATCCGCAACCACGTCGTGGAACACCACGAGGGCATGCTGTTCGACCTCGTGTTCGCCATCGGATGGGTGACCGTCGTCAGCGTCCTGTTCGAGTTGCTGGGCGCGCCACAACTGGTGTACTACGGCGCGCTCGCGAGCGGCGTCGTCGCCTACTACGGGTTCGTCTTCTCGCTCCAGCAGGCGAAAGCGCAGTAGGCGTCTCGACCCCGTTCCAGCTACCCGAGGACGTACCACATCCAGGGGTAGCGTTCGACGAGTTGCTGTCCGTTCACGCTCGTCTGTTGGCTCGACCTCAACGGGCCAGGGTGGCAGCACCTGGTTCCGGGATGTAGTAAGAAAAAACTCAGATAAACTGTATACATATTCTCCTGATGGGTCCGGATAACTGGATTCGAGCACGCCAGAAATATTTGGAAAATGGTAGTATACTTGTGCGATGGTAGGAAAACCCTCAAACCGGCACAGGTGCGTTTATAGTTTATTTACTAACGTTAGAGTTAGTCTTATCCGAGAATAACCGCTCCTCTTCGCTTCCGCGGGCATACTCTGAAATACCTCCGATTCCTCCATCAGACGGCAATAAATCGCCATTCTGTCGCTCCCGCAGAATGGTCGTATTTCCCATCAGATTCAAATACTAATATAACTATTAAGTTCAAATCTCGCGATGTAGAATCCACGTGATCTGGTTAGTGTATTAAAATATACGTTAGTTGGTAATTCATGTCTCGAATGGCCGCCGCGCTTCAGCGGTGTGTGAACGGAGCAGCGAGCAAGAACGGGGACGCCGCTCAGATTTCGGTGATGCGGCGGTGGTCGTCGTCGACGGCCCGCGCGTCCTCCGTGAGCAGCGCGACGACGAGGTACTCGGCGTACTCGCTGACGTAGTCGACGAGTTTGGCGATGCGGTCGGAGTCGACGGCCTCCAGGGAGTCCAGGAGGATGAACGGCACGTCCTCGTAGACTTTGTGCGCGAGGAAGCCGGCGAGCGCGAGGACCAGTCCCGTGATTTCGCGCTCGCTCTCCGAGAGGTGGTCGACTGTATCCTCGTACGCCGTGCCGGACTCCGTCGTCCGCACGACGTGCAGGTCGAACGCCGTTTTGGTCACCGTACGGCGCCCCTTCGTGACCTCGCGTTCGCGTCGCTCCAGCCAGATGCGGTCGAGGTTGTCGTAGTCCAGCATCTCGAGGACCGTCTCCATGTGGTCGTTGAACTCGTCGACCGTGTCGCGCTCGATGCGCTCGATCTTCGTGCGGAGGTCCGTGACCTCGTCCTCGATTTCGTCACGCTGTGCGCGCAGGTCCGCTGCTTCCTCGATGCGTGCTTCCACGCTCGCGATTTCGTCCTCGACGGCTTCCAGGTCCTGCTCGAGGCGGCCGAGTTCGTACTCCAGTTCGTTCGCCTCCCGGTGGTGTTCGAGCACCTCGCTGTACTCCCGCGACTCCAGTTCCTCGACGTCGGCTTCGACGCTCTCGATCTCCTCGAGCAGGTCGTCGCGGCGGTCCTCGAGGCGGTCGACCGAGGACGCACAGCGCTCGAGTTCGTCTTCGAGTTCGTCGAGTCGCCGCTCCACGCGCTCGCGTTCCTGTTCGGCTTCCTGGAGTTCGCGACGCCGCGCCTGCTTGGCGTCGATGTCGTCCTCGACCTCGGACACGGCCTCCAGTTTCTCCGCGCTCACGGCCCGCAACTGGTCGATAGTCGACTGGATCTGGTCCCGGTCCACCGTACTCCCGCACGTCCAGCAGGTGACGTCGTCGCCGTCGACGAGTTTGGCGGTCGGGTCGTCGCTGTCGCCGCCGAGGGCGTCCAGGGCGTCCGGGCCCGCGTCGTCGAGGACGTCCTCGTTGAAGCTGACGACGCTGCGCAGCTCCGACACCGCCGACTCGAGTTGCTGTTTCCGGTCCCGTAGCGTCCGGATGTCGGACTCGATGGCGGCCAGTTCGCCGTCCGGCGTCTCCACCAGGGAGTCGCGTTCCTCGCGTAGCTGCGCGCGCTCGCGCTCGAGGGCCGACCGGCGCTCGCGTTCGGTCTCGAGTTCGTAGCGGACGTCCTCGAGGTCGGACCGCAGGGAGCTCAGTTCGTCGAGTTTCGACTCGAGTCGTTCCTTCTGCTGTTGGCGCTCCTCGACGTCGTCGACGGCTTCGAGTTCGGTCTCTACGGCTTCGAGTTCGTCGCGTTTCTCGTCGATCTGGTCCTGCAGGTCGGTTCGGCGCTGCTCTTTCTGTGGGAGTTCCCCCTTGAGCCGGTCGATTTCGTCGAGCTCCTGCTCGATGCGGTCCCGCTGGCTCACGAGCCGGTCGATCTCGGCCTCGATTTCCGCGGTGTCGACGGGGCGCAGGATGAGGTCGTGGAGTTCCTCGCCGTGCTCGACGGCGCGACGGATTTCGTTGGATTCCAGGAGGAACGCGAACAGGTCAGCGAGTTCCGGGTCGTCGAGGTAGGGGTCGCCGCTCGTGACGACGGTGCCGGCTTGCCGCTGGAGCTGGCGCGTGTACGTCTCGCCGTCCAGCGTGAGCTCGACGGCGGCTTCGTCGGCGTCCCCTTTCACGGTCACGTTCTCGCTCCCCATCGCCGCCATGAACGCCTGCAACAGCGATGTCCGGTTGGTCGCATTCCGCCCGGCGAGCACGTTCACACCGGACGTGAACTCGACGGTCGTCGCCTCGATGCCGCCGACGTTCTCGACGTGGATATCCCCACCGGACGGTCGCTGCTCTTGTACATCCATGTCCGTGCATTGGTTCCAACACCGGCATAAATCTTGTCGATTCTGGGGACGCAGGGCCAAATTGGCCGCCGCGAGGACAGCTGACCGGGGTCGCCGGACAGGAATAACTATAACCCCCTGCAACGGCCTACTCGACGTATGGCTGACGGCGAACACGGCGCGAGGGGGCGACGGAGCAAGGTAGCGCGCGTCATCGACGAGTACGACCTGGAGGGACTGGGGGCGGAACTGGAGGCCCGGTGGACCGCGACGGGCGACGACCACTGGAGTCTCCGCGACCTCGCGACGTACGTCAACGAGGAACTGGTTCGGGCGAGCCTCCGGGAGGCGGGACGAACGCCCGTTGCGGCCGACGTCCAGAACGCGCTGGCGTTGCTGTCCGGTGACGAGAACGCTGCTGCCGAAGCCACGCAACTGCGCCGCCGCCTGGAGCGCGACGGCGTGGACGTCGACGATCTCGAACGCGACCTCGTGACTTACCAGGCAGTCCGCAGCTACCTGCAGGACCACCGCGGTGCCGAGTACGAACGGGACGCCGGGGACCGCGTCGACGCCGTTACGCAGTCGATTCAGAAGCTCCGGGGGCGCCTGGTCTCGGTCACCGAGTCGAAACTCGAACAACTCCGAGACTCGTCGCGACTCACGCTCGGCGAGTTCCGCGTGATGGTCGACGTGCGCGTGCTCTGTACGGACTGCAACTCCCAGCAGGCAATCACCGACCTGCTGGCATCCGGCGGGTGTGACTGCGAGGAGTGACCGCACACTGCCGGCCTGGCACGCCGGTGCCGGTAGACGAGCCAGCGCCAGCGCCAGGCGCCACCGTTCGAATAACACGAGTACTGGCGTTATATTCCTGGGTGCCACCCCAGCTGGTGGTGGACGCCGCTTACCGGACTCGAAGCCCGGTTCGGCGTGTGCCCGGACACTCCCGGAAACACTTGCAGATTGACCGAGCTATTTGTGCTGGCCTCGTGTCGACCCGTGCATGGACCTCGAAATCGACGGCAACGCGGCGCTGGTGGCCGCTTCGAGCAGCGGCCTGGGGAAGGCAACGGCGACGGCGCTCGCCCGCGAGGGCGCGAACGTCGTAGTGAACGGGCGCGACGAGGAGCAACTCGAGGCCGCGGCCGAGGACATCCGCGCGGTCGCCGAGGGCGAAGTCGTCGCCCAGCCGGCGGACCTCACTGTCGCGGAGGACGTGAGTGCGCTCGTGCAGCGAACCGTAGACGAGTTCGGGGGCCTCGACCACCTCGTGACGAACGCCGGCGGCCCGCCGAGCAAGCCGTTCAAGGAGACGACCGACGAGGAGTGGTACGACGCCTACGACCTCCTGGTGATGAGCGTTGTGCGTCTCGTCCGGGAGTCTGTCGACCACCTCGAGGCCGGCGACGGCGGCAGCATCGTTCACTCGACGTCCCACAGCGTGAAGGAGGCCATCGACGGCCTCGTGCTCTCGAACTCCGTCCGGATGAGCGTCATCGGCCTCGAGAAGACGCTGTCCCGGGAACTCGCGCCGGACGTCCGCGTGAACGCCGTGATGCCGGGCGCCCACAAGACCGACCGCATGGAGTACCTCATCCAGAACGCCGTCGACCAGGGCGAGTTCGAGGACTACGACGAAGGTTACGAGTCCTGGACCGACGAGATTCCGACCGGTGACCTCGGGTCCCCGGAGGAGTTCGGGAACACGATCGCGTTCCTACTGTCCGAGCGCGCGAGTTTCATCAACGGCGAGGCCGTGATGATCGACGGCGGCGACGCGCGCTCGAACCTGTAGCCTGCGCCGGTTACATTCTCCGCCACATCTGTCCGCTCAGTGGCGAGTGTGCGAGGATTCCACCGATGGATGTTACAGTAACCACTGTTCGGTGACGACGAACGATGTGGGGTTTACTATCGTATCTATCTTTTTGCAGACTAGTACGAGAATCCAAACCTGGCCGCTTGTGAGCGACCACGAAACTGAGGGTGGCATGCGCGGTTCCGCTCGGACTGACCGCATCACGTTCGCGGCGATTGCTCGCTAAAACCGCGGACGGGTCCGCCTCCCGCTATCGACGCCTCGATCAGGCCATCCGATGCTTGGTCGATGCACGAGGACGCACAATCGGGAGAGTAGGTGCTAGTGACTGCGCTGGAGTGCCGTTGACGGCCGAAAGACGCCGCCTCCCCCGGGTTTCGATGTTGTTCTGTGTGGCCGAACACGTCCCACGGCCCGTATAAAGCACAGTCCGAAATTCGCGTCTCCGAGCACTGTGCCAGGATCGACTGCGTTCAACTGTCCGGGGTTGTCCCATCTCGCTCGGAGGCCTGGTTCTCGTCCGCGGCAGATTCGATTCTGGCTAGCAGTTTATATAGTTCTGTTCCCCCTCACCGAATCGGGCGCTTTAGTCCACATACTGCTGTTCTTCGAGGGTTCTGTCCTGATGCTCGTACCGACACGGCCGCAATCGGCCGCTCGTATCAGTTCGAACGGCGGCGGAACGAGCCGGGGCGTCTCGACAGGGACAATCAGTGGTAACTGCGCGGAGTCCATCCCGGACGAAAACGGCGCACGTGGGGAGCGTGCGACCGCGTAGATCGATACATTGCGGTCGAAGACTGATATCCGTCTGGGAACAGGGTGCGCCAGACTCTGCGCTGTAATCGGTGTGACGGGCCTCAGACTGGGCGTACGGCGACGCACCGGGCACTGGGCGTACAGCGCCGTCCTGTGGCGAGGTAGTGAAAAAGCCAAGTGAGAGGACAGAAATCAGACGGCGGACGGAGTTCGGTCTGTGCTCAGTACTGACCGATGTTGACGGGCGGTCCACCGTGGGGCCCGTAGGGCGCGTCGTCGAGCCACTCGCCCGCCGGCTCGTAGTACGGCGCGGCTTTCGCGGCGAGGTACTTCTTGGCCTTCGTCACGTAGCTGTCGCCCTGCAGGTACTCCAGAGCCTGCCCGGCGGCGCGCTTGTTGTACTGCGCAGCCCGCAGCCGTTCGATGCCGTAGTGCTGGATTTCGGCCTCGGCTGCGTCCTCCACGTCCGCGCTCAGTGCGGCCGTGAGGCGGGTCGCGGCGGCGTCGGCGTCTGCGACGCCGGAGTTCATGCCGCGCGCGCCGAACGGCGCGAACAGGTGGCCGGCCTCACCGACGAGGAGCACGCGGTTGTGTTCGTCGACGAGGGTGTCGGCGATGACCTGCTTGAACTTGTACTGGGAGACCCAGTCAACGCGGTCGCGGTAGCGTTCGCCGAGCGTCTTCGCGACGAGGTCGGCGACCTGTTCGTCCTGGCTGAGGTACTCAGGGTCGTCGGAATCCTTGCACTGGATGTCGACGCGCCAGCCGCCCTTGAACGGCACGAGGAGGACGTTCCGGCCGTCCACGCGGGGATGGTCGTAGTGGAAAACCCGCTCCTGTTTGAGGGGTTCGTCCTCGAACTCGTCGATGTCCGCGATGATGAAGGAGTTCTCGGACTGGGTGCCGGAGAACTCCGAGCCGATCTCGCTGCGAACGGTCGACCCGGCGCCGTCGGCGCCGACGGCGTACTCGGCGTGGTAGGTCTCGCCGCTCTCCGTCTCGACGCGGACGCCGTCCTCGCTGGATTCGACTGTCTCGACGCCGTCGTCCCAGTGGACCTCGATGCCGGCGTCCTGGACGGCGTCGAGCATGTACTCCTCCGTCCAGACCTGGGGCAGACTCGTGAAGTGCGGGAGGCCGCCGTCGCCGCCGGGGTCGGGGTACGTGCGTTCGAAGACCTCCGTTCCGCGGAACAGCGTCCGGCGCGTGTCCCAGATGATGCCGTTGTCGACCAGGCGGTGGCCCAGTCCGGGTGAGGAGGTCTCCAGCGTGCGCAGCGTGTCCTTGTGCACGTAGATGGCCCGGCTCCCGGGTCGGTCCCGGTCTTTCGGGTCGGCTTCCAGTATCGTGGTCTCGACTCCTCGTGCGTGCAGCGCGAGTGCGGTCGTCATGCCGACCGGCCCGGCACCGGCGACGACCACTGGCACGTCTGCTTGAACGTCTGAACCGCTCATCGTATTACGAAGTACTGCAGACGGGGGTTTAGATGTTTCCCCTTTCGATGATACGGGAAATGAGTGACCAAAGTGCGATAACGCGGAACACACGCGAACATGTTCGTGCGTGGCATTTTTGTACTGGTTGCCTAACCTGTTCGTATGGACGTATCCGAAGAGGCCAAGCGAAACCTCCGCGGCGTGCCGATGAACGAGAGCGAACGCGACGCTTTCCTCCGCGAGCAGGGCCAGGGCGTGCTGTCCCTGGCCAGCGACAACGACGCGTACGCGCTTCCGGTGTCGTTCGGCTACGACGGGGGCGACCTGTACTTCATCCTGTTGCGGTTCGGCGAGGACAGCACGAAACTCGACTTCGCGGAGTCCACGGAGACGGCGACGTTCTCGACGTTCGAGTACGACGACGAGCACCACTGGCGTAGCGTCAACGCCCGCGGCCCCATCGAGGAAGTGCCGGACGAAGAGATCGACGACGTCGACGACATCATGTTCGACAACGCGGAGTTCGCCAGCCTGTACCCGCACGGGGAACCGATCACCGACCACCCGCGCTACCGCCTGATTCCCGAGGAGACGACAGGACAGAAGGGTCAGGGCCACGAGTGAGCACGGGCCGCGAGCGCCCGCCGGCTCGTTTCAGCGCCGAATCACGAATCTTAACAGGAGCCTCCGGCAACAGCACTGCATGGAACGAGACACGCCGGCGTACGATTTCAAGGACCGCGACGTCGTCATCCTCCGCGAACTCGCGAAGGACCCTGGCGTCTCCTCCCGCGACCTCGCCGAAATTCTCGAGGCCGACTACGGCATCGACGTCTCCTACGTCACGGTGAACGAGTCCATCCGGAACATGCGGGACGCGGGCGTGTTCCGGGAGGCCATCATGCCGAACGAGGAGTACTTCGTGTTCGAACTGTTCGAGTTCAAGTTCAACCCCGAGTACTTCGCCGACGAGTGGCGGGACACGATGGAGCACATCCGCGACGACGAGCACACGCTGCTGTACTTCCTCTCGGACGGCGAGTACCAGTGGAAGTCGATCATGCTGTTCCCGACCCGAGAACGCGGCGAGCGCTGGCTCCACGAGTTCTACAAGAACCACGGCAAGACCGTCCTGAACGTCCGAACGTCCGTGATGACGAACGTCCTCGAGTTCGGCGCCAGCCCGGAACTGTTCGACAACCTCGACCCGGAGACCGACAGAAAGCTGTAGCGCCTGCGCCGGCGCTACTCCTCGACCGGCAGTGACCCGTACTCCGACTCGAACGCCTCGACGAGCTCCTTCTTGTCGAACTTCCCGGTGGTCGTCTTCGGCACCTCGTCGACGAACTCGAAGCGGTCGGGCAGCCACCACTTCGGGAACGACGCCAGCAAGTGCTCCCGGAGGGCCTCGACGGTGAGGCCGTCGTCCGGAACGACGTACGCCACGGGGCGTTCCTGCCACTTCTCGTGGGAGACGCCGATGACCGTCGCTTCCGCGACGCCGTCGTGACCGATGAGCGCGTTCTCCAGTTCGATCGAGGAGATCCACTCGCCGCCGCTCTTGATGACGTCGTCGAGGCGGTCGACTACGTCGATGTAGCCGTACTCGTCGATGGTCGCGACGTCGCCGCTCATGAACCAGCCGTCGTCAGTGAACGAGGCCTCGGTCGCGTCCGGACGCTCGTAGTACTCGCCCGCGAGCCACGGCGCTCTCGCGTGGACCTCACCCGGTGTCTCGCCGTCGTGAGGGACCGGCTCGCCGTCCTCGTCCCGGAGCCGGATCTGTACCCCCGGCGCGGGGACGCCCGCCTTCATGCGGAGGCGGTCCTGCTCGGACTCGGACAGCTGTTGCACTTCGGTCGTCACCAGCGTGTTCGCGAGGTGCGGGGACGCCTCCGTCATCCCGTACCCCTGGCTGATCGGCGCCTCGTAGACCTCGTCGTACTTCCTGATGAGCGACTCCGGCGGGCTACTTCCGCCGATGAGGACGTCCTGGAGGGTGTCCAGGACCCCGGGGTCGAGGTCGTCGGACTCCTCGATGATGCGGTCGACTTCCATCCACACCGTCGGGACTGCGGCCGCGATTGTCACGTCCTCGTCCTGGATGACGGGGATCAGGTCGTCGGGGTCAGTGTGCTGGCCGGGCAACACGATTTTCGCGCCCGTGAACGTCGTCGTGTAGGGGAACCCCCAGCCGTTGACGTGGAACATCGGCACGACCGGCATCACCACGTCGGACTCGCTGACGGCGAAGACGTCCACGTGGCTGTGCATCATCGTGTGCAGGAACTGGCCGCGGTGCGTGTACTGGACGCCCTTCGGGAGGCCGGTCGTCCCGGACGTGTAACAGAGCGCGCTCTCGGTCTCCTCCTCGATGTCGGGCCAGTCGTAGTCCGTGTCGTAGCCGGCGATGAACGACTCGTAGTCCGTAACCGGGGACAGCGATGTCTCCGGGACGTCGTCGGCGTCGCCGAGCACGACGTACTGCTCGACGGTCTCGAGGTCGTCGGCGATCGGTTCGAGGACGTCCACGAACTGCGGGTCGACGAACAGCAGGCGGTCGGCGGCCTCGTTGATGATGGTCACCAGGTGGTGTTCCGGCAACCGGTGGTTCACCATGTGGATGCTGCGCTCGCTGCACGACGGCCCGAAGTAGAGTTCGTAGTGGCGGAAGTGGTTGACCGCCATCACGCCGGACCGGTCGCCCGGCGCCATCCCGTACTCGTCGAGGGCGTGCGCGAGCTGGCAGATCCGCTCGTACGCGTCGCCGTACGTGTAGCGGTGCGTGCTCCCGTCGGGGAGCGCGGTCACGATCTCCTTGTGGGCGAAGAGGTCGCGGGCGCGCTCCAGGAACGTCGTGATGGTCAGCTCGTAGTCCATCGTCATGCTGTGTCACCCCGGGGCCTGAACCGGTAAAATACCCTGTGCTGGTCGGTCGGTCCGTCGATGTCGACGACCTCCAGCGTGACGGGGTCGCCGATGCTGAGGTCGTCGTAGTCGGCACCGTCGATGCGCGCGGACAGTTTGACGTCCACGCCGTCCAGGTCGACGACGCTGGTGACGAACGGGGTGTCGTCAGTCATCCCGAGCGGGCCGCTGCCCCGGACCGCGGATAACGCGAACAGCGTGCCGTGGTGGGGCAGCGAGACGTACGCCAGGTCGTCGCTCGTGCACTCCGGACACATCACGCGCGGCGGGAACTGGAGGTCGCCGCAGTCCCGGCACTCGGTCGTCGACAGCGACCCGTCGCGGAGCCGGTCGTAGAACTCGCTGATTCTGGTGTGCTCGGCGTCCTGCAGGTCGTAGAAGTCCAGCAGGCGCGGGAGTTCGATGCTGTCCGGTATCGTGACGGTCGTCCGCGGCGTGTCGCTGCCGCCGTCGGACCGAGCGGTCGTGTTGTCTGCGTCTGTCATTGTGGGTCCCTCGCGAGCGTCATGACGCTGTGCACGGAGCCGCTGCCGCTGAGGTTGTGGATGAGCCCCGTCTCCGGGCTGTCCGGCACCTGCCGGGCGGACTCCACCTCGCCCGTGAACTGCTTGTAGATCTCCAGGGCCTGCGAGACGCCGGTCGCCCCCAGCGGGTGCCCGCAGCCGAGCAGGCCGCCCCGCGGGTTCACGGCGATGTCGCCGTCGAGTTCGCCGCGACCGTCCTCTGCGAACTGGCCTCCTTCACCCTTCTCCACCCAGCCGAGGTCCTCGTACTCGATGATCTCGCTGATGGAGAAGCAGTCGTGGATCTCCGCGACGTCGAGTTCGTCGACTGGGTCGTCGATGCCGGCCTGGTCGTAGGCCTCCTCTGCGGCCTGCGTGGCCTGCGGCCAGCCGGAGAACGACGGCAGATTGTTGATGGAGTTACCCGCCATGCAGGACTGCCCGCTGCCGGTGACGTACGCGGCGGTGTCAGTGAGTTCGCGGGCCTTCTCCTCGCTGACGAGCAGGAGGCCGGCGGCGCCGTCCGTGATGCCGCTGCAGTCCAGCAGACACAGCGGCGGCGCGACCGGATACGACTCCAGGACGTCGTCGACGTCCACTTCCGTCTGGAACTGGGCGTAGGGGTTGTTCGCGGCGTGGTTCTTGTTCTTCACGCTGACTCTCGCGAGCTGTTCGTGCGTCGTCCCGTACTCGTGCATGTGCCGCTGCGCGAACATCGAGAAGAACGACGGCGCGTTCAGGCCGTTCACGCCGTCGAACTCCCTGTCGAGGACGTTCGTCATGCTCGCCTGTGTCTCCGGGACGTGGTCGTCGCCGAGGTTCATCTTCTCGACGCCGAGGACGAGCGCGACGTCGAGTTGGCCGGCGGCGATCGCCAGCCAGGCGTACCGGAGCGCGGCCTGCCCGCTCGCGCACGCCAGTTCGGTCCGCGAAATCATCTTCGTGACGTCGATGCCCAGCAGTTCAGCGGCCAGCGGCGCGACGTGGCTCTGGAACGCGAACCGCTCCGGCTGGACCGCGCCGACGAACAGCCCCTCCACATCGTCGGGCGTGAGGCCGTCCACGTCGTCGAAGGTCGCCTTCCCGGCTTCCTGTGCGAGGTCCTTCCAGGTCGCTTCGCGGTGGCCCCAGTCCGCGTGGCCGCCGCCGACGATTGCTGCGTTCCTGGGCATCATTCGAACTCCGGAGCGCGGTCGTCTCTGAACGCCGTGACGCCCTCGACCATGTCGTCGGTCGTCGTGAGCAGGCCGAAGCCCTGGCTCTCTGCGTCCAGGCCAGCCTTTAGGCTGGTGTCCTGGCCGTCGTCGATGACGCGCTTGGCGACTTTCAGCGCCGTCGACGGGCCGTCCGCGAGGTCGTCGACGAACTCGGCGACCGTCTGCTCGAACTCCGAGGCGGGGACTGCGCGATTGACCAGTCCCCAGTCCTGGGCGCGCTCGGCGGAGATCTGTTCGCCGCGGAAGACGAGTTCCTTCGCGCGGCCCTCGCCGACGATGCGAGTGAGGCGCTGTGTGCCGCCGCCCCCGGGAATCAGCCCGAGGTTGATCTCAGGGGAGCCGAAGGTGGAGTCCTCGGTGGCGACGCGGAGGTCGCAGGCGAGCGCGATTTCGAACCCCGCGCCCAGGCAGAAGCCGTCGATGCGCGCGACCGTCGGCCGCTGGAAGTTGTCGATGGCCTGGATGGTCTCGTCGACGTCCATCAGGTCGGTCGGTTCGGCGGTCATGAACCCCGTGATGTCGGCGCCGGAACTGAACGCGTCGTCGCCCGCGCCCGAGAACACGACGCAGGACACCTCGTCGGGGTCGGCGTTGTCCAGGGCCGCTTCGACCTCGTCGAACATCGTCTGGGAGAACGCGTTCAGGCGCTCCGGGCGGTCGAACTCGATTTCGAGGACGCCGCGTTCGTCCAGCGTCTTGTTCACGTACTGGTAGGGGCCGTCGCCGCGGTAGTCGTGGAACCCCTGGCCGGCGTCGACGCCGGTGTGGCCGGCGTTGACCAGTTCGACCAGGTAGTCGGATGGCGCGAACCGCTCGGCGCCGGTCGCCTCGTGGAGCGCCTGGAGTTTTTCGAGGACTGCGTCCAGGCCGAGCTGGTCCCCGAGGCGGCAGACGCCCTCCGGGAACCGGGCGCCGAGTCGGCTGCCGAGGTCGATGTCGTCAGGTGAGGCGACGTCGCTGCCGACCAGGCGAGCGGCCTCGTTGACCATCCGGGCTTCGACGCGGAGGGTATCGAATCCGTCGCCGTCTCCGGGCTCGTAGTCCGGGCCGTCGCCCTCCCAGTCGTAGAACCCCTGGCCGGTCTTTTTGCCGAGGTTCTCGTTGGCGACCTTCTCGGCGATGGTCGGCGGGGCGTCGAGGTCGGTGTCCTCGCGGAAGTGCGCCGCGATGTCGATGCCGGTGTAGTCGGCGAGTTCGAACGGCCCCATCGGGTAGCCGCGCCGGTAGACCATCGCGGCGTCGGCCTGCCGGACGTCGGTCTCGCCCTCGTGGAGCATCCACGCGGCTTCCTCGATGAACGGCAGCATGACGTTGTTCACGATGAAGCCGTGGACGTCGCGTCTGACGTCGATGGCTCGCTTGCCGAGGTCGTCGACGAAGTCGTGGGCCGCTTCGAGGGTCGCCTCGCTGGTCTGTTCGCCGTGCACGACTTCCACGAGGTCCATCTTCACTGGCGGGTTGAAGAAGTGCGTGCCGACGACCTGCTCCGGCCGGTCGGTCGCTTCGCCGATTTTCGTGATGCTGAGCCCGGACGTGTTCGACGCGAGTATCGCGTGGTCGGGCGCGTAGTCGTCGACCTCGGCGAACGTCTGGCGCTTGAGGTCGAGGTCTTCGGGAATCGCTTCGACGACGAGGTCCGCGTCCGCGACGGCCGCTTCGAGGTCCGTCTCGCCCGTCATCCGGGCCCGGACTGCCTCCGCGGACTCGTCGATTTTACCCTTCTCTTCGAGTTTGCCGAGACTCCACTCGACCTGCTCGAGGCCGTCCTCGACGAACTCCGCCTCGATGTCGCGGACGACGACCTCGTAGCCCGCGATCGCTGCGAGCTCGGCGATCCCGTGGCCCATGCTCCCAGCGCCGAGCACGGTCACGGACTGTATGTCACGTTCTACCATCGTATGTACACAAGTTAACCACCTTTTTTAAATTATTGGTTACTCTGTTTGCTGATATGCCGGATCTACTTAACTAGTGATTCGATTGCCCGCCAGAGCCACCCAAAAGATTGAGTGGCCCGTTCGCGAATCTCTGAGTATGCAAACGGGTACTTCCCGCCGACTGTCCGACCGACACACCCCAGCAGAGGGACACCATGACTGACCTCGACGGGACCGTCTGCATCGTCGGCGGCGGTGGGAACGGCATCGGCGAAGCCACGGCCCGCGAGCTCGCGGCCCACGGCGCTCGCGTCGTCGTCAACGACGTCGGCAGCGACGTCCACGGCAGGGGCGCCGACCCGGCGGTCGCCGAAGCCGTCGCTGAGGACATCCGCGAGGACGGCGGAACCGTGATGGGACACGCCGGCGACCTCACGGACTTCGACGACGCCGACGAACTCGTCGCCGACACCGTCTCGGAGTTCGGTCGAGTCGACGCCGTCTACAACTTCGCGGGCATCCTCCGGGACGACATCAGCTACAAACTCGACGAGGACGACTGGCGCGCGGTCATCGAGACGAACCTGACCGGGCAGTTCACGCTCCTGCAGGCCGCCTGCAAGCACTGGCGGTCCGCGGCCGGGGACGACGGCTTCGACCGCCAGCGGTCGTACGTCGCCGCGAGCGCGCACTCCGCCCGCGGAAACGTCGGGCAGGTGAACTACGCCACCGCGAAAGCCGGCATCCTCGGGATGGTCCGGACCGTCTCCTCCGAGATGCACCGATACGACGTCCGCGTGAACGCGCTCGTGCCGAACGCCTACACGCGCATGACCGAAACAGTCCCGGCGGACCACCGACCGTACACGCGCGAGGAGATGCCGCCGGAGCGCGTCGCCGCGTTCGCCGCCTATCTCGCCAGCGAGGACGCGTCCGACGTCACCGGCTGTACCCTGTACGCGGGCGGCGACCGCGTCGGCGTGTTCTCCGAGCCCACGATGGACCGAGTCGGCGTCGAACCGGACGGCTGGACCGTCGACTCTCTCGCCGAGCACTTCCGCGAGGACGTCGCCGGGGACGTCGAAGTTACGAGAACAGACAGCTACTTCTGACCGCGGCCGGCCCGACGCTGGCTTGCCGGACTACTCGTCGATGGACTTCGAGAGTTCCGTCTCCACAGAGCGGACGTGATCGCGGACGCTACGCACCGCTGCGGCCTGCTCGTCGTTCTCCTCGGTGAGGTCCTCGATCTCCGAGACGACCGCGTTCAGGCTCTCGAGGGTGTCCCCCAGCATCGTCGTCACCTCCTCGGCGCTGACCGCTTGCTCGTCCGTGGCCTCCGCAATCTCGGCCATCCCGGCCGACGTCTCGTCGGCGGCTTCCTGGATTGCAGACTGCCGCTCTGCGATGGTCTCGACGTGGTCCGCGACCTCGCTGATGCCGTTCGTGGTCCGGGTGACGGCGTCAGTGGTCTCCACCACGATGTCGGTGACGCGCTCGATCGTCTCCTCGATGGCGTCGACCTCCTCCTGGGACTGGTTCGCCAGCGCCTTGATCTCGTCCGCCACGACCGCGAACCCGTCGTTGTTGCCGTCCGTGCGCGCGGCCTCGATGTTCGCGTTCAGCGCCAGCATGTTGATCTGTGTGACGATGTCACTGATGACGTCCACGACTGCTTCGATTTCCTCGACCTCGGCGTCCAGTTCGGTCGCAGTGTCGTCGAGCCCCTCGGCCTCGCTCTCGACGGTTTCGAGCATCGCTTGCGCCTCCTCGGTCGCCTCCGCCGACGCCGCAGCGTCGTCGGCCACCGCGGTGGCGCGCTTGTCGACCTCGTCGGTCTGTGACGCGATCTCCTCGACGGTCGCGCTCAGCGATTCCACCTCGTCGCGCACCTCCGCCAGCGTCTCGACTTCCTCGCGCGCGGTCTCCTCGATGAACTGGCTGTTCTCGGTCACCTGCTGGGAGGACTCCAGCAGTTTCTCCACCGTTTCGTCTACTTCCTCGGTGATGCGCTCCTGTGCGTCCTCGACAGCGCGGCGCTGCTCGACGAGGTCTGTCACGCGCGACACGATCTCGAACGACCCGACGACGTCGCCGTCCGGGGCGTACAGGGGAAGCGCAGCTGCGCTTACGTGCCAGGTGCTGCCGTCCTCGTTGACGCCGGACCTGATCTTGTCCTCGTTGACGACCTCCTCGGTACGCACGACCTCCTCGGCGAGCGTGTCGGTCACGTCCTGCGTTCCGATGACGTCGTGTGCGACCTCCCCGAGCACCTCCTCGGCGGGCGTGTTCTGGAGGTCCTCCTGTTCGCGGTTCCAGTGGGTGACCCGGCCGTCGTCGTCGACGACCAACAGCGGCTCCGGGAACCGCTCGGTGAGGTCCTGGAAGAGGTGTTTCCAGAAGTCACGCTCTCGCCGGAGGCGTTCGGTCTCGCTGACGTCGTTCGGTGGGTCGAACAGCGACGCGCGCTTGTCCGGGTCGCTGGACTGGCGCTGGGACGACATACTACCTTCACTTGGAGGACACCCCCTATTAAACATTGAGTGTGATTATCTCACTCGAAAACCAGAGCGCCGACGCCGCGAAACGAGTGACTCGAACGGCGATACCTCGAAACGCGCCCTTGGACGGTCCGCGACGCGGCCCACTCGGGGAAGCGTTCCCGGAACGCGATGATTTATGAGGGTGCTCGCCGATTCACGATACATGCGATTCGTTCGATTCAACGAGGACCACCTGGGCCTCCTGACTGCAGACGACGGCATCGTCGACCTGACTGACCGCCTCGGAATCGACGCCGACGACCCGCTCGTCGAGTACATCAACGGCGACTACGACGCCAGCGAGTACGCCGACGCCGACCCGGACTTCGACCGCAGCGACGTCGAACTCGGCTCGCCCGTCGAGCGCCCCGGCAAGGTCATCGCCGCGCCGCTGAACTACGAGAACCACATCGCAGAAGCCATCTCGGACAAGGACATCACCACTGACGAGTGGTTCTCCATCGAGGACAAGGGCTACTTCCTGAAGGCGCCCTCGAGCGTCGTCGGCCCCGACCACGGCATCGAACTGCCGTTCTCGGACCGCCGCGTCGACCACGAGATCGAACTCGCGTTCGTGATGGGCGAGGACGTCAAGGACGTCGACGCGGAGGACGCCTGGGACTCCATCTTCGGGTACACGATCCTCCTGGACATCTCCGTGCGCGGCGACCAGGACCGCTCGAACCGCAAGTCCTACGACACGTTCACGGTCATCGGCCCGGCGGTCGTCACGGCCGACGAGATCGACGACCCCCAGGACCTCGACATGGAACTCCAGCTCAACGGCGAGACCCGCCAGGACGACAACACCAGCGACATGGTGTACACGTGTGCGGACGTCGTCGAGTACGCGTCGCTCGGCGCCACCCTGGAAGCCGGGGATGTCATCACAACGGGTACGCCCGAGGGCGTGAGCGCGCTCTCGGACGGCGACACTATCGACGCCGAAATCGAGGACGTCGGCCAGATGGTCGTCGACGTCACCGAGCGCGACGTCTCCTTCGAGGACGTTCACGTGAACAAGGGCGGCCAGGACTGACGGGCTCGTAGCGAACGACTCCATCGGGGAGTCCGTCCACGCCGACCTGATTCTGCCTTCACACGCACATTTTTACTCGTCCCCCTCCCAGTCGCGGGCATGCCGGCGGACTCACCTGACGACCTCCACGACCACGTCGAACAGTTGCTCGTTCGGGACGCCGACGCCCACGCGGCGGCGATCGACGCGCTCGCCGAACACGGCGACGAACGCGTGGTCCCGCACCTGCTGGAAGTACTGGTCATCGACGCCATCGGCAACGACTGGGAGCGATTCGGGTTTCCGGAGGTGCTCCGGGACCGCGACCCGCCGCGGTACCTCGACCTCCCCGAAGTCCAGTGGCCAGGCGTCAGGGACGCGCTCTCGGAACTCGCCGGCCCGGACTTCGACTCCGAGCACGCGTGGGTCGAGTGGGAGTCGTGGTACTCCCAGCAGGACATCGAGCCACTCGCGGGGTTCGACGACTGGAAACTCCGCCTCTACAAGTCCTATCTCCCGCCCGTCGGCGGCCTCCTCGACGCCGAACCCCGGACTTTCGACCTGCAGGACATCCGCTGGGGGAACTGCGACCGGTCGTTCCTCGCGGCACTGAACGCGCCCGACTTCCTGTCCGGCGACCACCCGGACGCCGAGTACCTGGACGCCGACGACACCGTCTTCGGCTTCGAAATCGCGGGCGACCGGTACGCCGTCCCGCGCTGGGTGCTGTTCCCGCACGAACTGTTGAACGTCGCGCTGGACGGCGTCCCGGTCAGTCTCACGTACTGCACGCTCTGTAACGCGCCCATCCTCTACGACAGGCGGGTGGGCGACCAGACCGACGGTCGCCACGACGTGCTCACGTTCGGGAGCTCAGGGATGCTGGCCGCCGGGAACAAGGTGATGTACGACGAGGAGACGGAGACGCTGTGGGACCAGCACGCCGGCGTGCCGACGGCCGGCCACTACCTCGATTCGAGCCCGGACCTCGTTCTCGACCAGTTCGCCGTCACCCAGACGACGTGGGCGGAGTGGCAGGCGGAGTACCCCGACACCCGGCTGCTCGACCCGGAGACGGGGTACGACTACGACTACCAGCACTACGACGACCACATCGGCTTCTTCAGGCACTACTGGAACAACGAGGACGCGATTCAGCCGGGCGTCCGCCAGGCCGACGGCGAACTCCCCGAGAAGGCGGACGTCTACGGCCTCGTGAGCGAGGCCGCGAGCGAAGTCTGGGTAGTCCCCGTCGAGGACTTCGACGACCCCTTGGTCGCCGACGTCGACGGGCGCGCGGTAGTAGCCATCCGCGACGGAACCGGGGACGTGGCAGTCTACGAGGCCCCGCCCGCACCAGTCGAGTGGCAGGGGGCCGTGCTCGTCGACGCCGACGGCACCGAGTGGACCGTCGAGCGGAACGAACTCCACGCGGACGGCGCGACTCGCGAGCGGATTCCCGGCCGTCACGGGCTCTGGTTCGCGTTCCGCACGCACTACGACGCCGCGCACGTTCTCCGCTAACCACGCCGCGCACGTTCTTCGCTACTTCGTAGGGGGCGACGGTAACGATGCGGTCCTCGGTCGGATGCCTCCGTGGAGGTAGGCTTTTACCGGCGTCTCGTGTAGCGTGGCGCAATGACCCTGCTGGAAGTGGACGGCATCGACGTCGCGTACGGGGACGTTCAGGTCATCTGGGACGTCAGCTTCTCCGTATCTGAGGGCGAGACGGTCGCGCTCCTCGGCGCGAACGGCGCCGGGAAGACGACCGTGTTGAAGACCATCTGCGGGCCGCTGGCCCCGAGCGCGGGCACCATCACGTTCGACGGGGAGTCAATCGGCGACCTCCAGCAGGACGAGGTGGTCCCGAAGGGCGTCACCCACATCCCCGAGGGCCGCGACATCTTCACGGAGAGCACCGTCAAGGAGAACCTGCGCCTCGGCGCGTACACCAACCCGGACGGAATGGCCGACCAGTTCGAGCGCGTCTACGACGTGTTTCCGCGCCTCGAGGAGCGCAAGGGACAGCAGGCCGGGACGCTCTCCGGCGGCGAACAGCAGATGCTCGCAATCGGCCGCGGCCTGATGAGCGACCCCGACCTGATTCTGCTCGACGAGGCGAGTCTCGGTCTCGCGCCCGTGCTCGTGGAGGACGTCTTCGACGCCATCGAGCGCATCAACGAGGAGGGGACGACAGTCCTGCTCGTCGAACAGGACGTGAACAACGCGCTCCACATCGCAGACCGGGGGTACGTCCTCGAATCCGGCCGTTTGACGCTGTCCGGCGACGCCGCCGACCTCGCCGAGGACGAACGCGTCGCGGCCTCCTACCTCGGGGGGTAACTGTTCCTGTCGGCCGTCGGTGAACTCTGTTGTAGCGAGCGTGCAGTACAGGGTCGGCGAACAGGTCCGTGTCTCCGAATCGGTGCAGGTCGGCTAACAGCCGATTGAGACGGACGGCGAGTGGTCGCGTCGGCAGTAGCAGCGTCGAAGTGAGGGTCGCTGGGCTGTCGCTAGGGTTCGTTGGGTGCCGGCTGGTCGGCGTCGGACGGCTGGTCCTCGCTCCCGAAGCGGTCCGCGAGGAACTTGTAGAGGCCGCCGGGAACGAACACGATGAACAGGATGATGAGGCCGCCTTCGATGACGGTGGCGAATTCACCGGCGAACGTCCGGAGACCGGTGTCAAGGGAGAGGAACAGGCCGGCGCCGAGAATCGGGCCTGCGAGTGTGCCCATGCCCCCGAGGATGACGACGACGAGCGTGTCCACGAGCCACGTCACTGAGAGCGTCGACTCGGGGTTGACGTAGAGGCGGAACTGTGCGTAGAAGCCACCCGCCAGGCCTGCCATCGCGCACGCCACGACGAACGAGAACAGCTTGTACTTGAGCGGGTTGACACCGAGGCTGCTCGCAGCGGATTCGTCGTCGTGGATGGCGCGCATGCCGAGGCCGGACCGGCTGTTCACGATCCCGTACGAGACGACGATCGTGGCGACCGTCGCGACGAGCGTCAGCAGGAAGATGACCTCGGAGGACATCGAATTCTGGACGTAGTAGCCTGTCGAGCCGCCCGAGAACCGCCGCTGGTCTTCCAGTACGAGCTGGATGATGGCGGCGACCGCGAGGGTACCGATGGCGAAGTAGTGACCGGACAACCGGAACAGGATGGGTCCGAGCACGAGCGCGAGCAGACCGGCGCCGAGCATCCCGACGAACACGGCGACGAGCAGCGGCGACTGGATGGCTTCCGGGAGATTCGCGCGCGCCGGCGTTGTCAGCCACGCGGAGATGAACGCCCCGACGCCGAAGAACGCGTGGTGACCGAGACTGATCTGTCCGGCGTACCCCGCGATGAGGTTCCAGGAGACGCCGAGCATGACGAAGATGAGGCCAGTGAACACGATGTCCGTGACGTAGGGCGTCGTGGTGAACGGAATCGTCGCGAGAGCGAGCGACGCGACGACGAACGCGACGGTGCGACGGCGATTCTCGAACAGGCCAGTGAAGTAGTCGTTGCTTCCGAGCATCACTCACCACCACCGGAAGAGCCGAACAGGCCGTGTGGCCGCACGAGCAACACGAGCACGAAGATGCTGAAGCTGATGATGTCCCGGAAGCCGCCGCCGAGGTAGAGGACGCCGACGTTCTCGGAGACGCCGAGGATGAGACCACCGACGAGGGTGCCGGCAACGCTCCCGACGCCGCCGAGGACGACTACGGCGAACGCCTTCAGGAGGTACGACCAGCCGACGAACGGCGTGATCGGGAACAGCATCGAGAGGAGCGCTCCCGCCGCACCGGCGAGCCCGGTGCCGAGGCCGAGCGTGAGAACGTGGATGTTGTCCGTGTCGATGCCCATGTACTGTGCTGCCGAGTTGTTCTGGGCGGTCGCGCGGATGGCGAGCCCCGTGGTGGTGAACTTCAGGAACGCCCACGTGCCCAGGATGAGCAAGATGGAGATGACGAACGTCACCATTCGTGGGAACGAGAGCGTTGCGCCCGCGATGTCGATCGCCTCCCCGGGGATGCCGATATCGGTCGCCTGGGCGTCGCTACCGACCCAGATGCGGCCGATGCTCTGGAGCATCAGCGCCAGGCCGAACAGCACGATGATCGGTTGTTCGATGCCCTCGCCGACGACGCGTTCGAGCAGAACGCGCTGGAGCGCCATCCCGAGCGCGAACAGGACGACGAACGCGCCGATCATGCCGATGATGGGAGTGATGTTGAACGTCGTGAACAGGAAGATGGCGACGTACGCGCCGACCATCAGCATGTGACCGTGAGCGAGATTCACGATGTCCATGATACCGAACACGAGTGACAGGCCGAGTGCGGCGACGGCGTAGATGCCGCCCAACAGGAGACCGTTGAGTAGCGCCTCGAGTATCAGGTCGCTTGCTACCATGTGTGGCGTCGTGTGTACACGGCGGGTCGGTTACTAAGAAGGTACCGTTCGCCACAGTCCGTTCGTGGCGAGATTGGTGGTTCAGTTCGGAATGGGCGGGTCGCTCGTTCGTCCGGCGACCTCACACGGTCCGGTGAGTGAATCTGCGGCGGCGACGGACCCGAACCGTCACTGCGCAGCGGACGGCGATAGAGAGGTAGTTACGACGGTTCGGCTTCCGCGTAGAAGTTGAACGCCTCTAACACGGGCCGGTCGGTCATACCCAGGAGGATGGCCTCCTCGTCGTCCGGTTCGTGGTGATGGGTCGCGTCCGGCGGCACCACGAAGATGTCGTGCTGGCTCCACTCCAGGGCCTCGTCGTCGACGTGGGTCGCGCCCTCGCCCTCGACGACGAAGTAGACGTCCGTCGCGTTGTGGAAGTGCGGGTCCGTCGCTTCCTGGAGCAGTTGCGCGCGGAACGACATCGTCGGGAACAGCGGCGGTTCGCCGGTCGCGGGGTTGACGTACGAGAGGCTGTAGCCGTCGTTGGGGTCCGGTTCGTCGTTGTCGGCGCGCTGGCGTAGCGACTGCAGCATCTCCTCCCAGCCGAAGCGGTACGGCGGGGTCGCCTCCCGGATGCCCTCGAAGGGCCCGGGGATGCCGTCGGCCTTGACGTCGTCGAGGTCGCGCCCGCGGCCGTACTGGGAGTCCCAGTATCCCTGCGTCTTCGTGACGGGCTGCCGTTCGAGTTCGTGGTTCTCGAACGTGTTGCGGGCGTTCAGCGAGTCGAGAACGAGCGGGAGGTCGAGGACGTCCAGCCACGCCGCCGTCTCGTCGGAGTCGTTGACGTGGTCGTGCCACTCCCACTGCGGGGTGGTGATGAGGTCGTTGTCCTCCATCGGGAACTCCTCGCCGGCGACGACCGTCTTCATGTCCTCGTGGCCGTCGATGGAGAACCGGAGCGCGTTCGCGCCGTGGCGATGCGAGGGCGCGGTCTCACCCGGGGAGACTGTCTGCACGCCGACGTAGATCGTGTTCGAGATAGCGTTCCCGAGCGACGCGTTGATCGGGACGGCGACGCGGCGCTGGAACCCCGGCGGCAGGTCCGCGATGGGGACGTCGTCCTCGATGCTGTCGATGGCGGTCTGGATGTCCTCCCACTTCCAGATGTCCGCCTCCAGGTCGTCGATGACGTTTCCGAAGTCGTCCTCGACCTCCCAGAGCGGTCGGAGCCTGTTGTCCTCCAGAATCGTGCGGGTCTCGTCGGTCAACTGGAGGAGTTCTTCGGGGTCCTGTTCCTCCTGTTGCTGGTCGTCCGGCTCTTGCTGGGCCATGGCTACCTATTGGCACAGAAATCTCATAAGTGTATGGGACCCCGTCGGACGCTTCGACGTAGCCGTCGCGAACACGTTCGGCGGTCGGGCTTCGATGCGACACAAACTCCCAAATCCGCCCCCTGGGGCCAGTCAGCGCCTCAGGCTTCTGCGCGCGCCTGGTCGTCGAAGACCTCCTCCGTGGAGAAGACGTTCCGGCAGTCCTCGCAGACCATCTGGCGCTGGATCGCGTACTCCCAGAGCTTCCCGCCGCAGTTCAGGCAGTCGAAGTGGGCTTCGACGAACGGGTCGTTCTCGGCGTACGGGTTCGTGAACTCGGCCATGTGAGTACATGTCGGTGGGACGCTAAAAGCATACCGTCCACGGAACATTCGTCCACAGAAGACACTGCGGGAAGACGCAGCGTTGGGTGTGTTCCTCAGTCCTCCGCGTACTCCTCGAGTGCGGCCAGCAGGTCCTCCGGGAATTCTCGAGCGCCGCCACCGCCCTGATGGGCGCAGACCCGGACCTCGTGTCCGGAGAACGTCACCTCGCCGTCACAGCGGCCGACGTACTCGAAACGCACGCTCTTCGTGCCGGGGTCCGGCGTCAACTCGATGACGACGTCGTCGCCGGCCTCCATCGGGTTCTCGAACTCGAAGTCCATCGCCACGAGCGGCAGGCCGAACCCGTGCTCCTGGGAGATCTCCCAGAACGGGAACCCGATCTCCTCCATGAACATGTCCGACGTCTCGTGGAGCGCGTCCACGATACGGGGGTAGTGCGCGATGCCGAACGGGTCCGTGTCGGAGAACCGCACCGTCCACGTGCGTTCGTACATCACTCGTCACCCCCGAGCACGACGAGTGCGTCGAGTGCGACTGCGCCGTCAGCGGTCGCGAGCACCGGATTCACGTCGACCTCCGAGATGGCTTCGTGTTCAGTCACGAGGTCGCCGACTGCCGCGACGACGTCCGCCAGGGCGTCGACGTCCGCGGGTTCGCTGCCGCGGTAGCCGGCCAGCAGTTCCGCCGCAGTCAGCTCCTCGATGGCCGCCCGCGCCTCGGCGGCGTCGATGGGCGCGATGCGGTGGCTGGTGTCCTCGTACACTTCGGTGAAAATGCCGCCGAGCCCCGTCAACACGACCGGGCCGAACGACGGGTCCCGGAGACCGCCGACGATGACCTCGGTGCCGGCGTCGACGTCCCGCGCTTCCTCCACGAGGACGTCCGCCTCGATGTCGCGGGCGTCCGCCGCAGCGAATATGGCGCCCGCCGCGTCTCGGACGGCGTCGGCCGAATCGAGGCCGACAGCGACGCCCGCGCCGTCGGCCCACTCGCTCTTGTGGGTGACCGCCGGCGAGGACACTTTCGCGACCACCGGCAGACCGATGTCGTGCGCCGCGTCGACGGCAGCGTCGGCGTCCGCGGCGACACGGAACTCGGGCGTCTCGATGCCGGCGTCCGCGAGCAGGGACTTCGCTTCCGCTTCCGTGAGCGTCGTGCGGCCCTCGGCCTCCGCGGCGGCGATGGGGTCCTCAGGCATCGGCGGTCACCTCCTCGTCCGCGCCAGCAGCGTCCAGCTCTGCGTACCTGGCGAGGGCGACAGCCGCGTCTGCTCCGCGCTCCGGCGACGTGAACACCGGCACGTCGGCCGCCCGGAGCGCGTCGAGGTCCTCGGCCATCGACTCCGAGGGCCCCTCAGTGGCGACCAGCACCGGCTTGTCCACGCGCTCCGCGAGGCCGTCGAGAGCTTCCTGCGGGAAGCCCAGGGCGTCTTCGAACAGCTCGTACAGCAGGACGATGTCGACGTTCCCGTCCTCGGCGACGGCTTCGACGACGTCCCCGAACGCGGGCATCGGCCGCCCCGTGTCGACTGGGTTCTCGGCGTACGTGATTCCCGGGAGGATGTCACCGACCCGGTTCTGCGTGGCCGACTCGAGTTCGGGGAGAGTCGCGCCCGCCCGCTGGAGGCGGTCGGCGATGATGATTCCCGGTCCCGCTTGCGCGGTGACGACGCCGACGTTCGCGCCGTCCGGCTCCGGGGACTGCGCGAGGGCGTGCCCCGCGTCGAACAGTGCCGTCGTCGATTCGACCGCCGGGACGCCGTACTGCTGGAACCCCGCGGTGTAGAGCGCGTGGTCGCCGGTGAGGGCGCCCGTGTGGGACTCCGCGAAGTCCCCGACGTCGGACTGCCCGACCTTGTACGCGACCACCGGGGTGTCGGACTCGCGGCACGCTTCGAGGAGCGCGCGGCCGTCGTCGGTCCCCTCGACGTGGAGCACGATGGCGTCGGTCTGCGGGTCCGAGTCGAAGTACGGGATGGCCTCCTCGAAGCCGACGTTCGCTCGGTTCCCGAGGCCGACCATCGTCGCGATGCCGCGGCCCTCCCGGTGCGCGCTGAACGCGAGCTGGTGGGCGACCCCGCCGCTCTGCGCGAGAATCGTCACGCCGCCGGGCTGGAGGTGCTCGACGCCCCCCGCGAACGACGCCATGAGGTCCGACGCGGGCGCGATGAAGCCGCTCGTGTTCGGGCCGAGCAACGCGAGGTCGTACTCGTCGGCCACAGCTGCGACCTGCGCCTGGAGTTGTTCGCCCTCCTCGCCGGCCTCGGCGAACCCGCCGGCGTAGATGACCGCGCCGCCGACCCCGGCCTCGCCGCACTCCTCGACGACCCCGGGGACGACCTGGGGTGGTACGGCGAGCAGCGCGAGGTCGACGCGCTCCTCGATGTCTGTCACGGAGTCCACGAACGGTTGCCCGAACACTGACCCCTCGCCGGACGGGTTCACGGGGTAGACGTCGCCCGCGAACTCGACGGCGTTCGCCATCGCCTCGTACCCGAGTTTCCCCTCGGTCGCGGAGGCGCCGACGACTGCGATACGGTCCGGCCGGAACAGGCGCTGCAAGTTCACGCCTCGCACTACACCCAATACGACTAAAACCGTTTTCCCCGCGTCAATCCCTCACACAGAACTCCTGGCCGGCTATCCGTACGACCGACTCGTCACGAAACCGCCCTACTCGGGGAGGATTGGCCCGCTCTCGAGGACGTGGGACGTTCCTGCGTACTCGGCCGCGAGGTCCGCGTAGTAATCACCAGTCTCCGTCCATCCGGAGTCCGGGAGGTCGCGGACTGGTTCCGCAGGCGTCCCCATCGCCACGACGTTGTCTGGGATCTCGGTGTCGTCGGTCACCGTGCTGTTTGCGCCGACCACGCTCTCGGCCCCGATGGTCGCGCCGTCGAGGACGACGGCGCCGATACCGACCACGCTGCGCTCGCCGACCGTCGCGGCGTGGACGACGGCATTGTGGCCGACGGTCGCGCCCGCTTCCATCACCGTGGCTTCGTGGAGGGTCGCGTTGTCCTGGACGTTCGCGCGCTCGCCCAGGACGATCTCGCCGTGGTCGCCGCGCAGAACCGCACCCGGCCAGACGCTCGCCTCGGGGCCGATGGTCACGTTCCCGATGACGGTCGCCTGCTCGTCGACGAACGCCGAGTCGGCGATGTCCGGGGTGGTGCCGTCGTAGCTCCGAATCATCTCTACGGGGACGACGTGCCGGACTGGTACAACCTTTTGGGATGCGTCGAGACAGCCGCCTCCGGTCGTGACCTGATTCGGGGTAGACACTGACGCTTGCGGGGTGAGCGGCGGCTTGGACTGTGCCGAAGGCTACATTTATGCGCGTGGCTCGGCAATCGGGACCAAGATGGCAGTCCTGGAAGGCGAGCACCTGTCGAAGAACTTCGGCGGCATCGTCGCCGTCGACGACGTCTCGTTCAGCATCGAGCGCGGTGAGACCGTCGGACTCATCGGGCCGAACGGGGCGGGGAAGTCCACGCTCTTCAGGCTCATCGCCGGCGTTCAGGAACCGAACCAGGGACGCGTGTTCCTCGACGGCGAGGACGTCACCGGGCTCTCCCCGCACGAGATCTGCCACCGCGGTCTCGTGCGTACCCACCAGATTGTCCATCCGTTCGAGAACCTCACACTGCTGGAGAACGCCGAGGTCGGCGCGGAGTTCGGCGGACGCGACGTCGAAGACCCCGTGGAGCGCGCCCACGAGGCTCTGGAGTTCGTCGGTCTCCACGAGATGGCACACACCTCGCCGGACGAACTCAGTGTCGGCGCTCTCAAGCGACTCGAAATCGCACGCGCGCTCGCGACAGACCCTGAGGTGCTCCTGTTCGACGAGGTGGCCGGCGGCCTCGACACCGAGGAGACCGAGGACATCGTCGAACTCATCGGCGACATCGCCGACACCGGGAAGACAGTGTTCCTCATAGACCACGTGATGCGCGCGCTGATGTCGGTCAGCGAGCGCGTGTTCGTCCTCGACAACGCACAACTAATCGCGACGGGGACCCCCGAGGAGATCCAGAACAACCAGCGCGTCATCGAGGCCTACCTGGGCGAGGAGGCCGGGGGAGCGGCGGGCGTGGCCGGTGACTGACCGTCGCTGGGGCTACGCTGGCTTCCCGGCGAAGTTCACGAACCGGTCGAGTTTCTCGCTGGCGTCGCTGGTGACGCTCTCGCCGTGGTAGACGAGGCCGACGTCGAAGTCGTACGGGAGGAGGTTTTCGAGGGAGTCGTCGGCCTGCTGGAGGTTCGCCGAGAAGAACGCTGGCGGTAGCACGAAGTGCCCCTCGGGCAGGCCGCGTGCGTCCGCGCCGAACACCGCGTCACCCATGACCGCGACGCCGCTGTCCTCGTCCACGAGGGAGTGGTGGTTCGGCGTGTGTCCGGGCGTGTGGACGGCCGTAAACTGCCCGACTGCGTCGCCGTCGCCGAACCGGTGGTCGGGGTCGTGCCCGTCGACCTCGATCCCCTCGGGGACCCACGTTTCGAGGGCGTAGCGCTCGGTCACCGCCTGGATGGCGCCGATGTGGTCGGGGTCTCCGTGCGTGACGACCAGACGCTCCGGTTCGACGTCGAGTTCTGCCAGGCGGTCGGCGAGCGCGTCCACGGTGTCCTCCAGGCCGGTGTCGACGAGCGTCGGCGCGTCGCCGTCGAAGAGGAACGTCCGGTAGCGGCCGCCGTCGGCCTCCGCGAGCGTCAGGTCGTAGACGTCAGTCGCGATCTCGGTTGGCATCGGTCACTAATGGGGCGTGCAGCACCAAATTCGTTTCCGACGCCCTGGCCGGTTCCGGAAGACACATGTGAACTGTTTGCGTGGAATCACGCGAACGGTGTCAACACGTGTCCGGTGAACCGACCGACGCGACCGTACTCCCGCGCGACCTCGACCCCGCCTGGGTGTCGCTCCCGGTCGGCGTCGCAGCGGCAGCGGGTATCCTCGCGTACGCGCCGGTCGCCGCGGAGATGGCCGCGATGCTCGCCATCACGGCGTTCTGCATCAGCCTCTGGATCGGGTCGCCGGTCTCCCCGTGGTTCACTGGCCTGCTCGGCATCGGCCTCATCGGCGTCGCGTTCTCCTCTGACCTCGCGCTGACGGGCTTCCAGTCGGCCGCGACGTGGCTCATCGTGCTCGGTATCTTCCTCGGCGAGGCGACGCGACAGAGCGGCCTCGCGGCGACCGTCGAACGCGTCGCGCTCCGCGTCCTCCCCGAGGACGCCACGACGAACGCCACCGTCGCCTACCGCCACCTCCTCGCCGTGCTGTCGGCCGCCGCGCTCGGATTCGTCGTCCTCGTGCCGTCGTCGCTCGTCCGCGTGCTCATCCTCGGCCCCATCCTGGTCTCGATCGGCCAGCTGTTCACCGACCGCCGGCCGCGCGTCGGACTGTTCCTCGGACCGCTGTTCGTCACGTACTACGCCGGCACCGGCATCCTCACCGGGTCGCTCGCGAACATCATCATCACCGGGCTCTTCGAGGCGAACGCCGGCCTCTCCATCGGCTGGGTGGAGTGGGCTGTCTGGCTCGGTCCCGTCATGGGCGTCGGCCGCGCCGTCGTCATCACTGCCATCGCGTACGCCCTCTACCGGCCGCGGGACGCCGACGCCATCGACGCATCGAACGGCGCCGACCTCTCCGTCGAGGCGTCCGCGGAAGCCCGACGCATGATGGCGTTCCTGCTCGTCGGCGTCGCCATCTGGGCGACGGACTCGATTCACGGCCTGCACCCGCTGTACGGCGCGCTCGTCGTCACGGTGCTGGCGTTCGCGCCGAACATTGGCGTCGTGGGTCCGGACGCCGCGTCGAACGCGGACTTCTCCATCGTGTTCTTCCTGGGCGCCATCTTCGCCATCGCGGAAGGCCTCCAGCGGACCGGATTCACCGAGGTCGCCGCGAACGCCCTGCTGTCGGGATTCCCGGAGGGCGGGTCGCTCCCGATTGCACTCGGATTCTTCGTCATCGCCGCCATCGCGCTCACCTTCGTCATGGAGGGCCTGGCCGTCGCGAGCGTGCTCACGCCCGTGCTCGTGACGTTCAGCCAGACCGCCGGCCTCCCCCTGGAACCGGTCGCAATGATCGAGGCCGTCGCCCTCAACACGTACTTCTTCCCGTACCAGTCGGCCGTCCTCGTCGCGATTCTCGGCCTCGACGTCGTCGACTCGCGGGAACTCATCGTGATGGCCACGGTCTGTTCGCTGGCGACGCTGCTCGTCCTCCTGCCGATTCAGATCGCCGTCTTCGCGTTCGCGTTCTGACGTCGCGGAGAACAGGCGCACAGCCCTGGCGACGCCGGCCGCCTGCTACTCGAAGTGCTTGGCGATGACCGTCTCGCGCTCGACCGTCCCGGTGTCCGTCCGCGGGAGCGGGTCGTCGCGAACGACGTACTCGCGGGGCCGCTTGTAGTTCGCAAGCGAGTCGTGCATGCGACAGAACTTGTCCAGTTCCTCGTCAGAAACAGGCTGGTCGGCGACGACGACGGCGGTGACCTTGTTACCCCACTCCTCGTCGTCCTGGCCGAACACCATGCTCTCGGAGACGAGCGGGTGGCCGTCGATGGTGCGCTCGACCTCGGCGGGATAGATGTTCTCCCCGCCGCTGATGAACATGTTGTCCACGCGGTCCGTGACGTAGAGGAAGCCGTCCTCGTCGACTTCTGCGACGTCCCGCGTCCGGAGCCACTCGCCGAAGAACGTCTTCTCCTCGGCTTCCGGGTTGTCGATGTAGCCGTCCGGGACGCCGGGGCCGCGCGCGATGATCTCGCCCTGCTCGCCGCGGTCGACTTCCGCCTCCGGGTCGGGGTGTTCGTCAATCGGCGCCGTCTCCACGACGCGGATCTCCCAGGAGAACGACTCCTTGCCGACAGTGCCCGGGTGCTCGTCCTGGACCGACGGGTGCGCGAACGTGAAGTTCGGGCCGCCCTCGGTCATGCCGTACGTGTTGTAGAGGTTCTCGGAGAGGTACTTCGACGTCCGCTCGACGAGAGTCTCCGTGACCACGGAGCCGCCGGTCCGGATGTAGGACAGCGAACCCGTGTCGTAGGGATCGTCGGCGTTCGCCTGGACGTCGTTCAGCAGCGAGAGCTGTGTCGGCACGGCGAGCAGGCCGGTGGCGTCGTACTCGTCGACGTAGGTCAGTACCTCCTCCGGGTCGAAGTCGCTGTGGAGGAACGTCGTCGCGCCCGCGAGCCAGTGGGGGTACAGCCAGGCGTCCGACGTGACCATGTGGTACCACGGCGTCGTCACGATGGCGACGTCCGTCTGGTCGATGCCGTGCTCCATGACGCCCTGGTAAGCGCCAACCCACATCTGTTCGCCGTCGAACGCCACCGCCTTCGGGCGCGAGGTGGTGCCGCTCGTGTAGAAGACGTTGGTCTTGCCGTCTGCCGGCAGGTCGTCGGCGAGTACGTTGTCGGCGGCCTCGAGCGCGGCGTCGTACGACACGACGTCATCGCGGTCGACGGTCGCGTCACCGACGTGGAATCCGACGTCGACGTCGCTCACCTCGAGTACCTCGACGGCGGTGTCGGCGTTCGCGTCGTCGAACACCAGCGCGTTCGCGTCGGCGGTGGACAGCATCTCCGCGAGCTCCCCGGGTTTCCCCCGGAACGGGAGCTGGACGGTGGGAGTGCCGCGCTTGTGGCCGGCGATCATCGCCGCTGCGGCCGCGGGGCTGTTCAGTGCGAGCACGGCAAGCGGCGCGTCGCCGACGCGGTCGGTGACCGCGTTCGACAGCGCTGTGCTCCGTCGGTCGAACTCGCCGTACGTGAACGAGCGGCCGTCGTCGGTGACGATGGCGGTGTCCTCCCGGTGGACCCGGACCGTCCGCTCGAAGGCTTCCAAGTAATACATGCGTTACTGGGTTGTGTGAGCTAAGCCCACACCCAGTATTAACAGTGTCGGTCTTCGCGGTTTCTGGCGCCGCTGTGTAGCGATTGCCGCGTCCTCGCCCCGCTCGGTGCTCGTCCGGCACGTTCGCTGTGCAGTTCGCTGAACGCCCGACCGTCAGGCGTACGCGAGGTTGAGTTCGACGTCGTTCGTGGACGCGATAAGCGCGTCCAGAATCTCCGTTTTGCAGCGCTCCTCGCTGACGCGGTGGGCGGGGCCGGCGACCGCAATCGACCCCTGGATCTCGTCCTCGTACAGCAGCGGCACGGCGATGGCGTGGATGCCCTCGAGGTCCTCCCCGAGGTTCAACGCGTACCCCTGTTCGCGGACGGCGTCCAGTTCCGCGGCGAGCTCCTCGCGGTCCGAGATGGTGTTCGCGGTCCGCGCGGAGAGTCCGTGGCGCTCGACCACGCTGTCGACGCGGTTCTCGTCGTAGTGCGCGAGAATCGCCTTCCCGCCCGACGTGCAGTGCATGTAGTCCCACGACCCCAGTATCGTATTCACGTCGACCGATGTCTCCCCGGCGCGGCCGTAGAGGTACAGCACGCGACCCTGTTGGGGGACGAGCAGCCACACCATCTCGCCGGTCTGCTCGACGAGGCTGTCGACCACCGGTCGCGCGGCCCGATAGACGTCCATGTCGTTGCGGACCTCCTGGCCGTAACTGAACAGTTCGAGGCCGAGCCGGTACTCGTCGCCCGACTTCGCGACGAACCCGTGTTCGCGCATCGACGAGAGGTGGTTGTGGACGGTGCTCTTCGCGACGTCGAGTTCGTCGGCGAGTTCGGTGACGCCCGCGCCGCCCGCGCCCCGGAGCGCGTCCAGGACTGCGAACAGCGTCTCGTCGGACTTCACCCCCGTCCGTTTCCCGGGTTCGTTCGGCATACGTCGGTGTTCGCACGGAGCTACTAAACGTTTCACGTAGCGCGTCTGCGGGGGTGGTGGACGGCCGTCTACTCCCAGCCGGCGTAGGGAATCCCGTCCCACTCCGGGCCGCGCCCGATCCACTGGTGGTCGGTGGCGCCGCCGATCTCGTCGGCGGTCCACTCGATTGGCTCCCAGTCGGGTTCGAAGTTGAGGTAGCCTGGGCCCGCGAAGAACTCGACGCGCAGGCCGCTGGCGGGGTCGGAGACGTAGAGGAAGTCCGCGCGCGTGATCGCGTGGCGGCCGGGGCCGCCGTCGGGCGCGATGCCGTGTTCGGCGAGAATGTCGGCGGCTTCCCAGAGGTCCTGGAAGCTGTCCAGGTGGTAGGAGACGTGGTGGAATGCGGGGTCGGTGCCCGCCGGCTCGCGGTGGATGGCGATGTCGTGCGGGAGCGGGGTGACGGACAGCCACCAGCCCCAGTATTCGCCGTCCTCGGCGCGGAACCGCTCGTTCACCTGGAAGCCGAGCGTGTCCTGGAGCCACGCGGCGTGTTCCGGGGAGACGCCGTCTTGGACGTGGCAGTGGTCGATGCGCCGCGGCGCGATCCGATTGGCCTCGGCTTCGCTGTAGTTGCGGTTGTGGAGTTTCGAGCGCTTCCCTTCGGGGGCCTGCGGTTTCTCGACGTCGTAGTAGAACTCGTACTGGTGGCCGAATCGCTGTACCCGGACGGCCTCACCCTGCCCGCGTTCCTCGCCGGCGTCGACCCGCGTCACGTCGGCGCCCTCGGACTCGAACTGTGCAGCGAGTTTATCGACGGCCTCGGGCGTCCGCGTGCGGAACGCGACGTGGTCGATGCCGCTGCCGCCCTCCGTGAGGCTGAGCGTGTGGTGCTCCCAGTCGCGCATCCCGCGGAGGTACGCGGTGTCCTCGACGCGCTCGGTGACTTTGAACCCGAGGACGTCCTCGAAGAACCACAGCGACTCCTCGAGGTCGGGCGTGTACGCGGCGATGTGCCCGAGTTTGGCGATGGGGGAGTTCGGCGCAGTCATCGGTGGACTCGCCCCCCTCGGGCGGAGCGCGTCCCTCGTACGGTGCTCTCGTCTGTGGCGTTAACAGTAGCGACCATGAGTAGTGTGTACGGCACACAAAGGAATCTGTCGAAACTTAAATGATACCCTCTGTCAGGCCGGGGGACGGAGACGGCAGGGGGAGAGGTCGGGTGGAGGCGGCAGGAGGAGGCTGAAAGAGAGGCGGCAGGGAAGACGGCAGGGGGAGGCGGCAGGGGAGCCAACTGCGAGATGAGGGTCGGTCAGTCGACGAGTCGCTGGAGGTTCCCGCCGAGGATGCCCGCACGCGCGTCGTCGTCGGCGCGCATCTGGTCGACGGCGTCCAGCCCGGATTCGATCCAGGCGCGCCCGCGGCCCGGTCCGAACGGGTAGTCCGTGCCGAAGACGACGTTGTCGTCGCCGAAGAAGCTGTGCGCGCAGTCGTGGGCGGGGACCGACCCGCTGACCGCGGTGTCGACGTGGAACTCCCGGAAGTAGTCGCTGACTGGCTGGTCCAGGTCGGGGAGGTCGGTGTCCGCGTAGTTCTCCGGGTAGTCCAGGCGGGTCTGGTAGAACGAGTCGATGCGCCCAC
>Ga0207851_100236_pt1 | contig 36214 bp, 36 predicted proteins | sample A23E3SouthBayCA_FD_187747 | JGI IMG/M metagenome (GOLD analysis project Ga0207851, IMG submission 187747) | Aerobic enrichment media microbial communities from Eden Landing Ponds, California, USA - A23 E3 (SPAdes) | ecosystem: Environmental > Aquatic > Marine > Unclassified | place: Emeryville... | reverse complement strand
GCCGCGAGACTGAACGCCGGTGCAACGACGATATCCTGCAGGTCGAAGCCTCCCTTACTGTGGAGGCTGAATAACTCTGAAGTTGCCATACTGCGCGTCTCACGACGCAGAGTCGCCACTTAATCGAACGACTCCACCCAAGGAAACGTGCGAACGGCCGACGAACGGCGCCGTCGGTCGACACATTCTTGCGGCGTGTCGATGCACGAATATTCCATGATAACTGACGCCCGAGCCCTCCAACCCGACTTTGTGCCGACCGAGCTCCATCACCGCGAAGGCGAGATTGACGCGCTCACGACGACACTCCGGCCCATTGCAGACGGATTCAAAGGCGACGACGCGTTCATCTTCGGCCCGAGTGGCGCGGGCAAGACGACGATCGCCCGCTACGTGGTCGACCTCCTCCAGCAGGAGAACCTCGACACGACAACCGGGTACGTGAACGCGATGTCAAACAGCACCCGGGCGGACGCATTATACGCGCTCGTTCGAGACGCGGGCCTCGCCTACGACCTGCGGAAAGAGGGGTCGCACGCCTCGCGCTTCCTCAGTCGCATCAAGGACGTCGACGGCCAGTTCATCGCGATCGTCGACGAGGTCCACGTCCTCGAGGACTACGACACGCTCCAATCGCTGTGGGAGCTCCCGAACGTCACGCTGCTCATGGTGTGCCTCGACGAGGAGGAGCTGTTCGCGGAGTTCGACCAGCAACTCCAGAGTCGCTTCGGCTCCGCCCGGAAGGTGCGACTAGATCGGTACGGGACCGACGAGATGACCTCGATTCTCCGTGGGCGCGTGAAAGCGGGCCTGCGGCCGGGCACGTTAGATGAGGAGACGCTGGCGTACATCGCCGACCTGGCGGCTGGAGACGCGCGAGCGGGCATCGCACTGTTGCGAAGCGCTGTCGATCGTGCCCTCGTTGACGAGCGAGACGAGATTACGAAGGCGCTCGTCGACGAAACGGAAGCGGATGCACGCGCGGATATGGAGGCACACCGAGTTCGTGAATTGGACACCGACAAACGCCTGCTCTACGAGCTCGTCCAGGAGGCGGGCGAAGTAGGCGCAGGAACACTGCACGCTCGGTACGAAGACCGGGCACAAGATCCAGTTGCCCGGTCGACGCGACGGAAGTACCTCGGTCGACTCTCTGAGTATGGGTTGATTGATGAACGCGGAGCCGGGCGAGGAAAACAGTACATTCAGCCCACATAGTATATGACTTCAACCGAGATTCTTGTAGAATTTCGCTGCTTTTCGATGACAAACTCCTCGGCCTCAGCACAAGATTCTCCAACGCCGCGTAGTCCAACCTTGCCGAACCGATATTGAGCAGCCAAATTGAACGATCGACGGTTGTACGGTGCCAAACTGAAGCACCTCATTGCAGTCCTACTTTGAATTGGTCGGATGGGTGCAGGCGACCATTTTGTCGTAGACGACTGGAGTTGAGACAGAAATTGCAACTATGACTATGTTAGAACAGGCCAGCTACTCCCGCAACGAATTAAGTACGTCTCCATCAAAATGTCCGCTGCCGAATACAGCATCTATCTATAGTGCACACTATCCAAGAATATCCTACGGCTCTAAAGTTGGTCGCTAATTTCACTTATTTCGACGAATTTCATCGTGGAGCGCTGATTGATACTCGTATCTTCGAATCGGATCCCCTGAATCTCGTATGGGTTACCAATGAATGCCCGGATATTTTCGAGAGCCTCACGACCCTTGGCTTTCTTGTACGGGAGCATCCCTCTGACAGCTCGTTTGAAAATCCGATCCGGTTTCTTCGGATATCGTGGCCCTTGGTCGGAGCCAATCTCCGAGCGCTTTTTGTGAGTGCTCAAGACATCCTCCTCGCTGCCCGTTATGACCGCTTCCTCAACATTCACCACAGCAATCTTCCATCCGTCAAGCGCCCGTTCAGCTACTCTACTCGCAACTCGACCGTATACACAGAAACTGGTGTCGACGACTGCATCTGCCTCAAAATCTCCGCCTCGAACCCGACGGACCCCCTCATTGTGATCGATGAGACCAGCCTTGGTCAACACCGTCCCGCTTGGCACGTCGCCTGGTTCATCCAAATATTCGAACGGATTCTCTGCCTCGCCAATCGCGTCCTCTAAGTAGCTCTTCAAGTGAGTTTCTAGCTCTGAACCTCGGGGGATATCATCATCCGCAGTCATGATTGCATCACCGGCCGTTTGAATTGACCGTAGACGTCGTTGATTGATGCAAGGATTGTCTCGAATTCGTTTTTGACATAGTCATAGCAATCTTGATTCGTCATCGTGGCAAGATCGCTCTCCATGTTTAGCTCGAAGTTCTGAACGCGTTTACACTGGGGATTAAGATCCCAAATTCGCATTCCGACCTGGGTCAAGTCTGGCGATTCGGGATACTCGTTTCTGGGGTCGTGTTGAATTTCATAATAGGGGTGATATCTCCCGCCGTCGTTACAGTAGATTATCATACTGAATGCAAAGTTATCACAATCTTCGGTGGTTCGTCGTTCTTCTACGAGAAATGGGTCGAATTCGTCGAAGTCCCCCAGATTGTAAGGGAGGAGTTCGTCGTATTTCTCACCGTGGTGTGGATGGTTGGTGAACTCTCCACCACGTAGCACCTCACTTTCTTCCATACTATCCCCCCTTCATTAGAATAACTAATAAGTGTCGGCAAGCATAGTTATTCGGACATTGAATCTACCAGCTGCGGTGTCCCGTCAGACCCTACTCTAAACTTCCGCGTGATGGCTGAGCAATTCTCTGACGTTACTTTGAACAGCATTTGACCAACCTCGCCATTCGCGAAGGTTTCCGCATTAACCTTAGTACTGATGACTGGAGAGGGATTTTCGTGATTGTCCCCCAGTGGATATCGCAATATCAGGCCCTCATCTACGAGATTGTCGGTAGATGGCACGCTCATCATATTATTCGCCCCATCATGGCTAAAGAGATTGAAATAGGAGACTTCACCGGGATTAATCGTCGTATGAATTCCCTCCTCGCCGGCCCAGGGAAGGCTGCTTTCGATTTCGTACCGAGTTGTCTCTGACTCGAATGTCACAAACATCTGGGCTTTACAATTCTTCGCTGCTCGCCGGCCCGTATTCTCGATCGGGACTCGATAGACGTCTGTATTTCCGAAATTATGCGGCCGCCACGGAATGATTCCGGAATCGCCAGCCTCGAGGACCGGTTTCGTCCACCAGCGTTGCACTCGCCAACTCAGAAGCCCACCCACCACGATAACAAGCGCACTCGTGAAAACAGAAAGAAGCGGGTCCAACAAGTCGGTGGCCAACTCTCTCCCCTGCTGGAGCACCCAGACGACTCGAGCCTCCCAACCGCCTATCATATGGTTGACTTCTAGACTCTAGGATAAAATATGGTGGGTCGATCGTTGTGGCGATTCACAAGGAACAGGCCGGTAACGAGTACGATACTCTCGACGACCAGTACGGCACATTCGAGATCCGGGCGACCAAGCGACGCTCTACACGGGAACTGGATCGGATTCGTCGAATAAACTCTACTCGGGGATAGAAGCACCCGTCTGGAGCAACGGCAAAGATTCAGAATTGGTGCGGAATCCGGTTGGAGAACTGTTCGTCGAAGCGTCCATATTCGTAGTCCGCTACTCGCTGTGGCGAGATCCCCACATGGATACATCGGCCTCTACATTCGTGTCCTTCAGGGAGCAAAGTGGCCCTGGATAGTCTCTAAGCTGAGTCTACGGCGAGGCGCTGGTATGAGAACTGCGTCAGCCCCTCACAGATTTCATCTGCAACTTCATGCACCGCCTCGATGCAGTCCCCTTTCGAGGAGCGGCGGGGCTGCTGGTCGCCATCGCCGTCTTCGAGGGCTGCCAGATACATACCCAATAGATTCAATAGTCTGACTCTCCCGGTCTACGCCATCCACGATGAGTCAGGCGACCCTCGGTTCTACCCCCTACCAGAACTCCAATCTCTTCTCTGGCTACTACCTCGACGAGCGAATCGCCGACCTCGACGGCTGGGACTGCGACGAGGAAGCCGAAGAGGCCTTCGAGAAACTCAAGACACTCTGGGACCTCGAAGGCGGGCTCGTCGACTCATACAAAGAAGACGAACTGCTGGACGAATGGATCGACGAGATCCTCGACGTCCTCGGGTTCGGAACGAAACCGGAGGCAACAGTCCCGGACGGCGGCGGCTACAACGACCGCCTACTCTTTCTCTCTGAGAGCGAACGTCGAGAAGCCGCCGAGCGAGTAGCGGACGGCGAAGACGACGCGGACTACAAACTCGCGTCTGCGGTCCTGGAAGCCAAACAGTGGGGCGCGGACTTCACAGAGCGCTTTAGCGAAGCACGCTCGTACCGGGACGCCTCCCACCAGGTCAAGTACTACCTCGAACACACGCCCGAGAGCCTCAAATGGGGCATCCTGACAGACGGCAAGAAGTGGCGGCTCTACGGCACCAAAGACTACGCGACCGAGATCTACTACGAGGTCGACCTCCCCGAGCTCCTCTCCACCGGCACGCTTGAGCAGTTCAAGTACTTCTACGCGCTCTTCCGACCCGAGGCATTCCGCGAGACGGCCGGCACGTCCTTCCTCGATACCGTCTGGAACGAAAGCGAGACCGCCGCCCAAGAACTCGGGGAAGACCTCCAGGACAACGTCTTCACAGCGCTCCGGGTGCTCGGCGAAGGGTTCGTCCACTCGAACGACCTCGACATCGACCCCGACGACGAGGCCGCTCGCGCCGAACTGAAAGAACAGTCGCTGGTGTTGCTCTACCGCCTGATGTTCGTCCTCTACGCCGAGTCCCGGGGCCTGATTCACCCAGAGGATCCCGGTGACGAGGAGGAGTACCGGGAGCACTTCAGCCTCGACCAGCTCCGCGCGGAGATCCACGAGGCCATCGAGGAGGGCGACACCTACGAGGATTACAGCGGGTACTCCACGCAGATGTGGAGCCGGCTCCAGGACCTCTTCGGGCTCGTCGACGAGGGCCAGGAATCCCTCGGGATCCCGCCGTACAACGGTGGGCTGTTCGACGACGACCAACACGGTTTTCTCGCCGAGAACGAGGTTGCCGACCGCTACATCGCCGAGGTCATCCACCGGCTCGGCACGACCGAGGACGACGACGGCGAGTACGTGCTGGCGGACTACGCGGACCTCGACACCCGCCACCTCGGAAGCATCTACGAGGGGCTGCTCGAGCACGAATTCCGCATCGCCAGCGAACAGTACGCAGCCGTGTCCGCGGACGGCGGCCAGGTGTGGAAGCCCGCGACGGAGGTGAGCGTCGCCGACGCCGTCGAGACAGTCGAGAAAGGCGACCTGTACGTCGTTAACGACGACGGCGAGCGAAAAGCGACAGGCGCGTACTACACCCCCGACTACGTCGTCTCGTACATCGTCGAGGAGACCATTGACCCGCTGCTCGACGACATCAAAGCGGAGCTGGATGCGGATGGGCTGGATTCGAATGAACCGGAGTACTTCCGGCGGTTCTGGCAGTCCGTCCTGGACCTGAAGATTCTGGATCCCGCAATGGGGTCGGCGCACTTCCTGACGAGCGCGACGGGGTATCTCACTGAGCAGGTGATGGAGGTCGTCCGCGAGCAGGAGATTCAGAGCTACGACGAGCAGCACTTGCGCCGTGAGATTGCAAAGGAGTGCATCTACGGCGTCGACATCAACGGGATGGCCGTGGAGCTGGGGAAACTCTCAATGTGGCTGGAGACGCTCGCCGCGGACCAACCGCTGGCGTTCCTCGACCACCACCTCAAGGCCGGGAATTCACTCGTGGGCTCGGACATCACCGAAGTGCTCTCGGACGACATCGACGACGAGGGCGGGCAGTTGACGCTGATGCAAGTCGCGGCTCGTGTCCGAAAGGACACGCTGGAACACGTGATGGAGCTGATGCAGGAGTTACTGGCCATCGACAACGAAACGCTGGACGACATCAAGTCGATGGAGGAGATCTACGATGAGATTCGCGACGATCCACTCTACCAGCGGTTGTTCGAAATCGCGAACGTTCACACCGCCGAGGAGTTCGGCCTCGACGTGCCGAAGGGCGTGTACGAGGAGATGGCTGGAGCCATCGAAGACAAGAACGAGTGGGCTGAGATTCAGGGCGAGGATTGGTTCAAATCGGCGCAAGCAATGGCCGAGGAAGAAGACTTCTTTCACTGGGAACTCGAGTATCCCGAGGTGTTCTTCGGGGAGGACGGTGAGAAACGAGACGACGCCGGGTTTGACGTAGTACTTGGGAATCCGCCGTGGGGCCACCCCGGAGCGAACAAGGACTACCTCAAGGTCGAGTTCAGCGATATCGTAAAACGACTGCCCGACATGTTCGCCTACTTTACGGACAAGTGCCTCAGGTTGGGGACGGCGAGCGCTAACTACGGCGTGATACTGCCCAATGTCGTACTCTTCCAGAGCGAGTATTCCAAATTACGGAGAGAACTCCTGAGGTCGGGGCTCTTTAGAGTAGCCGATCTCGGAGAGGACGTGTTCGCGGACGCAGTGGCTCCATCCGCCGTGCTCATCGGCTCCCAAATGAAGGATAGAACGCAGATGAGTATCCGAAACCTTCGAGATGAAGAACCGAATGCGCTTACTAACTATCGCATCAATCCAATTAAGTTTCCCATTGAAAGTATCCTCGCAGAAGACGATGCAGTCATTCCGACATACAAGATAGAACTCAGAAAGGTGCTGTCCGAGTTACAGCACCGATACGGGCGCCTAGGAGACCGATTCAGCGTAGAGCAAGGGATACAAACAGGAGGTGACGAGGCGTTCACCGTCACCGATGAGGAAATTACTGACTACGATCTGGAAGGGGGCCTCCTCCATCCTGTCCTGTTTGGGTCCGACGTGACTCCCTTTACCGTCTCGGACCCGTCCCGATACATTCTCTACATCGAACGTGATATAAAGGCGAGTCAGATTCCCCGGACGATCGATTATCTCGAACAGTACCGAGATAGCTTAGAATCTGTTAGCGAAGTAGAGAAAGGGATCAGACCGTGGTATACCCTCCATAGACCGAGAAATCCGGAGATGTTCGAGCAGCAAAAGGTCCTACTCCGACAGACCGGGGATACGTTGATTGCCGGGCTGAGTCGCGATGACACGTACACCGTCGATAGCTTGCTCTGCATAACGCCGGCAGGTACGTTCAGTAACCTAGAGAGTCTGGTTGTACTGCTGAATTCGAGCCTCCTTCGAGAACTCTACGACAGCATCACCCAGGAGAAAGGACGGGTATTCTCCCAAGTCAAACCACAGAACGTGAAGAAACTCCCGCTCCCGCCATTCGAGGAAATCGAGTCAAGACTTACTGAAGCCTCGTTTTCATCGATAGAGTTAGCGGGCGAGTCAGTCGAGGCCGTAAACTCGGGAGAAGAGTTAGCAAAAATCCACTCAATCCGGTCTGACCTCGGCGCGAGGCGTGCTGACCTAAATCTAACACTCCGAGACTATCTCGGCTCATACTCCGATGGCCAGACACTCGCCGATATCGGTCTCACGCAACCCCCGGAGGGTTCGGCAGACTCTATCCTCCAAGAAACCACCGAGAAGAAGCCGAATCTCCGCGTCGGCGAGGCGACCGTCGAGCGCGAGTCTCCAAACACGGTCGAGATACGGCTTACCGCTCGCTACAAGCCCGACGAAGAAGACGCCCACGAGACGGACCAGTGGGGATACACGGAGACCGAGCCACTGCAGGCGCTCCGCATCACGGACCTCACGGCGACCGAAGCCGATCTGATCGAGGCGTTCGTCCCGGTCGCCGTCGACGAAGCCGGCGGGTTCGCGGACTTCCGAGAGACCGCCACCAAGACAAACTCGCTGGTCGACCGCCTACGCAAACTCACGCTCCCCGCCGTCGACGACGTGCGGGACGGGCTAGAGAGCTACACAGAGACTATGGAACGCGCCGAAGAACTGGAGGAGAAAATCGAGCGGACGGACGACCTCATCGACGAGATTGTCTACGAGCTCTATGGGCTCACTGACGAAGAAATCGAGATCGTTGAAGAGACAGTTGCGGACTGATTACATCCATATCTCGGCGGAATGTTTATGAGGGATTTTCCGCAGTCGGCCATGTTAGTTAGTCGACAGCCCCTGAAGGGCTTCAAGGCAGGCTTCTTTCGGGATTTGGATTATAATAATCCCAGAATCAGACAGCATCAATTATAGTGGTTAGTTATGGGTAAGCAAATACAAAAGAACCATAAACATGTGATATCATTCCCGAGGTATGAGCGTCGAGGACGTTGACGAGTTCGCCTACGGCGGTCAGTTGGTTTTTAACGGTATTCATAAGACAAACGTCCTCGATTCTGAGTTTGACTTTGACCAAGTCGTTGATGAGGAATTGGTCGATTATTCGTCCGGGTCAATTGAAGAGCCGGGGCGGGGCTACAAGTTAATTCCATTTTCCGATTTCGTCGAAAGTGACCATCAGATCGACCAGGAAACCGAGAACCTCTTAGGTGAGGTACACGCCTTTCGCCACTTACACGAAGAATGGGAGTATAAGGAAGTCGAAACAAACCAAGGTCAGAACGAAACGCGGCCTACGAAGAACGGTGTTTCGTCATTTGATGCATATTGGGCAGCCCCAGACCACCTATTCATAAAGGGCAACAAGACCGAAGCGAGCCAAGCAGACGACCTTCTTTCTGCAACGTTAGATCCATTTCTAGAAATTCGGAGTCTTAGTTTTGCACCTGATTTCCTGCTATGGATATTTTCCAAGGAGAAGAACAGCGAGCAACTACCGGGGGATCTGTCGATAAGTATGCTAACTGACGCTGAGGTACGTGGTGAAGAAGAGGACTTCTTCGGCCAGAAAAGTAAGGTTGACGATTCAAAAGATGTTACAAAATCCCCACACGTCCTCATGGGCGTCCTGAAACAGAAAGGGATCGTAGCGCTTGAGGGTGTATTCGGACTTGCGGGGAAGTTCGTCCGAGCACGATTCTCGGAAGAGGGGCGCGTACACATCAAAGCCGACCACGCTATTCAGGGTTCATCGGACGTAGAGCGGATGGCTATCTCGATTGCATTTCTCCGCGAGTTCACGGAGTTATATGAGTATTGGATGGGTCTTGATCCAGATCGACAGTATCCCCCTACAGACTTCTTTACCGACATCTACGATGAGTGTGAGCGCCAAGGTGTCGAAATTCAATTCTCGATAGACGATGTTATAGAAGAGTATCGACAAAAGGGAGGAGCAGAGGATTGGAACCAATATCAATCAGGCCTGGGTGAGTTCCCATAGTCGTGACCTTCTTTAGGCGTGTCCACTGAGAATCAAATACGATTGGAGTTTATCTGAGACCAAATGCCAATCACAGACCTTCGGCGAGCGGATCTCGAAAACCTCCCCTCACGAGAGGGAATCACCGAATTCTCATCCGCGAACCTGGAGGTAAAAGATTGGGAGCGAACTCGTGTTGAGCCCCTAATTGAAGACTATCCTTTCGAACAGGATTCATTCAAAGCGAGCCTGACTTACGAAGAACAGTCAGGTTATACAACGGGTCGTTCGGTCGATATTGCTCTAGAATATCGAACCCAGTCTGAGCTCCTCCTACTAAATTTGAGCACAGACCTCTCGTCGCTAACGCCGGTTTTCTCTGAGCTCTCCGACGCCGCAGGTGGGTCGGACCGTATTTACCACAATCTACACGCGCCAGAAGATCGTCTCTGGTCGTTCATTGAGCAAGCCGACCGGGTTTTAGACATCCATGTCTTAGACGAGGGCACTGAAATTTCATACAAAGAAGTGGAAGATGCGTCCCGCGAAGATGTTATTGGAGAATACGCAATTGAGAGCGCAGAGATAGGTTTCAACTACGGAGACCACCAAATTCTGGTATCCTACGACTCAGGCCGCCTCCAAATTGAAACTGACTGGAATGAGGGGACTGAGTACATCCTGCAACTCTTCGAACGAGAGGTACTCGGAGAAAAGTAGCAATGTGTGCGGATGTTTCTGAATACGGCCGCGCACTCCAACTTTCGATAAAGACGTACCTTGAGTACTATTGGAATTCGAAAGCGAGATACGCTGTAATTTCTCTGGCGCCAGCATTTTCAGCACTTGCAGGACTTGTTGACCCAGGCCACTCGGATGCACTATATGCCCTCACAGTTCTGTCGGTCGGCCTGTCGGCGGTCTACGTATTCTATACTGGCCGGCCATTCGGAGTTGAGGTTTCGTTAACGCCAACACACCTTGTAGATGGGACTCGAGAGCCCGACGTCCCATCTAAGAACCGTGATATTGTGCTGCTTCAAGAGGAGGAGAATAAGATTCACGGTGAGGTTGAACTATCCCGTCTCACACGTTCCTTCGAGTTGGAGTTTGCCGCCTCCTCAGGAATTAATGTAGAACTCGAGGCGACACCGAGAAATGAACACGAGTATTTGCCGAAACAGAATATTCTGGAATGCGACTCAGTATCTGAGTTTTCCTTCCCCCTCAAAATCGGAATATATCCTGCTCGTGGCGTTAATGAAGTTGGACGATATCATACACTCAAGGTGTATGACAATCGGAGTGGGCGAATTCTAAGACAATTCGATGCGATCAATGTTCGTCATTGAATTTCGTTCGCTTCCGTTCGTGAAACCGTTCGCAATCTAAGCCTTCAGGACGCCCGCTTGTAGGCGGTAGACCGATTTTCGTTCGTATCCGTTCGTGTCCGCTTCAGCAATATCCCCCACCGACGACTCATCTTTGATGAGATGTTGGAAGCAAGCTGTAGTCGGTCGAAAAATCGCGGTGTAGCACTCTGATGCCCGCGGTATTTCCTTTCCCGGGCGGAAAAGCGCGACTGGCGTCCTGGGTAATCAGCAACATTCCGGAGCATGAAGTCTACGTCGAGCTGTTCGGCGGCGCGGCGAGCGTCCTGGTGAACAAGGAGTCGGCTACCGTCGAGGTCTACAACGACAAGGACGGCGACCTCGTGCACTTCTTCGAGGTCCTGCGGGACGACCCGGAGGCCCTGATCGACTGGATCGACGCCGTGCCGTACGCGCGCGAGGTCCACGAGCGGTGGGTCGAACACTTCTACAACGGGTATCGCCCGAAGGACGACTACGCCCGAGCTGGTCGGTTCTTCTTCCTCCGGTACAGCCAGTGGGGAGCGAAGTATCAGGGACCGTCTGGCTTTGGAACGGCGACGTCGAGCAACCAGGCGCAAACGTTCGCGAACAAAATAGAGAAGCTTCGAGAGTTCGCGGACCGCTTCGAAGGCGTCACTATCGAGAATCTGGACTGGGAGGATGTCGTCGAGAAGTACGACGGCCCGAACACCGTTTTCTACGCGGACCCGCCGTACCTGGACACTGAGAACTACTACGTCCAGGACGACGCCGTGCACGAACGACTACTGAGCACGATGCTTGACGTCGAGGGGCGTGCAGTTATCTCGTACGCTGACCTTCCGGATGGTGCCGACGACTACTGGGTCGTCGGGAAGGACTCCTCGTTCGTCCTGAACGCCGGGAAGAGTGGCAGCGCAAAGGGCTGTCGTGAGCACTTGCTACTGAACTTCGACCCGAGCACGGTCGAGGAGGTCGCCTGATGGTGGGCCGGCCGATTACTTCGAGGGGGCCTGACCGTCGCGTGACTACTCTTCGAGTTGCTCGGTGGGGAGATCGCCTTCGAGCCACGAACGTCCGCGCTCAGAGAGCCTGTAGACACCGCGATCTTCGTCTGCGTATTCAATCAGTCCACGGTCGTGCAAGGTCAGGACGTGTTCGCGAACTGCTTGATGGCCCCAGTCGACGTTTTCAGCGATCATCGCAGGGGTTAGTCGGAGTTCCCGGTTGCGTTCGTTCCAGAGACGCTCAAGGATATCTCTATCAACCGGAGTCATCCAGTCGGCCAACCGGGGCGTCGCCATACCATTTCCCACCCTCTGCGAGCCGTATTACTATTTTCATGGCCCAAGGTAGACAAACCAGACAGTTATTGCAACAAACTATCCAGTGGGTAAGAACTAAGTACCTCACAAACTGTCCAGTTTGTAACGAGGTGTCCCGCGGACCCGTCGCTCCCCGATGGGTCCTCGCGAAGAAGTTGCGGACCCCGCTGCGTGGACAGCGGGCCCGCGTGGGGCCTCGTAGATGTGGTACGAAGCCCATGAAGGAACACAACGACAGCGGACAAGAGCTTTCTGCTGCACAGCACGACGAGAACGACGACGGCTGCCCGGAATGCGGCGCTCCGATCCGGTCGGTCACGCGCCGCGGCCCAAGTGAAGTCGTGATTGCGCCCTGCGGCCACAACGTCGCAGGCACGCTCGCTCGAGATTTTCCGCGAGCGAGTGAGCGAGCGATGACTGACGGCGGGAGGGCCTTCTCCTTACGCGACGACATTCGGGCGGCCGGCGCACAGGAAGAGCGCAAGCTTCAGCGACAGGGAGACGCGCGCTGTCCGAACTGCGGCTGGAACCCGGACCTGGACCAGCAGCCGCGAGACTACTGTCAGGCGTGCGGCTACGCCTACGACCTCGGGGACTGGCAGCCCCGAGCCGTCACCGACGGCGGTGTGGACACTGTGGGCGATTCCACTGACGGCGTCGACTGGGACGCCCTTGGCTACATTGCGGCCTCCGACTACCGGTGTGCGGTCGTCGCCGCCCTCGACGTCGACGGCCCCGCGACGCCGACGACGATCGGGGACCGCACCGACCTCGAAATCACGCACGTCTCGCGAACGCTCACGGAACTTCGCGACCGGGACGTCGTCGAACTCCTCGTGCCCGAGGAACGGAAGAAGGGGCGCATCTATGGGCTGACCGACGGCGGCCAGCGGCTCGCCGACGAGACCGACGAGGTGAACGCATGACCGACGACCGTCCCGAGTGCGACCGCTGCGGGCTCGCAAACGCCACGGTCCGCGAACTCCTCGTGCGAAACCCCGACGGCACAGTCAACGTCTGCGACGACTGCGAGGACGAGCTGAACGCAGAGATCGTTCGCGAGGTCGACGCACGCGAGGTGATGCTCGATGAGTGACACCCTCCAGCCCATTCCGCCTGCGGAGGCCGTGGAACTCTACCTGGACGCGCGTCGCGACGACGCTGCCGAGTGGACCGTCACGTCCCACCAGGCGCGCCTCCGACCGTTCGTCGAGTGGTGCCAACTCGAGGACATCGACAACATGAACGAAATTGACGGTCGGAACCTCTACCAGTACCGCGTCTGGCGGCGTGACGGGGAATACAGCGAGAGCAAAGTCGAGAAACTCGCCCCGGCCACGCTGAAGTCATCGCTCACGACCCTGCGGGCGTTTCTTCGGTTCGCCGCGGACATAGAGGCGGTGCCGACAGACCTGTTCGAGAAGGTCCCGATTCCCGGGCTCTCGGACGGTGACGAGGTTTCCGACAGCACGGTCGTTCCCGAACGCATCCCCCCGATTCTCGACTACCTCCACCGGTACGAGTACGCTGGCCGCGACCACGTGATGGTCTTACTCATGTGGCACACCGGCGCTCGTATTGGTGGGCTGCAGTCGCTGGACCTCCAGGACTGTGACCTCGACGGGAGTCAGCCCGGGGTCGAGTACGTCCACCGCCCCGGGCAGGACACGCCCCTGAAGAACGACAGTGACAGCGAGCGGTTCAATCGGATTAGCAACGAGGTTGCCCAGGTACTCCAGGATTATATTGACGGCCCGCGTGACGACGTGACCGACGAGTTCGGCCGGGATCCGCTCGTAACGACGACGCACGGCCGACCCTCGAAAACGACCATTCGGGATGCGGTCTACCGGTGGACGCGCCCGTGTGAAATCGGGCGCGAGTGTCCGCACGACCGCGACATCGAGACCTGTGAAGCCGCGACTCACGACGGAGCGAGTAAGTGCCCGTCGTCGCGCTCACCGCACGACCTCCGGAAAGCGAGAGTGACGAAATTCCGGAACGACGGCGTCCCGAGAGCGATTGTCTCCGACCGCTTGGACAGCTCCGAGCAGGTACTGGACCGCCACTACGACCGCGCCTCGAAGCGCAAACGCGCCGAACGCCGCTGGCGCGAAATTACGCGATAGAACATCATGAACGCGACAGTCAGCGACACGGCTAGACAGAGTAGTTCATCGACCGATCCCGTTGGAAATCCGGGTACAGCGGAGGGGTCGGTTTTCTACCCCTGCAGCGCCCATTCGTTTTTGGAACGATTGAAATCCGACAGACAACGGTAAACCGCTTATAAATCGACTCTGGCTGTCAGAGTTGATTTCGTTCGATGAACGACGGGGCCCGAGCCGGTCGTGAATTCTCCCGGTATCTCGCAGATTGAATTGCGCGACCGGTGCAATTTCTCGGAACGCAAGGTGAGCAAGACTGCGAGTTCTCTCGAAGAGCGCGGCTTGTTGTACCGGGAACGGCAGGCTCGGGCCGGATGAGCGAGTGACGGGGAGCCTCGTCCGACAAAACGCCCGCCCAACGGCTGCCCCGCGGGACCAAACCATCGATCCCACAACGGGGTACTATACGTGATGGAAGACACAATACAGGCGTCAGTCGCCGGTGAGTTCGACGACGTCGTCGACGCGACGAATGCTGCACTCAACGATGAGGGATTCGGTGTCGGCTGGGACATCGATATCCAGGCGACACTGAAAGAATGTGAGAGTGAACACGCCACGAACGTATCTGACTGACTGCAGCGACTGCAGTTTCGGCAGCTGTTGGCTGAATTTCAGGAGGTAACGTTGTGGCCCTCGCTGTCGAATACGTGGGTTTAAGGGAGCAGCCCACAATGGCCTCAGACCAAACAAGCCAGGAGATCGAGGAAACGCTCGGCCAAGTACCAGGCTTTCTGGAACTCCCCGCGGAGCCAGCAAGCGACCACAGTTGGGCCATCTTTCGAGACCTCGTCCTCGGAGAGACCGAACTGTCCCCCCGGGAGAAAGCGCTCGTCGGAGTCACTGCAGCAGCCGTGATGAATTGTCCCTACTGCACCCACTTCCACACGGAAGAAGCACGACTGGCAGACGTGACCGAGGACGAACTCGAAGAGACGGTCACCGTCGCCAGCAACACACAGTACTTCTCGACACTGCTACACGGGAACGAGTACGACCACGACGAGTTCGTTACCGAGACGAACGAGATCTTCGAGTACATCAGAGAACAGGAGGCAGCTGCGGGAGACGACTGACCCAATTGAACGAGAGAAGACGTAGCTCGTGCGGATTTTGCGCTGACTGATCCATCTTCTTTCCTTGCAGCTCGGTCGATTCTCGGACGCCTTCTCGCGGGGACTGAGCGAGCGTGACATCGACGTCGACGCCTTCACCCCAGGATCGACCAGCTCTGGGTTGGTGGATTCGAGGCCGTGTGGCCGTTCCGGTTCGTTCGCGCGGTAGAACACTCACTCTGAGCGCTCCGACATCGGCCGCCGCACGTCCGAGCGAACAGTTTCGTAGATACGTCGACCATCCGAATAGCTGTCAGAGAAAAATTACATTGACGGAGGGGGTTTCTTGTCACAGAACACGTTACGACAAAAACGGAGGTCGTGTCGTGTGAGCGGATATAAGTGAAGGGACGAAAAACGCCCGCCCACGTCATTCGGCCGCAATATAAACTTTTACAACAATCATCCCGGAATGGCGTTTGTGGCCCGCCAGGAACTAGTTTCATCGTGGAATCGATACCGGTCGATTCCGATCGTCTATCGCATCGGCGTCGCCTTCGTGCTCGGTTCACTACTCGGATTGGCAGTCGGCCAGCCGGCGGCCAGACTCAGACCGCTCGGAGACCTATTTGTCAGTTTACTTAGCATGCTCATCGTGCCCATCGTCGTCTTCACCTTACTGATGGGGGCGCGTCGGCTCTCGCCAGCCAACCTCGGGAAAATCGGTGGCCAGGTCGTCGGCCTGTACGCCGTCACTTCGGCGCTCGCTGTCGGAATCGGTCTGATCGTTGCAAACCTGATCAACCCCGGGGAGGCGCTGCAGTTGACCGACGGCGAGGCACAGAGCGCGACACCGCCCTCGCTCACCGAGGTCGTGTTGGGGATCGTGCCCGAGAACCCCATCGCCGCGATGGCGAACGGAGACATTCTCCCCACGATCTTCTTCGTCATCGTCTTCGGCATCGCGTTGGCGCTCGTCGAAGCGACGACCGACAATGCGGACGTCGAGCGCGGGGTCGGACTCTTCTACGACCTCGCCGAGTCCGGCGCCGAAGCGATGTTCAAAGTCGTCTGGGGCGTCATGGAGTACGGTGTCATCGGCGTCTTCGCACTCATGGCGGCCGTCTTCGGCGAGGCCGGGGTCGACGCCATCCTCCCCTTCGCCTTACTCATCGTGACACTCCTGGTAGCGGTGATCGCTCACATAGTCTTCGTCCATCTACTCGGCATCGTGGGCGGACTGGTCGGGGGCTCTCCACGTGGGTTCGTCAACGGGTCCAAGGAGGCACTCATCACGGCACTCAGCATCCGTTCGTCGAGTGGAACGCTCCCCGTCACGATGTCCAACGCGGACAAGAACCTCCACATCGACGAAGAAGTGTACAGCTTCAGCCTTCCGCTCGGCGCCACCATCAACATGGACGGGACGGCACTCTATCAGGGCGTCGCGGCCGTGTTCGCTGCGAACCTCGTCGGCGTTCAGCTGTCGATCGCCGAGCAGGTAATCGTGGTTCTCGTCGCAGTGCTGGCCAGCATCGGGACGGCCGGGGTGCCGGGAGCGGGACTGATTATGTTGACGCTCGTGTTACGACAACTCGGCCTCCCGCTGGAGGTCGTCGGGTTCGTCGCCGGCGTCGACCCGATTCTGGACCGGTTGCGCACGATGACAAACATCAGTGGCGACCTCGCCGTCACGAGCTACGTCGCCAAGCTCAACGACGGGATCGACCTCGGTGCCGGGTCGTGGGTCGGTGAGGCACCCGATTCGTTCGACGACTGAGGACAGCCCGAATTGGTACAGCAGACCGCTCGATTCCGCCACGCGGCGACGCAGCACCCTTCGTCTGGGTCGTACTCGATGACGTCAGCCGAACCACTGAGATGGTGACCGGCCACGGATTCAGTGTCGGGACGGACGAGACGCTACCGGACAGTCAGGGCTCGAGCGGTTCGCCGGAAGTATTGTAGAGACCGTACAATAGTGTTATGCCGCTCGAGCACGTAGCATGGCTCGTTCGATGACAGAACCCGAACACGGTGAGCCAACCGACGGCGGAGACTCCGCCGGCAAGCCCACTGGGATCCGGTCCCGCAACCAACACGGGGCGGAATTCGGAGACGGAGCTCTCGTGTCGGTCGAACCCGTCACCGTCGAGTGCGGCGGTTGTGCATCCAAACGGCTTACACTCGGCCGAGTCGAACAGGTCGCCCCTGGGGCACGCCGCAGTCGTGGCGGACAAGGCGCGCGACCCGTCCGAGTGACCAGTCGACGTTGGGCCCGCGGGACCCGGACGGGTCGTTGGACGGCCAGCAGCAGGCGCAATCACGGTCCCATTACGAACCGGGAGTCCGCGACTGGCGAATCGGCTCGCACGACAGTACGCGGCGAGTGGCGTGACTCCGGAGGCACGAATCGTGTCTGAGGAGGGGGCATTCGACGTTGAAACAGTCACACGCGTGTGGTCCGTCGGCCTGCAGTGGCCCTGGGCGGTACTTCTCGTGGTAATGCTAGGCGGGAACTTCCTGTTCGCAGCCGACCAGACTGTTCTGGGCATTGCCGTTTTGGTCGCCGGCCTGGGAATAGCTGTCGCCGGGGTGCGGGCCGTCAACCGACACAGTGCGGATGCGCTCGCCGACGGAACGCGGAACGTCCGTCGCGCTGTGGCGGCTGAACTCGACCGGGATGACGCGTCCACCAGCTACTCGCTAGCTGTCGGCTCCGGCTCCGTGTACGGCCTTCGCTGTTCGAAGCGGTACGACCTCACCGTCGTGACCCTCGGTGAGACCGCGCTGACGATTCATCACGACGCCGCGGTGAACCTGCTCAATACGACCTGGACGGTGGGGGACCAGACTGAGCAGATCCCGTACGAACGCGTCAAGTCCGTGACCGAGGAGGACGGAACGCTCCGGATGGAACTCGTCGACGGGGAGACGAAATCGCTCCCCACAGACGATCGACCGGACGAGCTTCTGGCGGCTCTCAGTAGTCGACTCGAGGACGGCGACACCCCGGGAGTGGGACGGACGCTTTTATCGAGCGCCGCGAAGGACTAGGTATGTCCGAAGCATGGATCCAACTACACTGTCCGGTCTGTGCTGAACAGTGGGACGCGAATCCGGTCACCCTCCCTTCGCCCGACGAGGAGTTTCAATGCCAACACTGCGGTGCTCGACGCTCGCTTTCGGAGTTCATGCGAGCGGAACGCGACCTCGAAGTCCTCGAGGAGTTCCACCCCGAGTGAGTCGGGTTCCGGATCGGAGATCCCGTCCCGGACCGCGGTCCGCTGAGGTTCAAAAACGCGTGACGTGCGAGTAGTGAGTATCCGCTGGAGGCCAACCAATGACACGCAACGTCGAAGTCCGCATCGACCCACCCGGAGATGACGCCCAGCTGCGGGAGGCCTGGGCGGTGAAAGAGCGAATCCGCCGTTCGGATGGCGTGCTCGAGCAGACGCGAGCGTACTTCGAAACGGAGTACCGCCGACAGACCGCCTACCTGCTCCTGTCACCGAATGGTCGGGAGGCGGTGGTCGCGTTCGGCGTGATACGCGAGGACGGATACCTCACCCTGTTCGGGGTCGCTCCCGACCACCGGCGCCAGGGGCTCGGAACCCGACTCGTGGAGGCGCTCACCGACGACTACGACACGATCACCCTCCACACGCGGGCGACCAACCGGGAAGCCATCGAGTTCTACGAGCACACCGGATTCACTGTCCGGCGCCGCATCGGGGACTACTATCGGGACGGAACCGACGCACTGGAGCTCGGGTTCGAACGCGACGGGTCGAAGTGAGTGACACCGACGTCGTTCACCGCTGCCGCCCTCCGACGGGGAAACGGCGCAGTCGAGGAGCCGACTGCCGCCCGGATACGCCCGACCGGTGCACAGCCGGTCAAGCCAGCGTGACGCTGAGCCCGGTCTCGTTTTCGACGTTGTCGGTCACCGGACACCGGTCTTTCACGGCTGCGAGCATCGCGTCGAGGTCGGCGTCGTCGTCGGCGTCGACCGAGAGCGAAACCTCTAGTCCCTGGAGGCCCGGACGGTCGTCGCTCTCCTCGCCCCGATAGGCCGCGTAGTTCACGTCGGACTCGACGGTCGCCTCCAGGGACTCGATGTCGATGTCCATGTCTCGAGCGACCATCGTCGCGGTCGAGTTGAGACACGCGAGCACAGACCCCAGGAAGTATTCGACGGGATTCACGTCCTTGCCGACGACGAACGCTGCATCACCGGTGTCGACGCGGGTGCGTTTCGGACTGACGCGCGATGCGCTGACCTCGTAGTGAGTCAGTTCTGAATCTCCCATACTGGGACGTCTCCGCGCCCGATGGAAGCCGTTTCGGTTTCGGCATCCGATGCAGGCAACCGAGCGAATCAGAACAGCCGCCAGAGCCACGAGCGAAGCCTGTAACCGAGCGTGCCGTTCTGATACCCGTTCCACCCGTGCATCCCACCGGCCAGCGTGCTCGCATCGTAGCCCTCCTCGTTGAGCGCGCGCGTCGCGCGTTTCGCGACGAATCCCAGCTTGCAGACCACGACGACCGTCCGGTCGAACGGGACTTCGTCGAGACGGGTACGGAGTGCTGCGGCGTCGCCGTCGCGGAGTTCGTCGTACACCGGGACGTTGTGACTGCCGTCGATAGCGTCTGCCTGGTAGTCAGCTTCCGGGCGGACGTCGAGCACGAACAGGTCAGCCCCTGCCGAGAGCCGGTCGTCGAGTTCCGCCGGGCGAATCCCCGTCATCGACTGGACGTACTGTGACGCCCGCGCAAAGCTCCGGCGATTGCGTCCCTGTCCGACCCGCTTGCGTTCCGAGCGCGGGGTGCCGAGGAGCTACGTCGGCGTTCAGAGCCAGAACCCCGTCGACGCCGTCGACCGGAACGATTCACTGGTGACGGTCGCCACGGTGGTGAACGAGTTCGACACGGAGACTACTGGCGCCCACAGCTGAGAGCCGTCCGCACCGACGGCTCCAGCGGCGACGTCAGAATACGACGAGGCAAACCGAACAGCGACTTCCCATGCGGTAAGAACGAAGGGGTTCTGTTAAACGCTGCAACATAATACTGTGACGTAGGTGGTGAGTGGTGACCCAGAATTCCCCAGCACGATACGAGAAGGCGCGTGAACTGACAGCCGACTCTCCGACGCTGATCGAGGGGCTCCCCGGACTAGGGCTCGTCGCGTCGATAGCCGTCGACCAGATCACGACCCAACTGGAGTTGGCCCAGCACGGAACGATCATCTCCGAGGACATCCCCTCGGTCGCGGCGTTCGACGAGGGCCGAGTACGTGACTCCATCCGGGTGTACGCGGGCGAAGACCCGGACGTGATGACGCTGCAGAGCGACGTCCCGATTCCGCCGAACGCGGTCGATTCGCTGAGCCGGAGCGTGATGAACGACGTGGCCGAGGAGTTCGAGCGCGCCGTCTTCCTCGCGGGAGCGCCCGCGAATTCCGAAGCGGCTGTCGGCGAGGTTTTCGGCGTCGCCACGAACGACGACCTGGAGGACGCGCTCACCGAGGCCGGAATCTCGCTGGCGGAGGGGTCCGGTGTCATCGGCGGCGTGACCGGTGCCCTAGTGGAGGACTGCTACCATAACGACGTTCCCGCGGCGGTACTCGTCGTGCGTTCCAATCCGTACATGCCGGACCCCAAGGCCGCCCGGATGGTCATCGAGGACGCCCTGGAACCGCTCGTGAACTTCGACATCGATACAGAGGAACTCCGCGAGCAGGCCGAGCAGATCCAGGAGCAGAAACAGCAGATCGCCGAACAGCTCCAGCAGTTCCAGCAACAGCAATCACAGGAGCAGCGACCACAGACCCCCGGAATGTACCAGTAACTCCCCGGGCGCCTCCCTGAGCTGACCGCGACATCGAGAGTTCGAGGACCGATGCTGTCGCTGTTCCTCCGTCGAAATCCAGGCGATACCGCGTCAGAGCAACGCCGACGGTTCTGCTCCCCCCGGTCCGCGCCACCGTTAAGGCCACAGCTCGCGACTGACAGGTATGGAACACATCGCGCATCGGGGGTGTGCCCGGCAGTTCCCGGAGAACACGCGGCGGGCGGTCCGGTCGTGTGCGGCCCACGTCGACCGCGTCGAACTGGACGTGCGGCGGTGTGGGTCAGGCGAACTCGTCGTCCATCACCGCGACGACCTCGCCGCGAAGACCGACGCGGAGGGGCGTGTGCACGGAACCAGCCTCGACGCCCTCCAGGAGGTCGACGTGCTGGGCACGGGGTCCGGGATTCCGTCACTGGCGTCGCTGCTCGACGACGTGCCGCCGGACGTGGCCCTGCAACTCGACCTCAAGCACGGCGGCCTGGCGGCGGACGTCGCGGACGTCGTAGCCGGGCGCGAGCACGACGTGTACGCGTGTTCGGCCGACGTGGACGTCCTTCGGCGGGTCCGCGAGACTGGACTCCCGTTCGGGTACGTGTCGTTCACGTACTTCGAGGCGCGGCCCGTCTCTGACGCGGAAGTCGCGCGCCTCGACTACGGCGACGCACTCGAAACGGCGGCGGCCCTCGGCTGCGAGTTCGTCGAAGCCCCGCACGAACTCTGCGTGCAGACGGACTTCGTCGCGGACGCCCACGACGCAGGCCTGGACGTCGTCGCGTGGCCGATTGCGACGGCAGAGACCGCTGACGCGGTCCGTGATGCGGGCGTGGACGGATTGATGCTGGACCGCTACGACGTCACCTGACTACGATGCGACCGAGGCACCGGACGTGGCTGGCGGCCGCCGGCGCGGGAACGACGGCGTTCCTCGCGGCCACAGTGCTCGTCATCGAGGGCTTTGCGTTCGAGTTCGCGGCCGTCGTCGGCGTCCCAGTGGGATTGCTCGCTGGCCTGGTCGTGCACGGACTGCTCCTCCGGTACTACCGCGAACTCGGAGTCCGTGGGCGCCGGGCCACGGACGCCATTGCCGGGTTCGGATACGCCGTCCTGGTCGTTGCGGCGGTCACCTACGTCGACCCGGCGGGACTGGGGTCCGCGCTCACGTTCGAAGCCAGCGCCGCCCTCGTCGTCGCTGGCGGCGTGCTCGCGTGGGTCACGTCCTACGTACTCGACCGACGAGAGTCGACCAGAACGGACTCGTAGACAGATACGGCGAGAACGGGATTCCGGTCGTGATGCGTCCGCTCGCACGCGCTATCGAGGCCGCTGGGTTAGCTCGCGAGCGCGAGGACGGCGCCAGTCAGGGCGCCCCAGGCGACCGCGCCGCCGCCCGCGACGGTGAGCAGGTTCCCGTCCACGAGGAAGCCGGCGGCCACCCACGTCAGAACGGCGGCGCCTGCCAGGGCGTGCGTCGTCCGCCCGCTGAACGGCGGTCGATTGCCCCGAATCGAGAGGAACGTGCCGTACGTTCCGAGTGCGAGCGCGAGCAGGTAGAACGCGGCGCCGATGCCGCCCCAGAGGGACACCAGGCTATCCAGGAGGGACTCGTCGTCGGATTCCCCGTCGCCCGGTCCAGCTGGCGTAGTGGTCGTGGTGGCGGGAGTGGTCGTCTCCGCAGTTGTGGTCTGCGTCGCTGTTGTCGTCTCCTCGATGACGCGAACGGTCACGTCGACGGACGCGTCGTTCAGACTGCGCACGCCCGTGTCGTCCTCGACGGCGAGCGTGACCTCGTAGGTGCCCGGGTCCGCGAACGACGTGACGTGGGTCGCAGACCCGCTTCCGGGGACAGCCTCACCGTCGACGGCGAAGTAGTACGCACTGATCCGGCCGTCGTCGCTCGACTGCTCCGCAGACAACAGTACGCCGTCGCCCGGTTCGACGGTTGTCTCGTTCGCGACGAGCACCGCCGTCGGGCGCTCGAAGCGGGTGCCGAACGGCTCGCTGGCGAACGGCACCGGGTCGGCTTTCCCACGGTCTGTCTCCACGGAGTCGCCCGCTCCGTCCGGGTTCAGTGTCGCGTGATACGGCCCGGATTCCGCGCCCCAGTAGTTGTTCTCGGCGTCGATGCTGCCGTTTGCCGCGCTCCGGAGGCCAGTGAGGTGGCCGTAGACGTCGTTGTGTTCGAGGCTGACGTTCCCGGCCGAGTCCTCGACGACGACGCCGGTCGCCGTCCGGCCCTGTGGGGCGTCGCCCGGCCGCTCCCGGTCGGCGGTGTTCAACGCGATGGAGTTGTTCGCCAGGTGTGCGCCCGTGGGGCCGGCGTAGCGCACGCCGTCGACGTTCGCGACGACGGTGTTCTCGCGGAATTCGTTCGGCGCATCACCCACGCCGTGACCGGTCACGTCCACGCCGAAGCCGTCGTTGTCGACGAGGCTGTTGTGGTTCACGGCGAGGCCGGCCAGCACGTCGCTGGCTCGCACAGCCACGCCGTCGTCGCCGTTCCCCGTGATCCGGTTGCGCGCGACGTCGAGCCCCCTGATTCGGTTCGCGCCCACGTCCACCCCGCGGTCGTCGTTCCCTGTGACGACGTTGCCAGTGACGGCCGTATTCGTGAACGCCTGCGTGCGAACCCGGACGCCGGCGCCGCCGTTTCCGCGCACGGTGTTGTCCCGCACCGCGAAGTCATCGACGACGACGTACGCGAGGTCGGCGTCGACGCCGTGGCGGTCGTTGCCCGAAAGCGTGTTCTCCGCGATCGTCAGCGAGACGCGCTCGAGGCCGCCCTCGGGCTTCTGCAGGCGCACCTGGACGCCCGCGCCCGAATCAGTCACCGTGTTCCCGGTGAAGCGGACGGGGTCCGCGACCGTCGCGTCCACCACGCGGATGCCAGCGTCGTCGACGTCCTGCATCGTGCTGTCGACGACGGCTACCGCTTCGAGGTCGCCGCCTTCGAAGCGAACGCCGTCCGTGCCGGCGTTGGTCACGCTGACGTCCCTGAGTGTCACGTCCGTGGCGTGGTGGCCGTTCGACGTCCGCGGGCGCGCGTCGGTGGACTCGAGGGCGAACAGCACACCGGCTCGATTGACGGTAGAGACGTCGACGTCGCTGACTGTGACCCGGGAGATCTCCCGCGAGCGCACGAGAATGCCGTTCGAACCGGTCGATGTGAACGTCGAACCCGTGACTGTGAGGTCCGTGACAGACTCGACGAACGGGTTCGTTTCCGGCACCGCGAACTCGACGCCAGCGTTGCCCAGCGAAGCGAACCGCGAGTCCGTAATCCCGACTCGCGGCCCGCCCTCGCGGTCCCGTACCGCGACGCCGGTCCGGACGTGGTCGCGGACAGTCGCGTCCGCGAGTTCGATGGCGCCCTCGCTGGACGTCGCGGTGACCGCCGTCGTGCCGTACTCGACGAGCGTGTGTTCGAGCCGGAGCGTCGACTCCGAGTCGCCCGCGTACTCGATGGTCTCCCAGGTGCCAGCGGTCGGTGACGGCTCGGCGGTCGTGATTTCGACCGGGTCGGTGGCGGACCCGGCTGCGAGCAGGCTGCCCTCGACTGTCACCCTGACTTCCTCGGCGATGTTGACGGTGGTTCCAGGTTCGATAGTCAGCGTCGCGTCGGGCGCGATGGTCACGTCCGTGCTGACGAAGTACGGGCCGTCTTCGGGCGTCCACGTCGTGTCCGCCGTGACGTCGTCCTGGACGTACGTCGGGGACGTGTCCGACGCCGCGACCGGGCCGGTCGCACCCGCGACTACCGCGACTCCGAGGACGGCGACGACCGCGAGGATGCGGACTGGGGCATTCATAACATCGTTGGCAGCGCGTAGGCGACTGGACTGGCGAACAGCCACGCGGTGGTGACCGTGCCAGCCAGCAGCGAGACGGCGACAGCGGCGTTCGCGTCCCCGTCTGTGGTCGTCTCGTCGATGGGGTCCGTCGCAGTTCCGGTGTCGGCGGCTGTAGTCCCAGTGCCTTCCTCGGCACTCGCAGTCGCCGCTGTTTCGTCGGTCGGCGACGTCGGGTCGGTCCCGCGCAGCACTTCCTGGCCGTCCTGGATGCCGTCGCCGTCAGTGTCGGGGTCCAGCGGGTCCGTGCCGAACCGCTGCACCTCGATCCCGTCGCGCAGTCCGTCGTCGTCAGTGTCGGGATCCAGGGGGTCCGTGGCCGTCTCCTGATACTCCGTCAGGTCCGACAGTCCATCGCCGTCAGTGTCGCTGACGGTGGGGTCCGTCCCGAGGTCCCGCTCGACCGGGTCGGGGAGCCCGTCGAGGTCGGTGTCCGGCGCGTTCGGCGACGAGTCATTGCCGATCTCCGAGCGGTCGCTGAGGCCGTCCTCGTCGGTGTCGGGCATCGTGTAGTCGGTGTCGGCGCGGACCTCCTCGTCGTCCCGGACGCCGTCACCGTCCGTGTCCGGGTCCGTCGGGTCGGAGCCGAACTGGTGGACCTCGAACCCGTCCGGCAGTTCGTCGTCGTCCGTGTCGGGGTCCAGGAAGTCGGTCTGTCCGGTGATCTCGTTCTGATTCGAGTAGCCGTCGCCGTCGAGGTCACCGCCCTTCGAAATGACGTGGACCTCGAAGGTCTGGTTGTCGAGGAGTGGGTTCGTCCCAGCGGACGCCTCGTACATGCTGGCGTTCAGCGAATATCGACCGGGTTCCAGTTCGCCGGCGTCCATCCGGACCGCCGCGTCAGTGGTCTGGAGTTCGCCCAGCGTCACCGTTGTGTGCGCCAGCGAATCGTCCCGGAGTGAGTGATAGTTGTAGTCCACCCTCTCGGTGATTCGGACGTCGTAGTCGGCGTAGTAGGTCTCCGAGACGTTCAGGTAGTCGCCGACGGTCACTTCGAACGTCGTGGGTTCGTCGGCCCACACGTAAAAGACGCCGTCGGCTTCCGTCGCGGCGCCGGGACCAGTGGTGTCCACGGAGAGCACGCCCGCTTCTACTGTACTCGCGGACGCCGTACTCCCGCCGGCGATAGTCGCACCCGGCGCGGCCGCAGCGACGACGACCAGGGCGACAGCGACGGTGAGAGTGCGAATTATAGGACGCCGAGACACGTCTGTCCATCTCGCTGTAACACACTTGAATATAGTGGTGCCACCGCGGACTCGTTTAGGAACCGCTTACTCGGCGACGGGCGCGCTGTCGGTGCGTGGGCTGGCCGGCGGCTCCCACGCGAACAGGAAGCCACCGCCTACCAGCAACAGCACGCCGAGTACCGCCAGCGTCGTCAGCGGCGTGGTGGCGTCGGCGACGACGCCACTCGCGGGCTTCAGGGGGAGGCGGACGAGCGCGTACGCCATCGATGCCGCGCTCAGAACAGTCGCGCGCCCGACAGAGTCGACGTGGTCGTTGATGTAGCCGTTGGCGATGGGTGTGACCGCGGTACGCGCGGACTTCACCAGGAAGAACGCGGGCACGGCCGCGACTGGCGCCACTAGTGGCACCACGAGGAACGCGGCGACGAACGCCGGCACGAGGACGACCGCCCACTGCGTGGAGAGCAGCGACTCGAGTTCGCTGGCGTAGTAGCTCGCGATCGCCGCCACGACCGTGAACCCGGCGTACAGCGGTCCGAGGCCCGACTCGGGGATACCGACTGCGTTCGTCGCGATCGGCTGGATGTACTCGTCGACGGTGGTCACGACCCCGAAGAACAGTGCGAGGTACGCGACAGTCGAGCGCAGCGGCGGCCGGGAGAGCTGCCGTCTCACCACCGGGAACGCGTCGAGGACAGTCAGCGTCTCGCTGTCGGCGTGGTGTTCGGTCTGGGGCATCGACGCCAGCACCGGAATGGACGCTGTCAGCAGCAGGCCGCCCGCGACGAACGGCAGTCGCGGATCGACGCTGTACAGCGCGCCAGCCGCGAGCATCGTCGCCGCAGTCAGCCACTGGTTGACGGACCCGCCGCGGCCGCGAACGCGCGTGAACGCGGCCTCGTCGAGGCGTTCCGCGAGCGTCTCGTACAGCCAGGCGTCCCCGCTGCCTGACTGGAACGCGGACCCGAGGCCCCAGAGCACCCAGAGGCCAGCGAAGGCCAGAAACGTTTCGGCGGCGACGAATCCGAACACGGACGCCGCCTGCAGTACGGCGCCGACAACGAGGCTGTTCCGGCGGCCGATGCGGTCCCCGACGTACCCCGTCGGCAGCTCCCCGACGACCACCAGCCCCGCGGAGATGCTCCCGAGCAACCCGATTTCGGTGAACGAGAGCCCGCGGCCCAGCAGGAAGATGGTGAACACAGGCCAGAAGAACCCGTACGTGGTCGTCGCCTGATAGAGGTAGTACTTCGCGACGATGGCGGGCGGGCGCTCCCAGCGGTCGTTCAGCATCGGCGCTCACCGTCCGCTCCGTGGGTGGCGCCGCCGGCAACTCGCATGCGAGTACGTGCCCGGTCGGGGCCGAAAAGCGTTCCCTGAAACGAGTATCTGTAGCGACACCGTCAGGTCTCGGGGGCATCGAGCGTTTCTGCGACAATGCATACCGGTCGAGCCGGCAGAGTCAGTCCCCGCGCGCCATCGGCTGACAGGCCAGTCCCGGGTCCATCGGCCGGCAGGGTCAGTCCCCGCGGCCCATCGTGTAGAACTCGTCGTTGGGGCGCATGTCGGCGACGACGGCCATCCGGTTCGAGAGATTGAAGAACGCGGTCGTGGCGGCGATGTCCCAGATCTCCTCCTGGGAGAAGCCCGCGTCGCGGAGCGTCTGGACGTCCTCGTCGGTGACGGCCTCGGGGGACTCGGTGAGTTTGACTGCGAAGTCCAGCATCGCGCGGTGCTGGTCGGAGACGTCGGCGGCGCGGTGGTTGGTGGCGAGCTGGTCGGCGAGCTTCGGCGCGTCCGCGTAGATGCGGCAGAGCGCGCCGTGCGCGACCACGCAGTAGAGACAGTCGTTGGCGCCGGAGACGGCGACCGTGATCATCTCGACTTCCTCGCGGGCGAGCGGCGAGTCGTCGACGAGCGCGTCGTGGAACGCGAAGAAAGCGCGGAAGTGATTGGGCTTGTAGCTGAACGCGCTGAAGACGTTCGCCGTGAAGCCCGCGCGCTCGGTCTCTTCGTCGATTCGGTCGCGCAGGTCCGCGGGGAGGTCCTCGCGGTCCGGGACTGGGAACCGTCGCATCGCGTCCTCGTTCATGCGTGGAGGCGGGGCGGCCGCCCCCATAGTTCTGCGGGATGCACTCGGGGAGAGAGCGCGAGCACTGGCGGCGACGCGGGTGGGGGGTTGCCTGTGGCCGACTACCGGTGGAGCGTTCGGTACACCCGCGGGAGCAGGACCGCGAGCGCGGCGAACACGACGGCCAGTAGCAGCGCGAGCAGGAGTTCGACGGGACCCATGTGTCAATAATTGTCACGAACCGGTATAAGCTAGTTGGCCGTTCGACCGCCCGTGCGCCGCCAGCCCGTCCGAACTGGCCGGCCGGTGCTGTGGCGGCGGTGCCCAAGCGCGACCGACGACGAACGGCCCGCGAGCCCGACGACCCAAAGAGAAAACTGTTTGCGTTAGCCCGAGCCACCCGGAACCATGAAGGTACGAATCGGCGCGGGCGCGACCGACGAGGAAGCCCACGCGGTCGCCGCCGCGCTCGCCGAGCACGTCAGCGACGACGTCGAGGTCTACCTCGGTGACGCCGACGACCCCGCGGCCGTCCACGAAGCCCCCGAACCCCCCGAGGGCGGCGAGGCCGCGGAGCGCGAGGACGAACTCGGCCCGACGGAGCGCGAGGAACAGCTCCGCGAGGAGATCCAGGACATCCTCGAGGGCGGCCCCGAGAAGTACAAGGAGCGCCTCTCCGAGCAGGACAAACTGTTCGTGCGGGACCGACTGGACCTCTGGTTCGGAGAGGAGGACGGCGACGGCGCGGGCGACCTGCTGTTCGAGGACGGGAAGTTCGCGCACTTCGACGCCTGGCACCCCGACAGCCCGGAAGTCGAGGCGGCCGACGACAGCAACCGCCTGCCTGCGGACGGCCTCATCACGGGCGCCGCCGACTTCCAGGGGCGCGACGTTCACTTCATGGCGAACGACTTCACCGTGAAGGCGGGGTCGATGGCCGAGCGCGGCGTCGAGAAGTTCCTCCGGATGCAGCAGCGCGCGCTCAAGACCGGACAGCCGGTCCTGTACCTGATGGACTCCTCGGGCGGCCGCATCGACCAGCAGTCCGGGTTCTTCGCGAACCGCGAGGGCATCGGGAAGTACTACTTCAACCACTCGCGGCTCTCCGGGCGCGTCCCACAGATCTGCGTGCTCTACGGGCCCTGTATCGCCGGCGCCGCCTACACGCCCGTGTTCGCGGACTTCACCGTGATGGTGAAGGGCATGTCGGCGATGGCCATCGCGTCCCCGCGCATGGTGAAGATGGTCACGGGGGAGGAAATCGAGATGCAGGACCTCGGCGGCCCGCAGGTCCACGCCGAGGAGTCCGGGAGCGCGGACCTCGTCGCCGACGACGAGGAACACGCCCGCGAACTCGTCTCGAACCTCGTCCAGTACCTCCCGGACAACAGCGACGAGACGCCGCCGAGCCAGCCCTCGAAACCTCCCGCGAAGTCCCCCGAGGGCATCGACGGCCTGATTCCGGAGTCCCCGAACCGCGCGTACGACATGCACGACCTCATCGACCGCGTGGTCGACGGTGACTCCTTCTTCGAACTCAAGCCCGAGTACGGCAAGGAGATTCTGACCGGGTACGCGCGAATCGACGGCCGAACGGTCGGCATCGTCGCGAACCAGCCGACGGAGCGCGCCGGCGCCATCTTCCCGGACGCCGCCGAGAAGGCCGCGGAGTTCGTCTGGAAGTCCGACGCGTACAACATCCCCCTCCTGTACCTCTGTGACACCCCCGGCTTCATGGCGGGCAGCCAGGTCGAGAAGGACGCCATCCTCGAGAAGGGCAAGAAGATGATCTACGCCACCAGCGAGGCCACCGTCCCCAAGCAGTCAGTGGTCGTGCGGAAGGCCTACGGCGCCGGCATCTACGCGATGAGCGGGCCCGCCTACGACCCCGAGTCCACGATTGCGCTCCCGTCCGGCGAGATCGGGATCATGGGGCCGGAAGCCGCGATCAACGCCGTCTACGCGAACAAGCTGAACGCAATCGACGACCCCGAGGAACGCAAGCAGCGCGAGCAGGAACTCCGCGAGGAGTACCGCGAGGACATCGACGTCCACCGGATGGCCAGCGAGACCGTCATCGACGAGATCGTGCCGCCGTCCGAACTCCGCACCGAACTCTCGAACCGCTTCGACTTCTACGAGGACGTCGAGAAGGACCGGCCGTCGAAGAAACACGGCACGATTCTATAGCCGGCCCGCCCGCAGGCGGGTATTCAGCGTATCGGGCTGCTGACTGGTTGTGCTACGACAGGTGCGCGGTGACGTCAGTCGAGGAGATCATGCCGACGTAGTCGTCGTCGACCACCGGGAGGTGTTTGATGTCGTACGTCGTCATCATCGCGGCGACCTCCTCCATGTAGAGGTCCGGCGACGCCGTCTCGACGTCCGTGGTCATGACGTCCGCGACGGCCAGTTCCGTGACGTCACGGCCCTCGGCGACGGCGTCGAGCACGTCCGTGCTGCTGATGATCGCGCGCGGCGTCGTCGTGACGACGAGTGCGCTGATGTCCTTTGCTCGCATCCGCTGGGCGGCTTCCATCACCGTCGCGTCCGCGGCAATCGTCTCCAGCGGCGCGGACATTACGTCTTCGACCGTCGGTCGCTCAGAAGAACTCATGTCCACCAGAATGGACGCGGGCACCAAGGTGTTTTCCCTGTCGTCAGTTTCTCGAGGGGGAGGCGGGCTCCGTTCCTTCCCCCGTGGTTCAGTCAGGCCGGAACGCGTCCACGGACACCGCCCAGGCCAGCCCGGCGAGACCGACGTCGCGCGCAATCACGTCACCGAACTGGCCGGTCGTCGCCCACACGACCAGGAGGTAGGCGACAGTCGCGGTGAGCGAGACGCCCGCGACCAGCCCCGCGACCGCCGTGTACCGGTCGGCGAACAGCAGCGCCGCAAAGCCGACCTCGAGGACGCCGTTCACCAGCATGAACGTACTCGGCGAGACGACGAGCCACGGAGCCAGCCAGTCCGTGACGTACGCCGCCCACGCGGCCGGGTCGAGGAGTTTGTGAACGCCGGCGGCGAGCAGCATCGCCGCCAGTCCCCAGCGCGCGATTGTCCCCGGCGCGGGCGACCGAATCGCGTACCGCTGTGCTCGACGCCGAGCTACCGCGAGTCGAGTCCGAGCCATCGTGTCGAACGCGACGGGCTACCGGGAGAAAGAGCTACTCCTCGACGGCCTCCGCGAACGCGTCCACGTAGGCTTCGAATCCGTCGACGGCGTCGCTGACGGCGCGTTCGCTCGTCGCATCGACGCCGAGGGCGTCGAGCGCGTCGACTGTCGGCGTCGACGTCCCGGCTTCGAGGAACGCGACGTAGTCCGCCGGCGCGATGCCGTTGCCGATGCCGTCTCGGGCACCGTCTTCGAGGCCGTCTGCGACAGCGAGCGCGCCCGCCGTCCCGAGGACGTACGGGTAGTGGTGGTACAGCGGGATGCTGTAGAGTCCGGTGGTCCAGCCAGCGCGGAGGCGGTCGGTCACCTCGAGAGCGGGGACGAACTCCGCGTACAGGTCGCCGTACGCGTCGTCCAGCCAGTCCGCAGTGAGGCGGTCACCGTCCGCGACGCGCTGGTGGAGCCGGTGGGTGAACGCAGCCCAGCGCGCGGAGTAGTAGAGATTTGCGCCGACACTCCGCACTGCTCGCGCGGCCACGGCGGTGTGTTCGTCGCCCGAGGTGGTCTCGAGCAGGTGGTCGGCGAGCAGCACCTCGTGGAGTTTGCTCGGGAGTTCCGCGACTGGTTCCGTGATGCCGGCGGTTACGTGAGGTTGGGCGGTTTGCGCGAGTGTGGCGTGGACCGCGTGTCCGAGTTCGTGTGCGAGCAGGAAGACGTGGGACAGCGAGCCGTTCCAGCGCGCCAGCACGAACGCACCCGCGTCCGGCGCGTACGTCGCGTAGCCCGCGCCCTGCTGAGTCTTCCCCGGGTAGTCGAAGACGTCGAGGCGGCGCTCCTCGAAGACGGCGGCCACTTCGGACTGGTAGGCGTCGCCGAGCGGGGCAACTGCGTCGAGAATCAATTCTCGGGCGTCCTCGTAGTCGTACTCGGGGGTGGCACCGTCCACAGGAACCGCGTTCGTGTCCCACGGCTGCAGCGTGTCGACGCTGAGGGCGTCCCGTCGGACTCGTTCGAGGCGGTGTTTCGGTGCGAGGTTGTCGCGGACGCCACCCACGAGCGCGTCGTAGACGTCACGGGGCAGGCGTTGCTGAGGTCGGCACGCGACGTAGGGGTCGTCCCCAGCGAGCGCTGCCGCCAGCGCGGAGTCGTAGTCGCGAGCGTCAGCGAGGCGGACGTTCCGCCGCGCCATGGTGTCGAGATTCGCCGCCATCGTCTCCCGGCGGTCCAGGTACTCGTCGCGCACCGCCTGGAACGCGCGCTCGCGGACTGCGCGGTCGCCCTCCTGCTGGATCCGCGACCGCTCGCTCCGCGTGAGCGTCGCGCTCTCGCCGGCCACGTCGATGGTCGGCGGGTCGAAGTCGCCGTCGACGAGCGCACGCTGGACGCGCGTCGGCGCGGCGAGCACGTCGTCCAGTGCGGCGAGCAGGTCGCTGGCCGCGGGGTCGAGAGTGTGGTCGGCGCGTCTGTGTACGTCCTCGACGTACCGCTCGAAGCGGCCCGGAACGTGGGCGTCCGGGTCTACCTCGCGGATTCGACGCTCCACGTCGTCGCGGAGCGCCAGCAGGTCGCCGTGTAGCGTTTCGGTTCGCGTGCGGTCGCCGGCTCGCTGGTCGTCGCCGCGCTGGACGTTCGCGCGCAGGTCGGCGTACGTCCGGAGCCGGTGGTCGCGCGCGGACAGCGATTCGAACGCTGCGAGCACGTCCGCCAGCGGGCGGTCGGTGTCGAAGCGCTCGATTGCGGATTCGAGTCCGTCGCAGGCGGCGCGCCAGTCCGCGCGTGACTCGAAGATGCGTGTCAGGTCGAAGCGGTGCGTCCCGGGAACGTCGTCGCGTGAGTCGTACATGCGTGTGTGGTGAGTAGGTGTGGTCGGCGAACGGCACGAGGAGCAGACCGTCGGCCGTCCCGCCCAGGGAGCGGTCGCTGCGACAGGCCGGGCGAGACGGCCGGCGACGACGCTAAGCGAGCACACACGGACGTCCACGCAGACCGAAAAAAGTGCTTCGCAGGTGTGGGAGGTCGTCACTCGGAGGTGTGGACGACGACGGTCACTCCCCAGCGTGTTCGCGCTTCAGCGACAGCACCGTCCGCTCGAACTCGCAGACGAGCGGTTCCTCGTCGCGGTTCACGGCGAACGCTTCGACGCGGAACGTGACGACGCCGCGCTCGCCGTCGCTGGTCTCGCGTTTGTCCGTGACGGTGGACTGCACGCGGATGGTGTCGCCGTGGAAGACTGGCGCGGGGTGTTCGACGTCGTCGTAGGAGAGGTTCGCGACGATGGTGCCGTCCGTCGTCTCGGGGATGGTGATGCCGACGGCGAGGCTCATCGTGTAGAGGCCGTTGACGATGCGTTCCTCGAACTGCGTGTCCGCGGCGAAGTCGGCGTCGAGGTGCAGCGGCTGCTGGTTCATCGTCATGTCGCAGAAGTCCTGGTTGTCGGACTCCGAGACGGTACGGCGCTTGTCGTGCTCGATGGTCTCGCCGACTGTGAACTCCTCGTAGTAGCGTCCGGTCATGACTACGGCGTCGTACGCTCGTGGCAAAACCGCTCCGGAAAAGTACAAGGAGCGTGCCGACGCCGACTACGACATGGCCAGACGAAGCGTGCTCTTCTCGCCCGGCGACCAGCCGGAGTTGCTGCGGAAAGCCCCCGAGACCGGCGCGGACGTCGTCGTGTTCGACCTCGAGGACGCGGTCGCGCCCGCCCGGAAGACCGAGGCGCGGACGGCCGTCCAGTCGGTGCTCGCGGACCCCGCGTTCGACCCGGACTGCGAGGTCTGCGTGCGCGTGAATCCCGTCGGCCTCGGCGCAGGCGACGACGTCCAGACGGTGCTGGCTGGACAGAACCCGGACCTGGACGCGGTGATGTTGCCGAAGACCGAGTCCGCCGAGGACGTCCGGACGCTCGGCCGCATGCTGGACGAGCAGGCGTTCGGCGTCCCGGTGCTCGCGCTCGTGGAGTCCGCACGCGGCGTCCTGCACGCCGAGGAAATCGGGGACGCCGGGCCGACGGACGCGCTCGCGTTCGGCGCGGAGGACCTCGCGGCGGACGTCGGCGCGACCAGGACCGACGACGGAACGGAAGTCCTGCACGCACGCGAGCACGTGGTGCTCGCCGCGGGCGCCGCGGACGTCGACGCCATCGACACCGTCTACACGGACATCGACGACACCGACGGCCTGCGGGCTGAGACGGAGTTCGCCGCCCAACTCGGCTACGACGGCAAGATGGCGATCCATCCGGGACAGGTCGACCCGATAAACGACGCGTTCACGCCCGCACCCGACGACGTCGAGTGGGCCGAGCGCATCCTCGATGCGAAGGCCGAGGCGGACGCCGAGGGCAAGGGCGTGTTCCGCGTGGACGGCGAGATGGTGGACGCGCCGCTCGTCGCGCAGGCCGAACGCATCGTGGCGCGCGCCGAGGCGGCTAAGGACGACTAGATACCTTATATCACGTATTATGATAGTCAAGTCGTCACCCTTTTGCTGACCCCAGGAATCGGTCCAAACGATGACGGAGACTAACCCGTTCGAGAGCCTGCAGGAGCAACTCGACGACGCGAGCGAGCACCTCGACGTCCGCGGGGACGTCCTCGAACGCCTCAAACATCCCGAGCGCGTGCTGGAAACGACACTCTCGGTGGAGATGGACGACGGCACCATCGAGACGTTCAAGGCGTTCCGTTCGCAGTTCAACGGCGACCGCGGACCGTACAAGGGCGGCATCCGCTACCACCCGGGCGTCACCCGCGACGAAGTGAAGGCGCTGTCCGGGTGGATGGTGTACAAGACGGCCGTCGTCGACGTCCCGTACGGCGGCGGGAAGGGCGGCATCGTCATCGACCCCAGCGACTACAGCGAGTCCGAACTCGAGCGCATCACGCGGGCGTTCGCGACGGAACTCCGCGTGTTCATCGGCGAGGACAAGGACATCCCCGCGCCCGACGTGAACACGGGCCAGCGGGAGATGAACTGGATCAAAGACACGTACGAGAAACTCGAGAACACCACGGCGCCCGGCGTCATCACCGGGAAAGCCCTCGAGAACGGCGGGAGCGAGGGCCGCGTCGAGGCGACCGGCCGCTCCACGATGTTCGCCGCCCGCGAGGTGTTCGACTACCTCGACCGCGACATGGAGGACGCCACCGTCGCCGTGCAGGGCTACGGGAACGCCGGCAGCGTCGCCGCGAAACTCATCGACGACCTCGGCGCGAACGTCGTCGCCGTCTCCGACTCCTCGGGCGCCATCTACAACGACGAGGGCTTCGACACGCGCGACGTCAAGGACTTCAAGCGAGAGACCGGCAGCGTGTCGGGCTACGACGGCGCCACCGAGGAGCTCACCAACGAGGACCTCCTCACGATGGACGTCGACCTCCTCGTGCCCGCCGCGCTCGAGAACGCCATCGACGGCGACCTCGCACACGACGTCGAGGCCGACGTCGTCGTCGAGGCGGCCAACGGCCCGCTCACGCCGGACGCCGACGACGTGCTCACCGAGCGCGGCGTCCACGTCGTCCCGGACATCCTCGCGAACGCGGGCGGCGTCACCGTCTCGTACTTCGAGTGGGTGCAGAACCGCCAGCGCTTCCAGTGGACCGAGGAGCGCGTCAACGAGGAACTCGAGGCCATCATCACCGACGCGTTCGACGCGATGATCGACGCCTACGAGGCCAACGACCTCCCGAACCTCCGCACCGCCGCGTACGTCGTCGCCGTCCGTCGCGTCGTCGACTCCTACGAAGGCAGCGGTAGCTGGCCGTAGCAGGGTCCGAATTCGCACTGACCGCTCGCTCCCAGCGGGCTGCTCGATTCGTCCCGTCGATTCCTGTTACAGTTTTTCGAGTTCTCGATGCCGCGGTTTCCACCAGCCGGGCACACGGTCTCCGAAAGCGTCTCCGTCGTCGACTCGAACTGGTAGTGGCGGGCCCG
>Ga0207851_100233_pt1 | contig 36539 bp, 34 predicted proteins | sample A23E3SouthBayCA_FD_187747 | JGI IMG/M metagenome (GOLD analysis project Ga0207851, IMG submission 187747) | Aerobic enrichment media microbial communities from Eden Landing Ponds, California, USA - A23 E3 (SPAdes) | ecosystem: Environmental > Aquatic > Marine > Unclassified | place: Emeryville... | reverse complement strand
GGCGCGTCCGTGCTGGCGGGCTTTACCAGTCCGATCGTGTTGGTTCCGCTGCTCTTCCTGCTCACCGCGCTGATGCTCGCACCGATTACGTATCCCGACCTCCACGCCCAAGATGCGCTCGTGATGGGAATCGTGCAGGCGGCGGCGATCCTCCTCGGCGGTCGGATGGGCCAGCGACTCGTCGGATCGATCGGCGAGGGCTTCGCCTTCGGGCTGCTGTTCCTCTCGCTCGCGTACCTCTTTTTGGGACCGCGGTTCTACTGGCGGCGCGATTGAGCGCTCCTGATATTGGGGCAGTCGGGGACGATTCTCACATTCCCAGATCGGCGGCGGCCTCCGGAATCGGAAGGTCGTGCGGTGAGACGCCGAGAAGTTCCGCGACGTGATCGAGGGCCATATCGAACCCGTAGTAGCGTTCGAGTTCGTCGCCGTCGACGCTCGGTCGGACCTTCAGCATCGCGTAGCCGTCGATGTTCTGGGCGATGGCTGCCGTTTTTCCGTCCGCCGCAAAGGAGAGCAGTCGCTCGGCGTCGCTCTCGCGGTACTGCGCGGTGATCCCGTTTTCGGTCGCCTCGGTTTCGGTCATACGTCGCGTTGGCAGTCGGGACAGTCGAAGCTACCGGTTCACCGCGAGCGACGAAGCGAAAGCGACGAGGGGATGCAGCCGAATGGTCGACCGATGGCGCAGTGGCTCCAAAGCGGTCGGCGACGGGACCTGTGTGCGCTGCTCTACGACGCGGGCCAACTCCGCGGTCAGAAGCTCAAGACGGCGCTCGAACGCCACTACGGGGTGCGGATCGATCCGCAGTCGTTCTACGGGAGCCTCGATGCACTCGTCGACCGCGGACTCGTCGCGTGCGAAACAGAGGGGATCCACGACGTCTACCGGCTCACGGCCGCTGGCGTCGACGGCGTCGAATCGCACTACGCGTGGCTCACTGATCGAGTAGACGGGTGCGAAGCCGACGACTGACAGCGGCTGGAAGGGGCATCGAACACCCGTCTGTGATGTAGGGCGAACAGTCGGCACCCGCTGACTGACGCCGTCTTGCGTCGGTTCCAAGGAGAGGATTACCTCACTCATCCGCGTCGACGTGCCGAACGGTTGCAAACGGTAGGCTTGATGGTACGTCACAGTGCTGATGGCCGCGTCTTCACAGATGGCGGGAGTCAATATTTCGGTGAAATCGCTACAACGTTCTCTCAAGTACTATTGCTTGGCGGCCGACGTTTCTCCGGACATCGACCGGCGTCTGGGAACGAAACAGTGTATTCTATAGGCGTGATAGATATCTTATATTTCAAAACTCAATACTATCAATAATATAGATATTTCTTGATGTGAGGTCGAAAATACTGATCTCGTAAGCGACCACCTTCTCGACTATTAAATTCGAAAATATACATATTATAAGCGTTAAAGGCAGGTTTTACAACCACTCTTTCCAATCTAATTTCTTATGAACAAGGGGGGCAAAAAATTATATGAAATCTAATAAAAAATCGGCTCTTACTCTTTATTTATGTTTATAATAGTATCCGAAATATTATTTGTATATATCCGACTGCTCGAAGGCCACCACTTAGCGTCTCGGGTCAACACTCAAAAACAACACTGCGTATATTCCACGAGATATTGGTTTTCATCTGAATTTGTGAACCAATCACCTATTCAGCTGATTCGATCTTCTCGGCGGCGCTTTGTCGATCGATCTTCTGACTCGGCGTCCGTGGTATCTCGAAGTCGATGAAACGATACTCCCGTGGGCGTTCGAAACGGGCGATCGCATCGCTTTCAAGACACGCTTCGTCGAGTTCATCAGCGGTGACCGTCGAGTCGCTGCGACGAACCAAGGCCGTTACTTTCTCACCGTATTCCTCGTCGTCGACACCGACGACTACTGCCTCCTTGACCCCCGGGTGATCGTTCAGAACGCCTTCAATCGGACTTGGGAAGACCTTGACGCCCTTCGATTTGATCATAAAGTCCTTGCGGCCTTCGAGGTAGAGATACCCCTCCTCGTCTTTGTAGCCGAGATCGCCAGAGTACCACCAGCCGTCAGTAAACTCTTCTTCGACCACTTCACTCCGATGCCACGCCCATACTGGGCGGTCGGAGGCTTTGACGATGACCTCGCCAATCTCGCCGGTTGGAACCGTCGCATCCGGCGCTTGGTCTTCCTCGATGATTCTGACTCGCGTGCCGCCCGATGGCTTACCCACACTGCCAAGACGGTCCTCTGTGAACTCCTCATTTTCCAAGATAGACACGTCAACTTCCGTCGAGGCGTATGCGTTCATCACGTTCTCACAGACCTGCGATCGAATTCGCCGGAGCGTTTGCGGTTCAACTTTCTCACCCAGACAGAGGACTCCCTTGAGCGAACTCAGGTCGTAGGAATCGACATCGTGCTGCAACACTTCTCGCCACATCGTCGGAACCATCGACCCGTGGGTGACCGAATATTCCTCGACGAATGAAAGCCATCGAGTCGCTTCCCAGTCTTTGAGTAACACGAGTGAACTGCCCGCGAGGAGAGTCGCGATGACTGTTTTATACCAGCCACCAAGCGACGGCATCGTTTGGCTCATCCGTGTACCTGACCGCTGGATGATGACGCCCAGATCACCGGACTTAGTCCGGAGGTTACGGTAGGTATGACACCATCCCTTCGGCCGACCAGTGGTACCCGACGTCCAAATCACCGCTCCGATATCTGACTCATCAACGTACGTATCTGGGGTGACGCTGTCGGTTGTTTCGACGAATTCGGAGAGTGACTGTTCGTAGGAGTAGGACGCCGAACCGAGAACCATAACAGTTGGGTCGGACGTAAGATCATCTACAATTCGATCGTTGACGAAGTCAGAGTGGGTCTCACTGATGACGAGTATTGACGGATCGAAGTGGTCAATTGTATAGCGAATTGTTTCCGGGGATGACTGCGTATGTGCGAATGATGTAATTGCACCCGCTTTGATCGCCCCATTCCACGCGACCACCGTCTCGACACCGGTCTCACAGAGAAATGCCACACGATCACGGTGTCGCAAGTCGCTGGCAAACGATTCGGCGACGGCGGTGCTTCGGTCCTCGAACTCCCGCCACGTGAGTTCTACACCTGTATCGTCAGCGAACGCGAGCCCATCGGGATGATTCTCGGCATTTACTGTTGAAAGCTCACCGAGTGGCGTCGGCTGTGAATCGAGCGAAGACATCCTTACGTCCTCACACGCACGTCCGCAGTGAAATTGTCGCCTCTACACTGAAGATTCGATTGTGCGAACATCTACCACTGATTGCTTAGTATTGATAATAAACGTTTGGACAGCCTGCCTAATTGACCAGCGGAGAGTGAATAATTAATCGACATACTGCGCAGGGTAGCACCGACTAGAACAGATTGTGAAGCGAAGAACCGAACGTGATCGATTGACTTGGGCGACCTCGGTAGATCACCACCGAAAGAGGTTGAACCGTTTGTACTTCGTCGAATGAAGTAGCAATACGACAGCCACAAACAGGGCAGTAATGCAGACCCCGAAGGCGTACGTCTCAGCGCCAGACGACGCCTGATTTGAGATCCGATACAGGATTGACGACACCATCGGTGTTTCCGGGCTCCGTAGCATCATCACGATCGGCATTTCCATCGCGATGAAGCTGAACGAGAGAATCCAAGAAATACGCGTGAGGTTGAAGATCACAGGCACGAGCAGACTGTAGATCGATCGGCTCACGCTTGCCCCGGCAACTGACCCGGCTTCGATCAGCGATTTATCGACCTGCAACACGGCTGTTTCCATCGTCCGGACGTTCGAGGGAATGTATTTGATGTAGAAGGCAACGAGGAAGATGGCTAAGGTTCCATAGATCGGGATGAAATCAAGGAATCGGAGGTACAGAACCATCATCGCGAGGGCAAGCGAGACAGCTGGAATGCCGATGGGGAAGAATGCCAGGTAGTCGATCAGTTTCTTGTACCTGATCTCAGATTTGTTGACGACCCACGCGATGACGATTCCGGTCCCAGTGAGCAGAAACGCGGAAATGAAGGCGACGAGGAAGCTGTTCTTCGCTGCGTCGAGTAACTCCGAGTTGTCGAAGAGTGCTCTGTATCCATCGAGGCTGAACGAAGAGGCGATCTGCTCCAGCGGCATAATATGGGGAGGCATATAGTACGGCAGCAGGGAGTTGTACACCATAAACAGGCCCGGGACGACGACGGTGAAAACGATGAAAATGCCCGCCACTGCAGAGTAAACATACTTCCACCGGCCGGTTTCGACGTTGTCGGCGACGAAGCCCTCACCGGAGACGGTGACGTACTGATTCGTGCGTCCAAGTAACCGCTTATAGAGGTACAACAGCGGGAGAGATACGCCGACGAGGAAGACGGCCTGTGCCATTGCGAATCCGTATTCGACAGGAGGTGTATTCGTGCTTTGATAGACTTCAATCGCTAAGACCGGAATCTCGGCGGGCAGTCCAATTATCAGCGGTACGCGGAACGATTCGAGTGTAATGAGGAACGCAAACACGAACACGACTGCCATTCCCGGGAGAAGTAGCGGACCAGTAACGTAGCGCACGGTCTGAAGCAACCCGGCACCCGAGGTTCGAGCTGCATCCTCGAGTGTCTTATCGATACTCTTGAACAGCGGAATAAGAAGTATCATCCCGATGGGCAGCAACCGAACCGACTGCACAATGACCATCCCAGCCATCGAGTAAATGTTGAACGAATTGATCCCAATTAGGGCGGGATAGAGGCCGTTCTCGCCAAGAAGCCGGATCCACACTGTCTCGATAACGACGGGCGGATAAAAAAACACTAAAAAGAGTGTAAAGTAGTATAGCCGGCGGAAGGGGGCGTCAGTACGGGCGATTACCCACGCGATACCGCCTGCTGAGATCGTTGTCAAAATTGCAGATCCAGTTGCAAAGACGAACGTATTCAGAATTACTGGGCCGCTGTTCTCCACGAAGAGAACCCAGTTCTGGAACGTAAAATCCGCCCAGAGGTTCGTTCCGGAGGCCCGAAAGCTGGAGAGGACGATGATGACGAAGGGGACGATATTCAGGAGAATTAATCCGATGACGATCCCAATGCCAATCCACTGATTTCGGTTTGCGCTGTAGCGCTGCTGTATTCGCTGCCACATTCGGAAGATGGGATTTGTTGTCTTGCGATTACTCATTGTTAGGTCTTAGCTCGTAAAGGAAGATCGTATGAAATCTCTCGGTTCGTTCTTATGAGAGCGGCAGCAGCGAGTTCGCCTTCTCGATGACTCGGCTCTTCGTAGCGGGTGTGACAAACATCGGGTAGACGTCCATATCCGAGACCGCCTCTCTGATTTGTTCGTTTCCGTGGGAGACGTCCGACCGGATTGCCGCACGCCCGGCACCGTGATTGGCGTTCGCCTCCTGCCCCTGTTTCGATATCATAAACTCGACGAGTCGGCGTGCAGCTTTCGGATGGGGTGCGTTCTTCGAGACGGCGATGGGCGATACTGTAGAGCCAGTCCAGCTGGGTGTAACCGGCGCGATCGGGGCACCGTCTTCGAGGAACGGCGCGATCGCGGTACTGGCTGCCACACCGAAGGCAACATCTGACTGGCCGGCTACGATAGCCTCGGTAAACGCGCTCGTCGATTGTCCAGCGAATTGGGTCCCTAGATCCGCAAGATCAGTGAAGTACTGATCTGCCTCCTCTTCACTCATTTCGCGTCGCATAATCCAATACATTGACGACATCGTGAACGTGGGTGCTCCAACGTTATCCTCGAACTGCGACTGCAGGATGTCATCCCACGAATCGAGGGGACTGTCCGTTCGCGATGTCGAGTAGGCTGCCATATAATTATTCGTCGTAACAGGCAGCATTTTGCTCCGTTCGGTCTCGTTCGCGGTGCTTTCGACCTTATCAACGAGATTCTGAGAATATACGTCTCTGTACTGTTCCCACATATCGATCTCCGCGAAGTACGGGAGAAGATCATCACGCAGGAAGACTTGGGAAACGGAGTTCAGTACGTCTGCACTGTGATTCCCGTTCGATTCTTCAGTTTGGAACCGAGATACCGACTGGTATCCCGGTGCAGTGACAGCGTTGACCGTGATTCCGGTCTCCTCCTCGAAGGCTTCGAAGAATCCGGGACGGGATGCAGAGCCGTAATACACCACGGTATCCGCCATCGAGTTCGAACTCGTTGTCTCCCCAGTGACGGTCCCATCTCCTCCGCTACTTTCGCTATCACCACTTGTGTCGGCACCATCTCCGTCGGTCCCACCGTTGCCGCCGCCTGAACAGCCGGCAAGGGCTGCAATACTCGCTACGGTCGCTCCTTTGAGGTACGATCTACGGTTATAGTGCTCTCGCTGCGACATTACGACCCACAATGTGAGGTACTCTCATATAGTTGTTTTCCCGATTGATCATTACCAATTCCTACTCTAGTATGTTTTAATTCTAACATAAAAGCTTATCATCGCCTCTAGCTTTTTAGTGAGGTATGTCGTCACACACGTTACGCATAGAAGGACTCACCAAGAGTTATCGAGAGACAGTGGCTGTTGACGAGCTCTCGGTCACCATCGAAGAAGGGGAGTTCAAATCACTCCTCGGCCCCTCCGGTTGTGGGAAGACAACAACTCTCCGCTGTATCGCGGGAATCGAAAAAGCAAACGGCGGGCGGATGTTTATCAACGACAAGCTCGTGTCGGCCCCCGAAGAGGGGGTGCACGTGAAACCGGAGAACAGGGATATCGGAATGGTATTCCAGTCGTATGCGATCTGGCCGCATATGACTGTAAAGGAGAACGTCAGATTTCCACTGAAAGTCCGTGGTATCGGAAATAAACAGGAGCGTGAAGAGCGGGTCCTTGAGATGTTGAAAATGGTTGGCCTCGAACGGTACGAAAATGCAATGGCGACCGAGTTGAGCGGCGGTCAGCAACAACGTGTGGCGATCTCGCGTGCTCTCGTTATCGAGCCGGAGATACTGTTATTCGATGAACCCCTCTCGAATCTTGACGCAAAACTCCGACGAGAAATGCGTGAGGAAATCAAACGCCTCAGCGACGAGCTCGATATCACGACACTGTACGTCACTCATTCACAGGATGAAGCGATGTTTCTCTCTGATACCATCGCACTGATGAACGAAGGGACAATCGTCGAGGAGGACAGCCCCGAATCTCTCCACACAGACCCGGACAGTCTGTTCGCAATGGACTTTATGGGTCACACGAACACCTTCAGAGGCAGTATCACCGAAATAGGGGAGACCAACTCCACTGTAGAGACGCCAATTGGTCACTTCACAATTGAAACGTCTCGAGTCCATCCAGCAGCGACTGTCGGACGCGATATCATCGTCTCTTTCCGGCCGAAGTTCTGTGATTACTCACCCGAAAACCGTCCGATGAACGATCGAGCGTATGCTGCCACGCTTGAGGGAACGCTTGAGCAAAAAGCAGCGACACGTGATTTCACGGAGTACCACATCGCTATTGGGGACGAACAGATCACCTTCAGGAGTCTCGAACCGTTAGATCACGACGTTGGTGATCGAATCCAAATACGAGTCCCTCAAGAACACGTACGGGTGTTCGAGGACCAACGTGGATTCAACGTCACAGACCGACAAGACGCGTAGTAGTCTCTCCTCAAACCAGCAGAATTCTTGGGCTGTCAGGCGGAAACTGGGTTCCTCGAATCAGTTGCAATGATTGTACACGCTGTCGTGTGCGTGACCTGCGGAGTATTTATAAGTGAAAAAGTATTATATAGGTGGTTTTTCAATACGAGGCTATGCGAGGTAAACCAGGACGGTTTGTTATTGATACACATGTCCACGGCCAACGACACGCGGTGAATTTCGAGGCGGATACCGGGGAGGCGAATTATGGATCCCTCGCTGGAGAGATGCGAACGGCCGTCCCCGCTGACGAGGCCGACGAAACTGACGAAGCAATCGTCTACAAAAACACAGACCGTCTGACGTATGATATGGATGCGTACGGAGTAGACCGGTGTCTGCTACTCCCCGGATTTGGGATGTCAAACCGGCTGAACCGAGAGATGGTCGAGGAGCACCCGGACCGGTTCAAGGCGGTTGCAGCCCCGGTCCAGACGATGAAGAAGGCGATTCGTGGGGATGAGGAGTATTCTTACGACGCCGCGTGCCAAGAGCTCGATGAACTCCTCTCTCAAGATGCCTTCGTGGGAATTGGCGAGGGGTTGCCGTGTGACCCGACCGTCACTGAACACGTCCCGTGGAGCCGGCGTATAGACCAGATCCGCAAAGTGTTCGACGTTGCAGCAAAACACGACGTGCCAGTAAGTTGGCACGCCGGACGGGCGACCGGCTATTCCGGGAGTGGCTCAACGGAAGGCGGGAGCTTCCCGCAGTACTATCCCGACTGGAAAGATCTCACGTTGGTCTCGGAGCTCGCAGCAGAGTATCCCGATGTCTCGATTGTGCTCAACCACGGCGGAATGCAGGGTGGGTGGCGAGAAGACACGGTCGACACCGTCTGTAAAGTGGCTGCCCGTCACGACAACGTCTACTTTGAGATTGGCCTGTACTGGGCTGACCTCCTCAAGAAGCCGATGGATGACCCAAGCATCGACCTCAGTCAGTTGCTCTGGGGAACAGATTGGGGGGCGTCGATAGTCGCGCACTCACAGCCAGCAAAAGATCCACCAATCTACTGGGATCAGATCAGCGAACGAGGGCTCCCAGCGCATCAGCCAGACTACTGGGGAACCTCACTCAGACAGATCGAGAAGTACACGTGGGACGAGGAGTTGCCACAGGACGAACTCAATCAAATTCTCGGTGGGAATGCGTGCGATCTCTACGGATTCGAGCCACCGGAGTCACGACTCTTTCCGGAGTACCTCTGAATCCAGCCCGCACTGAAAATCGATGCACTCCAAAGATTCCATCCGAATCGGCTGTCCCCCGCGTGAAGTCCAGCCTACAGGGACGGAGCCAGCCGCCCCACAACTCAGTAAATACGAACGCAGACCACCAATGTACCTAGACAGCGACCACGAACGTCACGAACAGAACCCCCAGTGGAATACTTCCGCCGACGTAACGGAGGTAATCGTATGAAGCCCGGGCGCTTCGTCGTCGATACACACGTCCACGGCCAACGACACGCGGTACGTCTCGAGCAATCCGCGACTGACGCGGGCTACGAAAGCATTTCTCACGTGATGCGGACGGCGATTCCCGCCGACGAGGCAACTGAGGATGATGATGTGATCGTGTACCCAAACACCGATCGCCTCATTCACGATATGGACTCCTATGGAGTGGACCGATGCGTGCTCCTGCCTGGGTTCGGGATGACCAACGAGATCCACCAACGAATGGTCCAAGAATACCCAGAACGGTTCACCGCAATGGCTTCACCTGTCCAGACTGACAAAGCTGCTGCCCGTGGTGAGGAAGAATGGACAATCGAACGAGCCTGTGAGGAACTCGATGAGGTTCTTCAAGAAGACGAGTTCATTGGAATCGGTGAATCAGCGCCAACCGATCCGACTCGGAACGAGCGGATCGAATGGAGCGAGCGCCGCGACGAACTCAGACAGGCCTTCGAGGTGGCTGATGCTCACGACGTACCGATCAGTTGGCACTCCGGTACCGTCTCTGGATACTCCAGTGGCAAATCTTCACTCGAGGTCTATCCGGATTGGGAAGATCCCTCGCTTATTTCAGAACTCGCGGCAGAGTATGATGACGTAGATATCATCGTAAACCACGGCGGGATGCAGGGGACGTGGCACGAAGACACGGTAGATGCCGCCTGCAAGGTCGCAGCACGGCACGATAACGTCTATCTCGAAATCGGCCTGTACTGGGCTGATCTCATCCAGAAACCGTTCAATGACCCGAGTATCGATATCAGCCAACTACTCTGGGGTACTGACTGGGGGGCCTCAATGGTGGCCCACTCCCAGCCAGCCAAGGATCCGCCAATGTATTGGGACCAGATCCAAAGCCGGGGCCTCCCTGCTCATCAGCCCGACTATTGGGGAACCTCACTCCGACAATTAAAGAAGTTCGTCTGGGATGAGGAGTTGCCACAGGACGAATTCAATCTCATTCTCGGTGGCAATGCGTGTAGACTGCTTGATATTGAACCACCGGAAACGCGATTGTTCCCGGAATATCTATAATGGCGTTTGCAGCGGATTACTTATCCGATCGCACAACTGCGTGCGATCGAGTGAGTGAATACTTGCAAACGCTACTATAGATCTCGCACCGATATCCGTTTTTCACCTACTCGATTACACGCAGTCGTGAGGTCTGATGCGCAATCAGTTATACACGCTACTATCTCTCATACCGTTCAGGGGTCCTTTGCAGATCCCAGTGAAATCCAACGCGATATTTCGATACTATCGAAATATTTGTGCGCCCCACGACAACACACCACAGTATAATATCACAGACGTACATCCGTTATGATAATCATCGCTTCGTGAATGACAGCTCGAGGCGGTTTACGGCTCCAGACACGATGCTGGGGATTTCATCGCGATAGTAGCTACCGCTGAGTCGTTTGGTTGGAGCACCGAGTGTGATAGCTCCAAGAATCTCGTCATCACGAATTACAGGACAGGCGACAGCTCGCAGCCCCTTATTCCATTCACCATCTGCGAAGGCGATGCCCGTCTCTCGGATGTCGGCGAGTTGGTCTCGAAGCGTTGCTTCGTCCGTAATAGTGGTATCAGTGAATTCGGGGAGGCCGTATTGTTCGAGGATCTGAGTGACTCGCTGTTCGGGGAGATGAGCGAGAATCGCTTTGCCAGCAGCAGTGCAATGAAGGTGATGGCGGGTCCCTGGCGTATTGAATAGCGAAATAACGTGTTCCCCGGCATAATTATCAATATAGACACCTTTCCCGTGTTCTTCGACGACAAACCAGACGTGTTCACCGGTCTCATTTCCGATCTCTCGGAGTACGGGTTTCACCTGCTCCCATGCGGTTCGAGTAACTTTCGCGTGCTGACCCAATTTCAATAACTGAAGTGAGATGTAATACTCCGTTCCCTCCTTGACGAGGTAGCCCGCCTTCACGTGTGTCTGGAGGTAATCGTGAAGGGTGCTGCGTGCGAGGTCTATCTCTTTAGAGATCTCCGTTAATGTTGCCCCCTCCTGCCGATAGACGATTTCGAGAATGTCGAAACTTCTTTCGGCAGACTTGATCGACCGGGATTGTGTGTCTTTTTTCATATACGATCCCTGTGTCATAGTAGATTATAGTTTTTCGCCTCTCAGCAACGAAATGATAGATACTGTCGTTTTTACGAATTGAGTGTGGGATCCGGAATCAAAATCGACCGTCGCCTGAGTTGTACTCGGTCCCATTGTCTTTCGATATTATCTAAAGACCGTGTTAGACTTTCACGCGGACTTCCGGGATCGCTGTGATCCAGCGTGCTGGAACAACTCTGACGGCAGATGAGTTGGATGAGGGTGCTTCGAGAGTGACAACAGTGCACGGTTTGAACGCCCGAGTAACTACATTTTGTGGAATAGCGCTTCCGCGCACCGCCACTAACAAACTCGATCGACCAAGTGTGCAAGAACGGTTAGACCGACGTTGTTTTATATCTATTAGACTTCCCCATAATATAATAGAATAGTTACCTAAGTAGTATACTAACAGTAATATTATAGTATCTATATAATCTGAGAAGCCTATTATATATTTAAGAAGGTCAAATAACGACTTTATCATATTGTACTATATTTCGATTATATATCTTTGATATAGTATATATCACCGGAATTGGAATAGTGATATACTGAATGAACGCCCGCCGGGGCAATGTGAGCTTACCTCGCTCCAGAGAACCCCGGGAAATTCACTCATACCACTCCTAATACCGATGCAACATCTCCATCGCTCTCTTGTGGCCTTCGTCTTGAAGTAAGAGTTCAGCGGTTGGGATCGTCACTACGGATTACTCCCGATACACGGCCACAGACCTCCGAAAGATCTCTAGACGGTTGATCCTCGGATCCGTTCTCAGCTCCCCAGAGAAGTTCTTGTAGAGTACCACTTTCACGAATTGCTGGAAGTAATTGTACTCGCTCACGGAACCCACGGAAGCGCTGGAGTAGGGAAATATTGAATGCCGCTGTCGACTGGTTATCCTACTCCGACCCCCGTATCCTGCTCCCGGCGAACGATCTTCGCAACGAACACGATTGCGCCCCTCCCACGAAGCTTTTTATCCCGCCCTTCGTAAGGGCTGACACTCCGAATGTCTCAGCAGGATGAACGCCCCCGAGTCGACCAAACCGACCTGGAGTGGTGTCACGAGTCGGTGCAAGGGGTCTCCCGCACCTTCGCGCTCACGGTGGACGTGCTCGACGAACCGATGTCGTCGTACATCTGTCTCGGGTACCTCGTCTGCCGGATCGCCGACACCGTCGAAGACGCCTCACACATTCCTCCCGCAGAACAGGCCGATCTCCTCCGAACGTACGACGCGGTTCTTGATCCCGACGACGAGGCGGACGCGACGGCGTTCGTCGCTTCTGTCGAACCGTACCTCCCGGAGGACGACCAGATGACCGAAGACTGGGCTGTCGTCCGCGACTCTCCCAGAGTGATTCGGACGTTCCAGAGCCTCCCCGAAGACGTCCAGCAGGCAATCGTTCCACCGGCCAGAGAACTCGTCCAAGGGATGGCAGAGTTCGTCGAGCGCTACGAGGACGACGGGGGACTCCGAATCCAGACGCGCAGCGAGCTCGAAGAGTACTGCTACTACGCGGCCGGCACTGTCGGGAACCTCATCACGAATCTCGTGACGCGGCACGACATCGCCGCCGACCGCCGTCGCCAGCTCTACGAAACCGCCGAGGAGTTCGGGCTGCTCCTCCAGCTCGTCAACATCTCGAAAGACGTGTACGACGACTACACCGCCGAGGACAACGTCTACCTCCCGGCGGAGTGGCTGCGCGACGCGGGCGTTCCACAGGACGAAGTTCTCGCCGAACGCCACAAGGACGAGGCCGCCTCGATCGTCCACCGAACGGCCGAGTTCGCCGGGTCGTTCCTCGACGACGCCCAGACCTATCTCGAAACGGTCCCGCTGCGCGACGGCAACACGCTCGAAGCGTGGGCGATCCCGTTCCTGCTCGCGGTCGGGACCTTGCGGGAACTGCTCTCGCGGCCGGAGGACGCCCTCTCCGCGACCGGCGTGAAGATCTCCCGCCAAGAGGTGTTCGCAGTCGTCTCCGAGATGAGCACCCGCGACAGTCGGGAATCTCTTGACGAACTGCGACGCGACATCTCGACCGGCCCGTATCACGCGTCGCTTTCGAACGCCGACTGAGGCCGCTCGGCGTGTCGGTGGCGGCACCGTCGCGTTCGCCTGCTCTACTTCTCGTGAACAGTACCGCCGCATCTTTTGGGAGGCTTTTTAGTCGTCGGATCGAAACGGACGCCTATGGGTACCGAAGAAGCACACGACGACCACGGACACCACCTTCCCGCGGTGGAGGACTGGCCCCGTGGGTTCGGTGAGGCGAGCTGGTGGCCGTTCGTCACCGCCGCCGGCGCAGCGGGGGTCTACATCGCCGCCGCGCTGTACATCCTCGGCCGCGGCGACAGCGCGATCGTCAGCCCCGTCGCCGGACCGGCAGCGTTGGTCGCGACCGTCGGGCTGTTCCTCGTTGGACTGTACGGATGGGTGTATCACGCCTTCGTGATCAAGTTCTGGGACCGCGAAGCCGACACACAGAGCGCGAACAAACTCCGCTGGGGAATGCTCGCGTTCCTCGGCTCCGAGCTCGCGACGTTCGGCGCGCTGTTCGGCTACTACTTCTACATCCGCGCCGGCGAGTGGGGATCGATGCTCGTCGGAGTGCCGAACCTGACGACCTCGCTCGTCATCGGCAACACGCTCATCCTGATCGTCTCGTCGGTCACGCTGCACTACGCGCACGTCGGCATCCGGAACGACGACCGCGCAAAGTTCATCGGCGGTCTCGCCGTGACGCTTCTGTTGGGCGTCATCTTCATCGGCGGGCAGGTCTACGAGTACTACGAGTTCATCATCCACGAGGGCTTTACGCTCACCTCGGGCCTCTTCGCCTCGGCGTTCTTCGGCCTGACTGGACTCCACGGGCTGCACGTCAGCCTCGGCGCGGTGCTCCTCGGCATCGTCTTCGTCCGCGCGCTGATGGGACAGTATTCGGCGGAACGACACGTTTCCGTCAGCACCGTCTCGATGTACTGGCACTTCGTCGACGTCGTCTGGGTGTTCCTCGTCGTCGTGCTGTACGTCGGCGCGGAAGTCGGTGCCTGATCGGCGCGAACTGCGTCCGATTTTTGCTGTGATTCGATGACGTCGGCTGACAACACGCCGTCTCCGACACGTCTCGCCGGACCGATCGGAGCAGTGTTCACGAGCGCGGCGATCTTCGCCGCGACCGTTCTCTCGCCGACCTTCTCGTGGACGGACAGCGCCCTCTCGGATCTCGGCGTCGCCGCCGACCCCCTCGTCGCACTGCTGTTCAACGGCGGCCTCGTCGCGGGCGGTTTCGTCGGCGTCGCGTTCGCGTTCGCCCTTCGACGGCACTCGCGGGCGCTTGCTGCGACATATGCGCTGTCGTTGCTCTCGATGACGCTCGTGGGCGTCTTCCCGGCCGGGACGGGGCCGCATTTCCCCGTCGCCGTCACCTTCTTCGTCCTCGCAACGGCGACGGTGACGCTCGACGGCTGGCGACGACGCGCGACGACGACCGGACGGTTCGGCCTCCTGCTCGCGGCGGGCCACCTCGCCGGCTGGATTCTCTGGGCGTCAGGGATCCGACTCGGCGACGGCCTCGCACTGCCCGAACTCGGCGGCGTCGTGATGTTCGGCGCGTGGCTCCTCGCGTTCGCGCCGCCCTCGCAGTGGTGGTGGCGTCGTCAGAGTCGTCGGTGACCGCTCGCACCGACGCCGCCGAAACCGGATCAGTTTTCACACCTGTCGAGCGAGTGTCGCATATGCCTGCCGACGCGCCCGTTGATGCGCCCGACGACGAACCCACGGTTCCGATCGTCTGCGAGGTCTGTGACACGACCTCGCGAGTCCCGCTGTCGGAACTGCGCGAGTCGATCGACCGCCACAACGAGCATCGCCACGACGGCGAGGAGATCGCGCAGGTCGATCCGGTGCTCGCAGACGCCCTGGCCGACGCCGTCGCCGACGACCTCGGGCTGTACGACGACGAACCGCCGGAGCAGTAAAGAGAGTAACCGACCCACTCGACGCGGTTTCACGCCGCTTATAGGCGTTCGCGACCCACCTCGGCTATGCTCACCTTCATCGGCCTCGGTCTGTACGACGAGCGCTCGATCACCGTCGAGGGGCGGGAAGCGCTCGCCGAGGCGGACCACGCGTTCGCGGAGTTCTACACCAGCCACCTCGTCGGCGCGACCGTCGACGACCTCTCGGAAGCGTATGACATCGACATCGAAGTCCGCGACCGCGCGGGCATCGAACAACACCCCGAGGACATCCTCGACGCAGCCGAGGACGATCACGTCGCCTTCCTCACCGCGGGCGATACGATGATCTCGACGACCCACGTCGACCTGCGACTCCGCGCGATCGAACGCGGCATCGACACCCGCGTCGTCCACGGCGTCACCGCCCAGACGGCGGCAAGCGGCCTGACGGGGCTGCAAAACTACCGCTTTGGAAAGGCCGTCACGCTCCCGTTCCCGTACGCTCACGGGGCCGAGGGCGTTCCGCAAAGCGTCGTCGACTCCATCGAAGCGAACCGCGAGCGCGGCCTCCACACCGTCGTCTACCTCGACATCAAGGCCGACCGCGACGAGTATATGACCGCCGACGTCGCAAGCGAGATGCTCGCGGAGGGCTGGGCGGACGTTTTGGGTGTCGTCGTCGCGCGCGCCGGCAGCCCGGATCCGCTCGTCGCCGCCGACCATCTTTCGGCGTTAGCCGAGCGTGATTTCGGCGACCCGCTGCACCTGCTCGTGATCCCCGGCGACCTCCACCACGTCGAACGTGACGCGCTCGCGACGCTCGGGGGCGCGCCCGAGGACGTGCTCGCCGAAAACGAAGTCTAAGCGTCTCCAACTCCGACGGTTTACCTTTTCAGCTGTGAGAGTTTAGGCCCGCGGCTGATCGAGTCCGAGATCCGACGCGAGATCGTACTCGTCGCCGGTGACGAGAAAGAGCACGTCCTCGATGATCGTCAGTAACTCGGGCAACTCACGGACGACGAGGTAGGTGATCCCGATGAGGACGACGACCGCGAGCAGTTGGCTAATGATCCGATCGGAGATGAAAAACGAGACCATATAGGGGTCCGAGGAGCCGAACAACAGCAGCACCTCGTCTACGAACCACTGCATGTACTGCTTCCCGAAGGCGATCGTGATGAACGTCGTCCGCAGCAGGTTCAGCGCGTAGATAATCGGCACAGCGACCGCCAGCGCGCGGAGCTTCCGACGGAGCGGTGCTTTGACCGCAGCGATGAGGCCGGCGAAGATGGCGATGCTCCCCAGTCCGGTGCACGCGAGGACGACCTCGACCGTCAGGCGGTGGTCGCCGTCGTAAAAGAGGAACGTGTTGTAGAAGCCCTCCTCGCTGTTGATCATCTCGGGAGTGTACCCGAACGCGTTGACGAGGAACTCCGTCTGGGCGGCGACCGTCTCCATCAGCACGCCGCGGGGGGCCGGGAACGCGAAGCCGAAGAGCGCGAACGCCGGGATGGTCTCGAACGGGAGGTAGATGATTCCCATCGCCGCGACGGCTCGCGAGAGCACGAACAGCGAGTCGCGACCGCCCCACAGCAGGTAGCCGGTGTACAGCGACGCCGGCACGGCGACGATCGAGAGGAGCCCTTCGACGTAGCTCTTGTGGACGAACGCGAAGTGCGGCACTAGCTGGAGCCAGAAGATCGCGAAGCCGACCCACGCGGCGACCGTTGCGTACCGCGCGAACCGCTCGTTTCGGTTCGCAGAGAGCGCTCCGACGGCGAAGGTCAGGATGACGACCCACGCGAGCGCGTCGGAGAGCAGACCGGGCATAAGTGCGAGAACGGAGTTGACGGATAAATCCCTTGTCGTTCTGTGCGGGCGAACTGCCACACCGCCGCAGTCTGGTCGGCCGCGATAGCGACCCGCCGCCGTCGGTCGAGAGAACAACCGTGCCGCCGGCCGCGACGACCCGATCGCAACGACGACTCGCTACAGTGGACGCGAGGTGGACCGTCTCACGACGTTAAGGTTCGAGGATTTCGATCTCGTGCCCGTCCTGATCCGTCGTGAACGCGTAGCGGTCGTCGCAGGACTCGGGGTCGCGGTAGTCCTCGGCCTCGCGCTCCATCAACGTCTCCCAGTAGTCGTGGAGGTCGTCAGCGCGGACGCAGAGGTGGCCCCACGAATCGCCCAGCGTGTACGAGCGGCCGTCGTAGTTGTACGTGAGTTCGACGGTCATCGCCGCCTCGGAGGCCCCCTCGGGCTTCATAAAGTAGTTCGCGAAGGTGTCGGACTCCCAGCGGCCGTCGTGTTCGTACTCGAACTTCCGCGTCCAGAAGCCGATCGCCTCGTCGGCGTCCTCGACGCGGATCATCGTGTGGTCGAGACTCCACGTCGGGAGATCGGGGTCGCGCTGAACGATCTCCACCTCGTGGCCGTCGGGGTCTTTCACGAACGCGTAGCGGCCGCCGCACGAGTCGGGGTCGCGGTAGTCCTCGACGCCCTCGTCCATCAGTTGCTGGTAGTGCGCTTCGAGTTCGCCCTCGGGGACGCGCACCGCGATGTGGCCCCACGCGTCACCCATCTCGTAGGTCCTGTCGTCGTGGTTGTACGTGAGTTCGAGCATCGCGCCCTCCTCGTGCATCTCCGCGGGGCCGAGGTAGACGTTGGTGAACGTGTCTGCCTCCCAGCGACCCTTCTCCTCGTAGTCGAGGTGCGTCGTGTACCAATCGAGCGACGCCTCGAGGTCTTCGACGCGGATCATCACGTGATCGAGTACTCCGGACATACGAGACGGGTGGGACGCGGCGGTGAAAAGGATGCTGAACGCACTCGGGGATCGACGAGTGGCTCCGATCGACGAGTGGCTCCGATCGGCGCGGGCGACTCCGTTCGACCAGTGGCTCCGATCGGCGCGGGCGACTCCGTTCGACCTGCGGCTCCGGTCGGCGTGGGCGACGTTGCGGGCGCGTCCTCGGAACCGCCCCTCGCCCCTCCACTTTGATACAGGTGCGTCCTGAGGATGCAATATGAACGCTCTCGCAGTGCTCTTGCCGTCGCTCGTGGCGGTCGGCGTCCTCCTCGTGCTCAGCGCCTTCTTTTCCAGCAGCGAATCGGCGATCTTCGCCCTGCCCGACGAGTGGATTCGGACGGTCGGGTCGGAGGGATCGGCCGACGGTCGCACGCTCCAACGGCTCCGCTCGGATCCGCATCGCCTCCTCGTGACGATTCTCGTCGGCAACAACGTGGTCAACATCGCGATCACGAGCATCGTCACGCTTCTGGTGGCACGGTTCGTCCCGCCCGGGGCGACCGTCGTCGTGGCGACGGTCTGTGTGAGCGTACTCGTCTTGGTGTTCGGCGAAATCGTTCCGAAGTCGTACGGATTCGGCCACGCGCAATCGTGGGCGCTCCGTGTGGCCCGGCCGCTGTCGTACGTCGAGCGCGCCCTCGGGCCTCTCGTGTTTCTGTTCGACGCAGGTACCCGGCGATTGACCGCGCTCGTCGGCGGTGACGTCCACATCGAAGAATCGTTACTCGACGACGAACCGTAGCGTGGAAGACGCTGTTACGGCGGCGTTCGCTACCGAGTGATCGCGTCTCGGATCTCTGCCCAGTAGCCCCACCACGCGACAGCGAGGAACGCGACCGTCGCGACCGGCAACGCGACGCGACCCGGCTGGACCGAGAACCCCCACGCGAGTCTGACTTGGGCGACCGCGGCGACGACAAGCAAGCCCGCCGTGACGCGCGGATCTTCGCGGCCGGTTCGCCACCCGACGACGGCGCTCGCGACCGCGGCGGTGTAGAGGAGGGTCGACAGCGGCCACGCGAGGATGTACGCCGGGAGCCCGCGCGTGTACACGAAGAGGAAGTCGAACAGGGTCGTCACCGACAGCGGATTCGTGTTCACGAGCCCCCACGCGAAGACGAAGGTCGCGTCGCCGACGGCGAAGACCTGCACGGACCAAGGGACCGCGAGCAGGGTCAGTAGGACGAACAGCCGAGCGAGCGGCGACGGACTGGACGGGTTCGACACGATCGCCTCGCTACTTTCGGGCGACGACGCGCAGGATATCCTCGTCGGCCAGCTCGTGGGTGCGGCCGACCTGCTGTTCGTCGTGCTTGGCGCTCGGGCCAGTCACGCGGGCGAAGCGGAACCGCTCCTCCAGCGTCCCGCCGAGCTTTCTAATGGCGTCGTCGACGGTGTTCTCGCCCTCCATCAACACCAGCGGTTCCTCGTAGTCGACGCCGCGGCCCGGTTTATCCATATACACGCGGATGAGGCCGAGCGCATCCCAGAGCTTCTCTTTGAGCGCGTCGAGGCCCTTCTCCGCCTCGGCGCTGATGAACACCGCCTCGTCGGGGTCGACGCCGACCTCGCGGAGGTTCTCCTCGACGGTCGGCAGGTAATCGCGGTCGATCAGATCCGCTTTGTTGACGGCGACGATCGAGGGCAGGTAGACGCGGTTGTCCATAATCGCGTCGATGAGTTCGTCGATCGTGACCTCGCCGCGGACGGTCACGTCGGCGTTGACGTATCCGTGTTCTCGGAGCACGCCCGCGATCGTGTCATCGTCGAGGTCGACGTCGTCGGCGGTCGTGACGTGGATTCCGCCCTTGCCGCGCTTGGAGACGGTCACACTGGGTCGGGAGGTGTCGAGGCGGATCTTGTTCTTATACAACTCTTCTTGCAGCCGCTCGTAGCGCTCGATCTCGAAGACCGAAAGGAGAAATACGACGAGGTCTGCCGTCCGGACGACCGACAGGACTTCTTTCCCGCCGCCGCGGCCTCCCGCGGCCCCTTCGATGAGCCCCGGAACGTCGAGGATCTGGATGTTCGCCCCGTTGTACTGCAGCATTCCGGGGTTGACGTCGAGCGTCGTGAACTCGTACTCGCCGACCTCGCTGTCGGCGTTGGTGAGCGCGTTGATCAGTGTGGACTTGCCCACGCTGGGGAAGCCGACGAGTGCGACGGTGGCGTCACCGGTCTTCTCGACCGCGTAGCCGTGGCCGCCGCCGCTTCCGGACTGGTTCTCGAGTTTCTCTTTTTTCTCCGCGAGCTTCGCCTTCAGTCGGCCGATGTGCGCCTCAGTCGACTTGTTGTACGGCGTCTCAGTGATCTCCTCGCGGATTTCCTCGATCTCTTCCTCCAGTCCCATCGTGTTACCGTTCGGCTATCTGCGTCGAAAAAGGTGTTCTTTCCGAGCGCGCGACGTCGCGATGCTCGCGGTCTCGCAATTCCCCGCTATCGCCCGAATCGAAGCCCTTTGTACCTCCCGGCACGTATGGCCGGTAATGGACGCAGAACCGGGACTCTCTGAGCAGTATCGGATGGCGAGCCCGTGGCCCATATTCATCGCGCTCGGGATTCCGATCGCGGAGCTTGGGATCATCTTCGGGCTGTTCCCGCTTTCGGTCGGCGGGCTGCTCCTATTCGGCGGCAGCGCCGCGGGGATGGCTTTCGAGTCGGGATACGCAAAGACGCCGTGGCGCGGGCTGTTCGGCGTCGCGCTTCCGCTGGGCGTTCTCGGGGCGGCGTTTATATTCACCCGGATAGCCCTTCCGAGCCGCGGTCTCGCGATCGTCGCGGCGGCCGTAATCCTCGCTGCCGCCGGTGTCGCCGGCATCCTGTTCTCGCCGACGGCGGAGCCGGAGTACTGATACTCATACTGTCGGCTGTAACTGTTTCAAACTATTCGCGACCCCGAAGTCGCGAAATTCTTCACAGACTTACAGCCGACAGTATCACGATACCGCCCCCGCGACGGGAAACCAACAAGCTATTTGATTCTCCACCGGAACGAGCAGGTATGGCGAACAAGATATTCGATCGGGACACCCTACTCGACCTCACAGTCAACGTCGTCCCGCTGTTCATCATCGCGTTCTTCGTTGTCGGCTTCGTGGTGTTCTCGCCGTTCGGTATCGATCCACTCGCGTCGTCGATCCAGTTCGGGCTCCTCGCGGTCCCGTTCGTGCTGCTGGCGATTCTCACCTACTTCGCCGGCAAGGCCGTCGCCGGTGCCGAACTACGCGACGAGGTGTATCTTCCCGGCCAAGCGAGCGTCAGAGGCGCAAAGCCGATCTCCGAAACCCGACACGCCGAAGAAGAACTCGAAACGGAAACGGCCGCGGCGGCTGTCGAAGACGTCGAAGACGCCGCCGACGACGAGGCCGAGACGGAATCAGACGAGGGCGACGAGGACGTCGACCAAGACGTCGAAGACGCTGAAGAAACAGAGGACGTCGAAGACGCTGAAGAAACAGAGGACGTCGAAGACGCCGACGAAACAGAACCAACCGCGGACAGCGCCGCCGACGACGCCGACGATGCTGACGCCGACGCCGAACCCGGCAAAAAAGACGCCTGAATTCGTCACAACGACACCCGAATTCGCCGGGGTGATTCACCCACTTTCGCGCGTTTTTCGTCCGGCTCGTTTCCTACCCGTTTCCACTCACCTGCGAAGTGCGATCGACAAGCGTGAGCCGTTCTGATCCCCTCTCGTACGTCGACGTCGTCCCTCGGTATCGCATCACGTATCAGTGGTGTCAGTCCGGCGGGCTCGGATCGTCCTGAGTGGTCGGGGCGGGGTCGTCCCGAACCTTTCATTACCTTCCGTTCCTCAGTCGTTCGTATGGAGGTCAACGGACAGTTAGCATTGACGGTGCTTATGGGGCTTTTCCTCGTCGCCGTCGCCGCGTGGCTCGCGCGGGTCGAAAACTGGCGCTCGTACACCCCGGTCGCGGGTGGGGGCGCTTTCGGGCAGAAGGAAAGTTACGGTTCCGAGGAGAAACCGTCCGGCGTCATTCGCTGGCTGACGACGGTCGACCACAAGGACATCGGTCTTCTCTACGGCACGTACGGACTTATCGCGTTCACCGTGGGCGGACTGATGGTCGTCGTGATGCGGATCGAACTCATCGATCCCGGGATGTCGATCATCTCGAACACGTTCTACAACTCGCTGATGACGAGTCACGGCATCACGATGCTGTTCCTCTTCGGGACGCCCATCATCGCGGCGTTCGCGAACTATCTGGTGCCGCTTCTCATCGGCGCGGACGATATGGCGTTCCCGCGGATCAACGCCATCGCGTTCTGGCTGCTTCCGCCGGCCGCACTGCTCATCTGGGCGGGCTTCTTCCCGCTGCCCGAAGTCATCCCCGCGCAGACCGCGTGGACGATGTACACGCCGCTTTCGGCGGGCGTCGGTGCCGGTAATCAGGCCAACGCCGGCGTCGACCTGATGCTTCTGGGACTGCACCTCTCGGGCGTGTCGGCGACGATGGGTTCGATCAACTTCATCGCGACAATCTTCACCGAGCGCGGCGACGAAGTCTCGTGGGCGAACCTCGACATCTTCTCGTGGACGATCCTCACGCAGTCGGGGCTCATCCTCTTCGCGTTCCCGCTTCTCGGCAGTGCGATGGTGATGCTGCTGTTCGACCGCAACTTCGGCACGACGTTCTTCGCGGGCGAGGGCGGCGCGATCCTCTGGCAGCACCTGTTCTGGTTCTTCGGCCACCCCGAAGTGTACATTCTCGTGCTGCCGCCGATGGGGATCGTCAGCTACGTCATCCCGCGGTTCTCCGGTCGTCGCCTCTTCGGTTTCAAGTTCGTCGTTTACTCCACGCTCGCGATCGGCGTGCTCTCCTTCGGCGTCTGGGCGCACCACATGTTCGCGACGGGAATGGACCCGCGGCTCCGCGCGTCGTTCATGGCCGTCTCGCTCGCGATTGCGATACCGAGCGCCGTGAAGACCTTTAATTGGATCACGACGATGTGGAACGGCCGGGTCCGGCTCACGACGCCGATGCTGTTCTCGGTCGGCTTCGTCTCGAACTTCATCATCGGCGGCGTGACCGGTGTCTTCCTCGCGTCGATCCCGATCGACCTCGTGCTCCACGACACCTACTACGTCGTGGGTCACTTCCACTACATCGTGATGGGCGCGATCGCCTTCGCCGGCTTCGCGGGGCTGTACTACTGGTTCCCGCTGTACACCGGCCGAATGTACCAGAAGACGCTCGGGAAAGCCCACTTCTGGCTGTCGATGGTCGGCACGAACGTCACGTTCTTCGCGATGATCCTGCTCGGCTACGGCGGGATGCCGCGGCGGTACGCGACGTTCCTGCCGCAGTTCGCGACGCTGCACCAAGTCGCGACCGTCGGCGCGTTGATCCTGCTCGTCGGACAGATCATCTTCGTGTGGAACTTCGTCCAGTCGTGGCTCGAAGGACCCGAAGTCGAAGACGGCGACCCGTGGGACCTTCGCGATTCCGACCTCTACACCGCCGAGTGGGACTGGTACGACCAGAAGCTGCAGACGGCCATCGCCGACGGCGGCGAGACCGGCGAGGACGACGATCCGGTGTTGACCGACGGCGGGCAGGTCGACGCCGACGAGTAGCGAACGAGGTCGCGGGTTTCGGCGCTCGATGGTCGACGATTTTTGATTTTCAGACGATAACTCAGCAACGGATGCCTAGACGAGTCGGGAGCGACGGATGCCTGACGAGTCGGAAATGGCTGCTACTCCCGACCACACCGATCAGGTCGCGAGAAAGAGCCCGGTCGCGAACATCAGCACCGCGATCGCCGTGAGGATGAGTGCGAGCAGATCCGTATCGCGCATAAACGGATTTCGGTGCGCGCGGTCAAAGGTGCGTCGGTTACGCTCGTCAAATCCAGCACGTGTGCAGCGGCGAGAGCGGCGTTCGATTCGGCCCGAACGGATCGCTTTTCTGCGTCGGTACCACATCCTCCGATGTGAACGATACTGAGGCCGACCGAGACGATCACTCACCGACCCGCGGGTACGAGGGTCCGCGGCTCGTCGTCGGCCTCTACGTGGCTCTCGTCTTCGTCGCGACCGCCGCCGGGTTTCTGACCGGTGCGTTCGTCGACGGCCTCGATGCCCCAAGATTTCTCTTCGTGGTCCCGTTTCCAGCGTCGCCGCTCGGGTTCGCCGCCTACGGTGGATTGACGGTCGCGCTGGTCCTCGGCGTCCCGCTCGCGCTCGTCGTCGCAGTGTCCCAGCAGATCGACGAGACGCCGTAGCCGATCGAAGGCGTCGAGGGCAACCGAAGGCGTCGTGGCCGATCGAAGGTGTCGTGGCCGATCGAAGGTGTCGGCGGCGACCAAGTGGGCCGACAAGCCAGCGACCCTTTTTATCCTATGCGGCTCTACTACCGCTGAAGATGGACGTAGACGAACACGCCGAGGAGCTCGCCTCCGCCCTCGGAGTAGACACAGCGGAGGTCAAATCCGACTTGGAGAACCTGCTGTCGTACAGCGTGCCGATCGACGAGGCAAAACAGAGCATCCGCCGCAAACACGGCGGCGACGGCGGCGGCGACGCGTCGCCGACGACGAAAGACATCGGGGAGATCACGCCCGAGGACGGTAACGTCACCGTGACGGTGCGCGTCCTCTCGGTGGGCCGACGATCGATCCGATACCAGGGCGACGAACAGGTGATTCGCGAGGGCGAGTTCGCCGACGAGAGCGGGAAGATCTCCTACACCGCGTGGGAGGACTTCGGCTTCGAGCCCGGCGACTCGATCAGCGTCGGCAACGCGGGCGTCCGCGAGTGGGACGGCCGCCCCGAATTGAACATCGGCCAGTCCTCGACGGTCGCCGTCGAGACGACGCCGGTGGAGGTCCCGTACGAGGTCGGCGGCGACACCGACCTCGTCGACCTCCGCTCGGGCGACCGCGGCCGAAACGTCGAGGTGCGCGTCCTCGAATCCGAAGAGCGCGTCATCGACGGCCGCAACGGCGAAACGACGATCTACTCGGGCGTCGTCGCCGACGAGAGCGGACGGCTCCCCTTCACCGACTGGGAGGCCCGCTCTGAACTTCGCGAGGGCCACGACTTCCGGTTCGAGGACGTGTACGTCCGCGAGTTCCGCGGCGTCCCGCAGGTAAATCTCTCGGAGTTCACGACGGTCACGCCGCTGGCCCGCGAGGTCGAGGTCGACGACGAAGCCCCACAAATGGCGATCGCTGAGGCGGTCGGCTCCGGCGGCCTCTTCGACGTCGAACTCGTCGGCAACGTGCTCGAAGTCCGCGACGGCTCGGGGCTCATCGAGCGCTGTCCGGAGTGCGGGCGCGTGCTCCAGAACGGGCAGTGCCGGAGCCACGGCGATGTCGAGGGCGAAGACGATATGCGCGTGAAAGCGATCGTCGACGACGGCACCGGCACCGTGACCGCCGTTCTCGATCGCGACCTGACGGAGACGCTCTACGGCGGCACGATGGAGGAGGCGATGACCGCCGCCCGGGATGCGATGGACAAGGAAGTCGTCGCCGACGAGATCCGCGAGCGGGTCGTCGGCCGCGAGTACCGCGTCCGCGGAAACCTCTCGGTCGACGACTACGGCGCGAACCTCGAAGCGGGCGAGTTCGAGCGCGCCGAGGATGATCCGGGAGCGCGTGCGACCGCGCTGCTGACGGAGGTGCGATCGTGAGCGACGCTGTCCAAGGCCGAGAGGTCGCCCGACGGCTCTTCGCCGCCGAGTTCGACGACGCGACGCTCTCGTACTCCGAGGGCGACGACGAGCGCGCGCCGAACTACGTCGTGACGCCGACGGGCGCGCGCGCAAACCGGCTGTTCGCCGTGGGCGCGCTCACCGAGGTCGAACAGGTGAACGAGGAGATCGTCCGCGGCCGCGTCGCCGACCCGACGGGCGTCTTCGTCACCTACGCGGGCCAGTACCAGCCGGACGCAATGGGATTCCTCGACCGCGCCACGCCGCCGTGCTTCGTCTCACTGACGGGCAAGGCGCGCACCTACCAGCCCGACGATTCGGATCGAATCTTCACCTCCGTCCGCCCGGAGAGCCTCAACGAGGTCGACGCCGACACCCGCGACCGCTGGGTCGTCGCCGCTGCGGAGGCGACGCTCGAACGCGTCGCGACGATGGCCGCCGCGCTGGCGCTGGACGTTCGCGGTGACGACCTCACCGCAGCGCTGGAGTCCCGCGGCGTCGAGAGCGCGCTGGCGCAGGGTGTCGCGCTCGCGGTCGAACACTACGAGCCCACCGAGCACTACCTCGAAGGAATTCGACAGATGGCTGTCGAAGCGCTGGAGCTCGTCGCCGGCGAGCGCGAGTCTGTCGACGCCCCGACCGCCGCGCCGAGCGATCCCGGCTCGCGAACGGTCGGCCCGCTGCCGACCGTCGCCGCCGCGTCGGCTGCCCCCGGTGACACCGCGGCTGCGGTTGACCCCGAGGCGGTCGACGAGGGCGGCGCGGCCGTCGCGGCCGACGATGCGGCAGCCGATGATGCGGTAGCCGACGAAAGCGATGCATCGGTCGAGAGTGACGAATCGACCGAGACCGACGAAACGATCGATGAAAGCGATGGAACGACCGACGAAACCGCCGAGGACTCGGAGACCGGCAACGATCCTGCGGTAGCCGCAGCCGACGCCGCATCGGAATCCGCCGACGAGACGGCTTCGACGGCCGCGTCTGACTCGGATAGCGAGTCGACGACAACCGATACCGACGAGTCGACGGGGGCCGACGCCAGCGAGTCGCCGGCGACCGCCGCCAGCGAGGCAGAACCGGCCGTAGACGACTCGGCCGCAGATGCCGACACGCTCGACGATTTCGCCCCGGAATCCGGCGACGGCGAGTCGGAGGCGGATGGGCTCGACGACGAGGCCGACGAGCCGGCGGACCTCGACAGCGACGAGATGTACGAACTCGACGACGAGGAACGCGCCGAGATCGAATCGGAGTACGGCACCGAGTTCTCGACCGGCAACGAGGTCGACGCACCGGGCGAGGCCGATATCGACGTCCCGGACGTCGACGAACTGGAGGAGGAAGTCGACGACGCGGCCGGCGAGTCGCCCGCCGCAGACAGCGGGGGGGAGACCACCGCGGCCGATACTGACGACTCGACGGACGAAGTCGCAGCCGGTAGCGCCGAGTCAGTTTCGGACGAGAGCGCCGATTCGGTGCCGGACGAGAGCGCCGACACGGCCGCGGATGCGGATTCAGATGCACCGTCCGACGCCGATCTCGAAGACGCCGCCGTCTCGGTGATGGCCGACCTCGACGACGGCGACGGCGCAGACCGCGAAGCGGTCGTCGCGGCCGTCGTCGAGGAGTACAGCGCCGACCCTGACGACGTCGAAGCGGCCATCAAGGAGGCGCTGATGGGCGGGAAGTGCTACGAACCCACGGAGGGGACGCTGAAGTCGATCTGAACGTGGACTCGATCGATCCCGAAGACGGGCCGGACGCGGCGGCCTCAAGCGACGCGTCCGAACCGCTTGTCGAGCCGGTGCCGGGGGAACCGGCCGCGATCGCGAGACTCGACGGCGAGCGAGCCCTCGTCGTCGCCGACTACCACGCGGGCATCGAGCGCGGCCTCCGCTACGAGCGGGGCGTCGAACTCGATAGCAACGCGGCCGTTCGTCGGGTGCGACTCCTCGGGCTGCTCGATCGCGTCGACCCCGATCGGCTCGTCGTGCTCGGCGATCTGGGCCACCGGATCGGCGGGGCCGACGGCGCGGAGGGTGACGAACTCGACGACGTACTCGAAGCAGTCCTCGAACGCGTGCCCGTGACGCTCGTCGCGGGCAATCACGACGGCGGGATCGCGGAGCGCTTCGATCCCGAATATCCGGATCGCTTCGTCGTGACCGATCCCGCGGGCGTGCGGCTGGGTCGCGTCGGCTTCGTCCACGGTCACACGTGGCCCGCTCGCGAGGTCGTCGAGAGCGACGTCGTCTGCGTCGGCCACGAGCATCCCGCCGTCCGGTTGGAAGACAGCGTCGGCGGCGGGCGCAAGGAGCGCGCGTGGCTCCGCGGTCCCCTCAGACCGGAGCCGTTCGCCGAGCACTTCGAGACCGATGTCGCGGACCTCGACTGGCGTGAGCCAGAGATCGTGATCTTTCCGGCGTTCAACGACCGATCGGGCGGCACGTGGGTCAACATCGAGGGACAGGGCTTTCTCGCACCGTTCCTTCCGCAGGCGCTCGTCGACGAGCGGGCCGACGCGTACCTGCTCGACGGCACGCGACTGGGGCCGTACCGGTCGGTGTAAGCGCCCCGACGATCGGGGCTGATCGTCCATCGACGGACCGGTCCGCTTAATCCGCTCGCGCCGCTACTGCTGTCGATGCCACCCGGCGCGTCGCAGGGGATGGACGCGTTCACGGCGCTCGGAAGCGACGTGCGGTCTGCGCTCTCCGAACGCGGCTTCGAGACGCCGACTGAGCCGCAGCGCCGCGCGATTCCGCCGATCGCCGCCGGGAACAACGCCCTCGTGATCGCCCCGACCGGGACGGGAAAGACCGAGACGGCAATGTTGCCCGTTTTCGACGCGATCGTCCGCGCCGACGACGAGGACCGAGAGGGGCTTTCAGCCCTCTATATCACCCCGCTGCGCGCGCTCAACCGCGATATGCGGCAGCGGCTGGACTGGTGGGGCGACACCCTCGACGTCGAGATCGACGTCCGCCACGGCGACACGACGCAGTACCAGCGGGGCAAGCAGGCCGACGACCCCCCGGACGTGCTGGTGACGACGCCCGAGACGCTGCAGGCGATGTTGACGGGCAAGAAGCTCAGGCGCGCGCTTTCGGACGTGTGCCACGTCGTCGTCGACGAGGTCCACGAGCTCGCCTCAGCCAAGCGCGGCGCGCAGCTGACGGTCGGCTTGGAGCGACTGCGGGCGCTTTCGGGCCCGTTCCAGCGGATCGGTCTCTCCGCGACCGTCGGCTCCCCCGCGGAGGTCGGGAAGTTCCTGACCGGCGACCGGGAGTTCGAGATCGTCGAGGTCGACGTCGGCAGCGACGTCTCCTTCACGGTCACCCGCCCGGAGATCACGCGCGAGGACGAACTCCTCGCGGGAAAACTCGCGACGGACGACGAGATCGCGAGTCACGTTCGGGTGATCCGCGACATCGTCCACGAACACGAGTCGACGCTGGTGTTCGTCAACACCCGGCAGACAGCGGAGGCGCTCGGATCGCGATTCAAAGCGCTCGACGAGCCGATCGAGGTCCACCACGGCTCGCTCTCGAAGGACGTCCGGATCGACGTCGAGGATCGATTCAAGGCCGGCGACCTCGACGCCTTGGTCTGCACGTCGTCGATGGAACTCGGGATCGACGTCGGCCGCGTCGATTACGTCGTGCAGTACGGCAGCCCCCGAGAGGTCGCGCGACTCCTCCAGCGCGTCGGTCGCGCCGGGCACCGCCGCGACGAAGTGTCGCGCGGGACGCTCGTCACCTCCGCGCCCGACGACACGCTCGAAGCGCTCGCGATCGCCCGGCGCGCGGAGGCTGGCGAGGTCGAACCGGCTCGGATCCACCACGCCAGCCTCGATACCGTCGCGAATCAGATCGTCGGCGTCGTGATGGACGAGGGCGACGTGTCGGCTCGCCGGGCCTACGAACTCGTGACCGCCGCCTACCCGTTCGCGGATCTGGACGAGGAGACGTTCCGGGAGGTCGTGCGCGAACTCTCGAAGAACCGCCTGCTGTGGCTCGACGAAGACGCCGACCGACTGGAGAAATCCGGCGGGACGTGGCAGTATTTCTATGCGAATCTCTCGATGATCCCCGACGAGGAGACCTACGAGGTCCACGACATCTCCTCGCGGGGGCGGATCGGCACGCTCGACGAGCGTTTCGTCGTCAACTTCGCCGAACCCGGCGCGGCGTTCGTCCAGCGCGGGGAGATGTGGCGCATCAACGACATCGACGACGAGGAGTCGCGCGTGAACGTCACGCCGATCGAGGATCCCAGCGGCGAGGTCCCCTCGTGGACCGGCTCGGAGATTCCCGTCCCGGCCGCCGTTGCGGGCGAAGTCGGCGAGATCCGCGAGGTCGCCGCCGGACAGTTCGAGGCGGGCGCGACTCGCGAGGCCGTCGCTCGCGACCTCCGAAATCGGTACCCGACCGACGCGGCGACACTCGAAGCGGCGCTCGACCCGATCGAACGGCAGGTCGAGACGGAGCACCCGGTTCCGACGGCGGACAGACTGGTCGTCGAGGGGCAGGCCCGCAAAGTCGTCGTGAACAGCTGTCACGGCCATCGCGTCAACGAGACGCTCGGGCGGCTGCTCGCCGCGCTCGTCGGCCAGCGCACCGGGACCTCCGTGGGGATGGAGATCAACCCCTACAGGATCGAACTGGAGGTCGCGGCGCGCTCGTCGGTCCGCGACGTGATCGAGGTGCTGGAGACGACCGATCCTGCCCACGTCGAGGCAGTACTGGAACTGGCGCTGAAAAACTCCGACGCGCTGAAGTTCACCCTCGCGCAGGTCGCCGCGAAGTTCGGCGCGCTCAAGCGATATCAGGGGCGCGAACGCTTCGGCGCGGACCGACTGCTCGCCGCACTCGAAGACACGCCCGTCTACGACGAGGCCGTCCGCGAGGTGTTCCACGTCGACCTCGCCGTCGAAGAGACGGCAGATTTGCTCGACCGACTCCGGGACGACGAGTCACCCGTCACGCTCGAAACCGCGCGGGAGCGCACTCCCATCGGCGTCGACGGCCGGTCCAGCGGGCGGGAACTCCTCGTCCCCGAGAACGCGGACGCGAGCGTCATCGAGGCGATCCAAGAACGGATTCAGAACGACCGCGTTCGGCTGCTCTGTCTGCACTGCTCGGACTGGGAGCACACGACGAAGGTTCGTCGCGTCCGCGACCAGCCTGAGTGCCCCCACTGCGGCGCGACCCGAATCGCCTGTCTGAACCCGTGGGACGAAGAGACCCCCGCGGCGGTTCGCGCCGATCCCGACGAGCGCGGCGACGAGGAAGAACGCTGGGTCAAGCGCGGCTATCGCTCGGCAAGTCTCGTACAGAGTCACGGGAAACAGGCGGTCGTCGCCCTCGCCGGGCGCGGCGTCGGCCCGCAGACGGCCGCCCGAATCATCGGGAAACTCCGCGAGGACGAGGCGGACTTCTACCGGGATATCCTCGAACAGGAGCGACAGTACGCCCGGACGCAGTCGTTTTGGGACTGATACTGTCGGCTGTAACTGTTTCAAACTATTCGCGACCCCGGGGTCGCGAAATTCGTCACAGACGTACAGCCGACAGTATGAGGCGAAATCAATCGTCAGCGGTGTACGCGCCGTTACGGTGTTCGATGCGGTGAACTTCGAGTCTCGCGTTCTCCCGGTCGAGTGTGCAGGCCAGCCGATACTGTCCGACCCGCAGCTTCGAGAACGGGCCGCCGGTCAGCGGTTCGAGGAACTCGCTCGGTTCGCGCCACTGTGAGTTTACGACCTCATCTAATTTCGAGACGAGTCGATCCCGCACGTGATCGTCGAACGATTCGAACTGTGCTGCCGCCTGCGACGTGAACACCCACGTCCATCCCTCACTCCCCATCTTCGCCGTCGTCTCTCAGTCCCAAGACCTCCTCACGCGAGAACACCTCGCCTTCGCCGGTCCGGATCCCGTGTTCGCTCGCTGCGATCTGTTTCCAGCCCTCACGGGTGAAATCTGGATGTTTGACTGCGTCCCGAGCGGCGTATCGAAGGAATTCGCTTCGAGAGTTGAACCCCTGTTTTTTCCACGTCGCGTCGATGTCTTCGAGAAACGACTTGCTGAGCCGAAGGTTGATCTGGACCGTTTCCGGTCCGTCGTCGTCGTTGTTCGTCGCGTCAGTACTGGACATATACGTATGCTTTACACAGACATATACAAATCTCTGCTGGTGTCCGAGAATTCTACAACGCTGTTCTCACTTGGACGCCCCGACGGCCTCCAGCGCCGCCTCGAAATCCGCCTCGGAGACGACGATCTCGTCGGCGTGATCGTTGGCGGCCTCGCCCTCGTACGCGCTCGCGACCCGCTCGATCGCCCGGATCGACGCGTCGCGGACGACGGCCGCGAGATCGGCTCCCGAATAGCCCTGCGTCGACGCCGCGAGTTCGTCGCGGTCGATGTCGTCTGCGAGCGGTTTCCCATCTAAGTGGACGTCGAGTATCTCCCTGCGTGCGGCCTCGTCGGGCGCGGGCACCTCGACGTGGGACTCCAGTCGGCCGGGTCGGAGGAGCGCCGGATCGAGCGCCGCCCTCCTGTTCGTCGCCGCGAGGACGACGAGGTTCGGGTGGTCCGCCACCCGATCGAGTTCGGTCAGGAGCTGCGAGACGACGCGTTCGCCGACGCCGGAGTCCCCGCCCGCGGCGTCGCGGTCGCCGGCGACGGCGTCGATCTCGTCGAAGAAGACGATCACCGGGGCGGCCTGTCTGGCGCGCTCGAACACCTCTCGGACCGCTTTCTCGGACTCGCCGACGTAGCGGTCGAGTAACTCGGGGCCGGCTACCTGCACGAAGTTGACGCCGCTCTCACCGGCGATCGCGCGGGCGAGGAGCGTCTTCCCGGTCCCCGGCGGACCGTGGAGCAGGACTCCCGTGGGTGGCTCGGTCTTCGCGGCCTCAAAGAGCGGCCCGTAGGTCAGCGGCCACGTCACAGCGCGTTCGAGCGTCCGCTTCGCGTCGTCGAGCCCGCCGACGTCAGCGAACGTCGTCGTCGGCGACTCTGCGACGTACTCCCGCATCGCCGAGGGTTCGACCGCGGCCATCGCGGCTTCGACGTCGGCGCGAGTCACTTCCAGATCGGTTATCGGCGCGGCGGCGTCCTCGCGGTGGCCACGGCGCAGGGCGATCATCGCCGCCTCCGTCGCCAGCGATTCGAGGTCCGCGCCGACGAAGCCGTGCGTTCGCGCGGCCAGTCGGTCGATGTCGACGTCGTCGGCCAACGGCATCCGCCGGGTGTGGACGTCGAGGATCTCCCGTCGGCCCCGTTCGTTCGGGACGCCGATCTCGATCTCGCGGTCGAAGCGACCGCCCCGACGGAGGGCGGGATCCAGCGAGTCCACGCGGTTGGTCGCGCCGATGACGACCACGTCGCCGCGGGCGTCGAGCCCGTCCATCAGTGATAGGAGCTGACCGACGACGCGGTTCTCGACGTCGCCGCCGTCGTCGCGTTTGCCCGCGATCGAGTCGATCTCGTCGAAGAAGATGATCGCCGGCGCGTTCTCGCGGGCGTCGACGAACTTCTCTCGGAGTTTCTCCTCGGATTCGCCCTTGTACTTCGACATAATCTCCGGTCCGGAGACGTCGATGAACTTCGCGTCGACCTCGTTGGCGACGGCCTTCGCGATCAGCGTCTTTCCGGTTCCCGGGGGGCCGTGGAGCAGCACGCCTTTTGGCGGATCAATGCCGAGGTGCGCGAAGACCTCCGGCTCCGAGAGCGGAAGCTCGATCATCTCTCTGACGAGATCGAGCTCCTCGTCGAGTCCGCCGATATCCTCGTAGGTGACCGTCGGCGTTGCACCCGTCTCGCCGTCTCCGGTGCTCCCACCACCGGAACCGGATGCTGTCCCCCCTGTGGATCCGTCGCTGCCGCTTCCCGAGAGCGAGGAGACGACGCGGCGCAGCCGACCCCCGCGGTTCAATCGGAGCTCCGTCGCGTCGACGACGCGGACCATCCCCTCGGGGCTCGTCGCGTCGACGACGAACGGCTCGTCACTCAGCGTCTCGAAGTGGATCTGGCCGCCGGGTTGGAGCGGACGGTCCCGAAGCGCGCGCTTGATTAGCTCGACCGCGCGCCCCTCGTCGGAGAAGGCGACGTCGTCCGGCATCGAGAGTGTCACCGAGGCCGCGTCGTCGACGTCGATCTTCCGGATCCCGACGCTCTCGCCGATCTTTGCACCCGCGTTCGTTCGCGTGTCGGCGTCGACGAGGACGACGTCGTCGGGGACGCCCCCACCCGCCGGCCACACTTTCGCGACGGTCTCGCGATCACCCGTCACGACGACGGTATCTCCGCTGAGGACGCCGAGCCGCCTCCGGGCCGTTTCGGGGAGGCGCGCGATTCCCCGCCCAGCGTCCCGCTTTTCGGCCCCGCGAACGGTCAGTTCGAGGGCGTCGTCCGCGCTCATACACCCGCTTCGTGTCGATCGCTCTTTTGTCTTGCCCGAGCGGTGCGGCGCACTAGTTCGATCGGGGGAAGCGTTTTGACTCGTGGCAACGTTGCACACGGTATGGTGTCGACCGTCGAACGGGACGGACAAACGTGGTACCAGTGTGACGAGTGCGGACTGTTGCTCGACGACAAGCAGGACGCGAAAGCTCACGAAGAGAACTGCGACGCGGACGATCCGTCCTACTTCCAGTAGGTGGCGATCAACTCACTGCGGGGGCCACTGGCGGGGCCAGTAACTCATTCGAGGAGCAGCCATCCCGCGACTCCGACAGTGGCCGCGACGACAGCGAGTACGACGAGCGCCAGCAGCAGTTCGTTCACGAGGAGAATCACGCCGACGCCGACGATCACCGAGACGGCCGCGAGTACGAGAAACACGACCGCCTCGGGCGATCCGCGGCGCGCCCTCGCGACCGCAGTCTCGATGCCATCGATCCTGAGTCCGCGCGTGATCGACTCCCACGTGGACGCCGGCTTCGACAGGTTCGAAAGCGTCGCTGACGACCCGCGGTTCCGCTTCCCGTTCGTGTTCTTTCGGCGGACGACGGTGGCCCCGGTCGCTGAATCGATCTCCGTAGACCGGTCGCCGACTGACTGATCCGGACGCGATCCGCCCGCGCGCGCCCGATCGGACTCCGACTGTGAGGCGGTTTGGCGCTGTCCGGCAGATCCGTTCGTTTCCCCGGCGCTCGTATTCGTCCCGGCGCGCTCACCGTCCGTCGCGTTCGGAACGACCGTGAGATCGACGTACGACACCTCCGCGCCGTACCCCGAAACGATCTTGAGCCGGCCGGTCACGGGTCGTCGGTCCGGGAGCACGCCGATCGGAATGCGCTTCGTCGCGCCCTCTTCGACGTAGTGGTTCACTTCGTCGACGCGAGACACGCGCGAGAGGTCGTCGTCGAGATGGAGGTGGACGTGGACCGCACCGCCCGTATTGTGTAGCGCGATGTGGAACGGTCCCTCCGCGGTGAAGGATCTGGGGGCGTCGATCGAGTGGACGGACCCCGCGTTCAGTTCCACGTGGAGCGACTCTGGCACATCGGCGACGACGCGGCGTATCTGTAAAAGGTTTTATGCGACCTGCGGGTGTCGGCGCGGGCTACTCCTCGTCGCGCATATCCGGCGGCAGCAGGTTCGGAATCCCGTCCTCGATCGGGTACACTTCGCCCGTCACCGTGCCGATGAGTCGGCCTTCGAGGATCTCCTCGCCGTCGCGCTCGTCGACTTCGAGTTCGAGGTCGCTCTTGTCGAGGGGGTCACAGAGGATGTCCATCAGAGATTCTTTCATTGGGAGCAGAAAGGAAAGCAGCAGTAAAAAGAATACGGGTTCGCGACCCGGGCACGGCGCGATGCAGCCACTGGGGCACTCGGGAGCACCGTCCACGACAATCGCGACGATAGCTTCGTCTCGGTAAACCGTCCCGAGCAAGGGGAGCGCGTTTTATTGTGGAGTGAGTAGATGGTGACACGATGGCCGCGATCGAGGTCGCCGGGTTGACGAAGCGGTACGGGGAGACAGTGGCAAACGATGACCTCCACTTTTCGATCGATCGCGGAGAGATCTTCGGCTACCTCGGCCCGAATGGATCCGGCAAAACGACGACGATACGCCAGTTGATGGGGTTTCAGTCGCCGACGGAGGGTACCGCGCGCGTACTCGGTGCGGATATCCAAGACGATCCCGAACTCCGGGAGGCGAAGCGGCGGATCGGCTTTCTCCCGGGCGAGCCGGGCTTCAACGGTGCCGTGACGGGACAAGCGTTTCTCGACTACCAAGCGCGACTCAAGGGTGACTCACGCCGCGAGGAGCTTCTCGAGTTGTTCGAGCCCCCGCTCGACAGGAAAATCAGGGAATACTCGACCGGGAACAAGCAGATGCTGGGCATCGTCCAGACATTTATGCACGATCCCGAGCTGGTGGTGATGGACGAACCGACAGCCGGGTTAGATCCGCTCAAACAAGAAGCGTTCAACGAATTTCTGCGAGCCGAACGCGACGACGGCACGACAGTCTTTTTTTCTTCCCACGTCCTCAGCGAGGTCCGCCGGGTCTGCGACCGCGTCGGCATCATCCGCAATGGTCGTCTCGTCGCCGTCGAAAGCGTGAGCGACCTCCTCGAACGCGGTGGCAAACGAGTCCGAGTACACACCGAAACGCCGCTTTCAGTGGACGATCTCGGTATCGACGGCGTCGTCGACGTCGAGACGACTGGCCACCAGACGCAGTTCACGTTCACCGGCGATTACGACGACCTGCTCGCGGCGCTTGCGACGCATCGGATCGTCGATATCGAAAT
>Ga0207851_100231_pt1 | contig 37445 bp, 32 predicted proteins | sample A23E3SouthBayCA_FD_187747 | JGI IMG/M metagenome (GOLD analysis project Ga0207851, IMG submission 187747) | Aerobic enrichment media microbial communities from Eden Landing Ponds, California, USA - A23 E3 (SPAdes) | ecosystem: Environmental > Aquatic > Marine > Unclassified | place: Emeryville... | reverse complement strand
CGGCGAGGGCGAGCCGTACTTCGATATCGAGGGGTACGACGCGATGCTGTTCGTCGGGCAACACGCGATGGCGGGTACCGTCGGCGCGCCTCTCCGGCACACCTACTCCTCCCGCGACGTCGCGTACTACCGGCTCAACGGCGCGTTCGTCGGCGAGTTCGGCGCGCGAGCGCTCGTCGCCGGCCGCCAGGGCGTCCCCACTGTCTACCTCTCCGGCGACGACAAGGCCGCCCGGGAGGCGGAACTGTTCGTCCCGGAGATCGAAACGACCGTCGTCAAGCACGGCGAGGGCCGACAGGCCGCCCGGCACCTCGACCAGGCGGAGGCCTGCGAGCGGATCCGCGCGGACGTTCCCCGTGCCGTCGAGCGAGCCGGGGAGATCGAGCCGTTCGACGCGCTCGAACCGCCGTACACGCTCGAGATACGCTTCAACGACCCCATCTCCGACGAGGATGTCGAGCGCCGGTGGGGAGACGACGATGTCGACGTGACGCGGGTGGACTCCCGGACGGTCCGGCTGGCGAGCGACGCGATCGACGACCTGCCGCTGTAGCGGCCGCGCCGTCGCCGCCGCGAAGCGCGCGGTCAGGCTTATGGACCGTCGCTTCGAAGCGCGGGGCATGACCGAACCCGGAGTCGGGCGGAGCTTCAGTCGTCCGAACGTGCAACTGCGCTGTCGCTGCGGCTGGGAGGGCGCCGACGCGGACGTCGAGGAGTGGGCGGTCGAGCGCGACCGGGACCGCGTCGTCAGGCGGTGCCCGTCCTGCGGCGACGCGGTCCCGGAGTGGGGGGCGCTGCGCACCGTCGCGGGCGCGGCGCGAGTTGCGCGCGGTCCGCTCGCCGAGTCGCTGGCCGCCGCCGGGGTTGATGTCGGAGACGAGTCCACGCCCGACCCCTCCGACGCCGTCGACAGCGACGAATAGACCGACGAGCGGACGCAGTGAGCGGCGGCGAACGTTCGCCGCGACTCCAGTGACACCGCGCCACGCCCGACATCCGCGGTGTCTCGCCACGCCCGGCATCCGCGGTGTCTCGCCACGCCCGACATCTGCGCCGCCCCGTTCTTATATACGTCAGTGGCCCGTCGCTCCGCGCGATGGCTGACACACAGCAGCGGCCACACGTCGTCCTGATCACGGCGCACGACCTCGGACAGCACATCGGCTGTTACGGCGTCGACGCGGTCGAGACGCCGAACATCGACGGCCTCGCGGCGTCGGGGGTCCGGTTCGAGAACGCGGTCACCACCACGCCGGTCTGCTCGCCCGCCCGGGGGAGCCTGCTGACCGGGCGCTACCCGCAGTCGAACGGCCTCCTCGGGCTCACGCACTCGCCGTGGTGGTGGCGCCTCGACGACGCGGAGCGGACGATGCCCGAACTCCTCGGCGACGCGGGCTACGAGACCCACATCGCGGGCCTCCAGCACGTCTCGCCCGACTCCGAACGCCTGGACTACGACCACACCCACACCCTGGAGCGCGACGCCGAGGAGACGGTAGCGGCCGTCCACGACGTGTTCGGCGACGCCGGCGACGGTGGCGCCGAGAACGGGGCCACCGACGAGGCGCCGATCTTCGCCCAGTTCGGCTTCTTCGAGACCCACCGGTCGCTCGACCGTGAGCCAGCGACCGAAAACGGCGTGTTCGTCCCCGACTACCTCGAACCGACGGAGGAGATGCGCGAGGACCTCGGCCGGTTCCAGGCCGAGGTGAACTACCTCGACGAGCGGGTCGGCGAGATCCTCGACGGGCTGGACGCCCACGGGGTTCGCGAGGAGACCGTCGTGGTCTTCGCCGTCGACCACGGCATCCCCTACCCCGGCGCGAAGTGGTGGTGTCGCGACCCCGGCGTCGAGGTCGCGATGCTGATGGACGGGCCGGGTCCGGCCTTCGACGCCGACGCGCCGGTCACCGCCCCGTTCAGCGGCGTCGACCTCTTGCCGACGCTGTTCGACGCCGTCGACGTCCCCGTCCCGGACCGCGTCGAGGGCGTGAGCTTCCGCGACTACCTCGCCGGCGACGCGAGCGAGGCGCCCCGCGACGTGGCGTTCACGCAGTACACCCAGGCCGGCAGCGAGTCCCGCGGCGTCGTGACCGAGGAGTACACCCTCATCCGGAACTTCGGCTCGGGCCGCGTCGTCGAGTACCCTGTCGACGCCGACCCGACGAGTCGCGGGCCCGACCGGCCGCCGAGCGCGGACGCGCTCCCCTACGCCCAGCTGTACGACCGGCGCGAGGACCCGGGGAATCTCCACGATGTCGCCGACGAGCGCGAGGGCGTCGCGGCCGACCTCTCGGCCCGCGTGCGGGCCTGGATGGCCCGCGTGGACGACCCGCTGCTCCGCGGCGGTATCCGCTATCCGTATCAGCAGCGGGCGACGAGGGACCTGTTCGGCGTCGACGAATAAGACTCACGCGTCCGAACCCACCTCACAGCGGCTGTTCGTCCCGCTCGCGGACTTCCCGGACGCGTTCGAAGTACCAGCGAATCCCCGGGTCGTCGGGGGTTCCCTGCCCGCCGAGGTCGTAGCGCATCGGGTGATGCGGCGACTGACACCAGGTGTTGCTGTGGAAGAACACCGACAGCCCGTCCCGGGCCGCGGCGCGGCCCACTTCGGCCTCGTACGCCGTGCGGGCCTCGGTCGGGAAGACCCCCCGCGGGAACTCCCCTGTCCAGCCGCCGAACAGTTCGACGTTCACGATGGGGGTGTCGGTCACGCCCGCCCGGACGAGGCGGTCGTGGAACTCCCCGGAGTCGAAGTTCGTCAGCGTCTCGCGGCCGGTGTCGAACATGAGCACGTCGCAGGCCGGGTCGCGACCGATGACCGCGCAGGTCTCCGGGTGGTAGCCGCCCCCGCCGACCAATCGGTCGGGGTCGACTTCGTCGACGACCCGGCAGAGCTCCAGGATCCGATCGGGGTCGCGGAAGTCGAAGGCGTCGCACTCCGCCCAGTGGTGGGAGGTGTGCTCGTTCGCGATGTTGACGACGACGTTACCGTAGGGCCGCAGGTGCTCGGCGACGCGGCGGACTGCCTCGCGGACCGCCTCGGCGTCTTCGAGGCCGAAGGGGGCGTTCTGGTAGAAGATCCCCGCGACGACCAGCATGTCCCGCTCCGCGCAGGCCTCGACGATCCGCTCCATCCGGCGGCGGTGGGCGGCGTCGAGTTCGCTCCCGTCGGGCGCGAACGGGTCGTAGTTGGCGCCCATGCAGCCCTGGTAGAAGACCGTCACGGCGTTGACGCCGTGGTCGGCGTACTCGTCGAGCTGGTCCACGAGGTGCTGGCACTGCTCGTCGCTGGCGGTCGCGCTCGAGGTGCGGATCCCCCACACGTCGACCGGGTCGCCGTCCAGACAGAGCCGGTTCCCGTCGGTCGTGACGACTGGGCCGCGTCTCTCGGTGCCGTCGGACATGGTCGGGGATCCGGTGCGGCGAGTAAATCACTGGCGGTCGGTGGCGACGCCGGACGCGGTGTCACCACCGACCGCCCCGTCGGAACCCGTACTCAGTCCGACCGCGAGAGGATCGCGACCCACTGTCCGTCGTCGGGCGTGGAGAGCCGGAGCGGCGACTCGTCCGCGGGCGTCTCGCGGTCGGTCCAGCCGGGGGCGCTCACGTCGTACCAGCGGAACCGACCGCCGGTGCCGTCGGCGGTCCCGGAGTCGAGAGCGGCGTCGCCCGCGAGCGTCAGCGTCACCGACCCGCCGTACGGGAAGTAGACCGCGTACTCGACGCCGGGGTCGGCGAGCAGGTACGCCTCGTCGGGGTCGCGGTCGCCGAGCAGGTCGTTGCGCGGGTCGCACGCGAAGACGTCGATGGCGTCGGTGACCGTCCGCGCGGCCTCGATGTTGCGGCGCGCGACGTCGTCGAGCCCGATCCCCGTGGGCGGCCGGTGGAACCGCGCAGCGGCGACGCCGCCGAAGACGTCGCGCCAGAACCGCCGGACCGCCCGCTCCGTGCTGTCGCTCCAGGAGGAGTCGTCGTCGGACCCGTAGATCTTGACGTTGTTCAGCGGTCGCACCGGGTCGAGGCGGTCGCGGACCCACTGGATGCGGTCGTAGTACTCCTGGCCGACGATGTTCGTGTTCTGCGAGACCTCGCCGAACGAGTAGCGGTCCGGCCGGTCGTAGACGTTCCAGTGCCACGGGTGTCGGATGTCGCGGATCCGGACCATCTCGGTGACCTCGACGTGGCGCGCCTCGTTGCGGGCGCGGGCGTTCACGCGGTCGGCCCAGTACGCCGACCACTCCGGCGGCGCGCTCGTCTCGTTGTCCACGCAGTAGAGGACGTGCGGGTACTCGAAGGCGTGGTCGAGCACTCTGTCGACGAACCGCTCCTGATAGGCCCTGACTACCTCGAAGTCGCCCAGATCGGGCACCGACCAGAAGAAGGTCATCCAGTTCCCCTCGGGATCGGGCGCGGACCGCTCGGGCAGGCCGGACTCCTCGAAGGTGTAGTTGCGGTTGTTCGCCGGGTTGTAGGGGTTGCGCTTCCAGTCCTCGTTCGGGTGGAAGTCCCACGGCGCCCAGAGCTCGACCTGCGGGACCACGTCGCGCTCCAGCGTCGCCTCGAGAAAGCGGTCGAACCGGTCCCAGTACGCCTCGTTCCAGCTGTCGAGGTCGTAGGTCGCGCCGGGGCCGTCGTCGCCGAACGCGTCGGTCTCGGTGTCGTCCTCGACCCGCTCGTACGGCCAGATGTCGCCCTCGTCGCGCGAACTCATCGTGCAACGGACGTAGTTGCCCCCGGCCGCGACCAGGTCGTCGAGGTGCGATTCGAGGTCTGATATCTGGAAGAGGTTGTCCTCTTTCGATCCACCCAGCAACAGCATCGCCTCGCCGTCGTACTGCCAGTACTCGTGGTCGGACTCGCTACTGCGGATGCGCTCTGGCGGCATTGGAAACCCTACTCCCCCCGAACGGGATATAGATTTCCACGGCCCGGCCGAGAACGCCGCTCAGAGTTCGTAGACCGTCCAGTCGTCGTAGGTGACGTCGGTGTCGTAGGTGCGGAGGCCGACCCAGCCCGCCCCGTGCGGGTCGGGGTCGGTCCAGTCGTGGATGAGGCGTCCGTTCACTCGCGCCTGGATCCGACCGCCCTCCTTGCGAACGCGGACGGTGTAGGACTCGTCCGGCTGGATGCCCATCATGAGCTCGCTCTGTTGCTCGAAACCCGGGTCGCGACGGAGCCGGCTGTGCGTCTTCGTCAGCGTGAAGATGTAGTTGGGCCAGTCGTGGTAGTCCGGATACCCCCCGTCGCGAGGGTTCGATTCGAGCGGTTCCTCGTCGTTCGCGGCGCAGAGGAAACAGTTCAGGTTCCGGCTGGACGTCCCCTTCGGTTCGCGACACGTCGCCGTGTACTCGACGAGCAGGTCGGCCGGGAACGTCCGGCGCGCCCAGACGGTGAGGCCCCAGTCCGGACAGTCGACGCGGAGGCGGTCGCCCTCGAACGCGACGGTGCTCCCCTCGTCCTGTTTCTCGACGCGGAACTCGTCGGGCGACCCGAAGGGGGCCTCCCACCGTCGCTCCGTGGCGACCGATTCGTCCCCGAACTCGACCGTCGCTCCGTCAGACATCGTGGATCTCCGTTCAGCGAGGTTCTCGGCGGGGTCGGATAGCTCTTGCGGGGGCCCGACTGGTGGCCGGAAAGCGGCCTGCGAACCGTACACCCGCGTCTACGCTTCGAGGAGCGGTTCGACGTACTCGCGGTCGTACCGCTTGCACTGGTAGACGTTCCCCAGCCCGCCCTCGTCGTCGAAGGGGTTCGTGAAATCCCAGACGACGTCGCCGTCGGGCGTGACCTCGAAGAGGCGGGCGCTGAACCCCTCGCAGACCAGGGTGTTGCCGTTGGGTAGACGCTGGACGCCGGAGACGTAGGGGCTGAAGAAGTCGTCTTCGGGGGTCGCCGCGTACTCCCACTCGATCGACTCGGCGAGCGGGTCCAGTTCGAGGACGCGGGAGTACTCGCGCCGGGTCCCGTTGTCGAACAGGAGGACGTTGCCGTTCGGGAGGACCTGCGGGTTGTGCTGCCCGTCGAGTTCGCCGGGGCCCCACGCCCAGACGATGTCACCGCTCTCGCGGTCGATCACGCCGATGACGTCGAGGCTCCGGTAGGAGAAGGTGAGGTTCCCCGGCGCGAACCGCGGGTCGTCGCCGCGGGCCCGCTCGCGGTCGGCCGTCTCGTTCTCCGGGATCACCTGGCAGGTGTTGTTGTGCGCCCAGTCGAACGGGTACTCCTCGTCGATGCGGTCGCGGACATACGTCCACTGCTCGTCCCCGAGACACTCGCGCAGGTCGTCGAAGTGGTCGTCGCCGTGCCACTCCCAGACCACGTCCTTCTCGGGCGTCACCTCCAGCACGTACGGGTTGCGCTTGAGTCCGGGGCCGATCGCCGGCGCCATGTCGTCGGTGATAGTGTGCAAGAGGAGGTTCCCGTTCTCGAGCACCTCGAAGTCGTGGTCGATCCGGCAGTGGTAGCGCCAGACGCCCTCGCTGTCGGGGGTGATCTCCCGAACGCCCGCTTCCGAGATGTCCGACCGGTCGCGGGTCGGGTAGAGGAGGTTCCCGTTCGGGCGGAGTTCGGCGAACGACTGGAGCGCCGTCTCGACCTCCCAGCGGTGGACTTCCTCGCCGACCATGTCGACGAGGTGTATCTTCGCGGTCCCGTCGGGCGAGTCCGAGGGGTCCTCGTAGCTCTCGCAGTACAGGGTGTAGCCGTCGTAGCACCTGTCGGGGTCGTGCGTGCTCACGCCGTCAGTCATCACGGTGGTTTCTGCAACGCTCACACGGATAACTCTTCGGCGCGGCGTCGACTCCTCACCGGATGGACAGGGTCGACGGCGACTCGTCCGTCGCGCTGACGGGTCGGCGGCGACACCGTCACTGGGCGGTCAGCGCACCGATTCGAACCACTCGAGGAACGCGGGGTAGGCCACCTCGGGCTCGGCGAGTTCGGGGTGCCACCGCTTCTCGTGTTCGAACATGACCCAGCCGTCGTAGCCGCGCTCGTCGAGCGCGTCGAGCGCCGTCGCCAGCGGCAACTCGCCCTCGCCGGGGAGGACGTACCGCCAGCCGTCGTCCATCGCGTCGGGGTGGTCGGGCTCGCACACGGCGTCTTTCAGGTGGACGTACCGGATATCGTCGCCGAGGGCGTCGAGGGTCTCCGCCGGTGACTCCCCGCCGACCCGCGCGGTGTGGCCGACGTCCCACAGGATGTCGACCTCCCCGGGGAGGCGGTCGAGGAGGGTCAGGCAGTCCTCGGAGGACGTCCAGTTGTCGTGGGTCTCGACCATCCACGTCACCTCGTCGGCGCCGGGGATCGACAGGATCGCGTCCATCGTGTCGCCGGCGACGGCCGCGAGTTCCTCGCGCGAGCGGGCGTCCGCGTCGCCGCCGCCGAAGACGCGGACGAACGGGGCGTCGAGCGCCCGCGCCGCCGCCACGTATCGCTCGGCCGCGGCGAGGGTCTCGTCGTCGTGGGGGTCGCAGACGTGGATGCTCGACCCCAGCGCGCTCGTCTCCAGGCCGGCCGCGTCGAGCATCGCTCTCGTCTCCCCCGCACGGTCCGAGAACGCCGGGAGCGTGGTTACGTCGACCGCGTCGCCGACCCCTCTGAAGTCGACGCCCTCGAAGCCGTACTCTCGGGCCCGCTCGCAGATCGTCTCCAGCGTCCAGTCCGGACAGCCGAGCGTCGATAGCGTGAGTCGCATCGGTGTGGCGGTGAGAGTCGCGCCGGCGACTTGAACGTGGCTGTCGCGGCCGTCTCGTCCGGGTTGTCCGGGCGGTCGCGGGGCGTGACGGTCATCCGGGTGCGACCCGCGCCCGACCGGAGCTGAATGGGCGGACCCCCTCGCGGAACTCAGCTCTCGTTGTACCAGGCGTCGACGTGGCCGTTCTCCCAGTCGTCTTTCCCGACGATGTCGGGGGTCCCATCGCCGGTGAGGTCGGCGACCTTCGCCTCGTGGGTCGGCGTCCCCTCGTGGATCAGGTGTTGCTCGAACTCGCCGTCGCCCAGGTTCCGGAAGACGACGTGTTGCGGGTTCTCGTTCTCACCGAGGTCCGACTCGCCGGCGTAGATATCGAGGCGGCCGTCGCCGTCGAAGTCCGCGACCTGGAGGCTGTGCGGGCAGAACATCCCCTCCTTCAGGAGCGTCGCCTCCCAGTCGGGCGGCTCGCAGACCGCCACCCGGGCGTCGTGGTGGATGTCCCGCCGCTCGCCGAAGTAGGGTAGTTCGCACTCCGAGATAACGACCTCGTAGTCGCCGTCGCCGTCGAGGTCCGCGACCTCGACCCGGACGCGCTCGTCCGCCCAGGACGGCGCGATCCGCTCGCGCTCCCAGTCGTTCGGACCGGTGCGATGGAAGATATTCCGGCCGGCGACGATCTCGGTGTCGCCGTCGCCGTCGACGTCGAGGAGGCGGATCCCCTCGACGTCCCAGACGTCCTCGGAGACGACGGTGCGGTTCTCGGTCGGCCAGGGCTCGACGGTCGGGTCCGCGGGGATATCGTAGTACAGTAACACGCCCGGCTTCTGGGAGATGAGGACGACCTCTGACTCGCCGTCGCCGTCGACGTCGCCGAATCCTTGGTCGTGGTACTTCTGATACTCGTCGGTGATGAGGTGGGTCTCCCAGGGGTCGCGCGGGTCCGCGGGCTGTTCGAACCAGTAAGCCTCGTGGAGGTCCCACTTCTGGCCGGCTATCACGTCGAGTCGGCCGTTGCCGGTCACGTCGCCGAGGACCCCGCCGGCTTCGAGGCCGGGCGTCGTCGCCATGTCGTGGCGCTCCCAGCCGTCGTCGCGGTTCTCGTACCAGTAGAGGTTCGGTTCGCCGCCCTTGGCCCCGATTATCACGTCGTCGCGCCCGTTCCCCGTCAGGTCGGTGGGGAGACAGACGACATTGCTCTCGCCCGGCGGCGCCGGGTCTACCGTCTCGTGGCGAAACTCCATCGCCCGTCGGTACTTCCCCGCCGCAGTTGAACTTTGCGTCCGTCGGCGTCTCGAAGCCGCCTCGCGGCCTCGGCCGTCCGCCGGCACTCGAACAGTTAAGTGGCCGAGGGGCGGAGGACGCCTATGCCCGCACCCGAGGAGCTCGACCGGCAGTTCCCGCGGTATCGACGCTACGACCCCGACGTTCCGGTGTGGTGTGTCACCCCAGACGACACCGGGTTCATCCATCGCTTCTTCAACTCCTCGCCGATCAGCCCCTCGGGGCGATACCTCGCCGTCACGAAGTTCCCGTTCGAGGACCGCGTCCCCGACCCCGGGGACGAGGCCGAGGTGGTCGTGGTCGACCTCGCCACCGGCGAGCGGGAGACGGTCGCCCGGACCGCCGGCTGGGACACCCAGATGGGCGCACACGTCCAGTGGGGCGGCGACGACACCGAGCTGTTCTTCAACGACGTCGACACCGCCGACTGGTCGCCCTACGGCGTCAGACTCGACCCCCACTCCGGCGCTCGGACCGAACTCGAGGGCACCGTCTACCACGTCTCGCCGGACGGCGAGCGGGTCGCGAGCCCGGGTCTGCTCGGCACCACGTCCACACAGGACGGCTACGGCGTCGTCGCGCCCGACGAGGTGATACCCGAACACCGCGGCGCGCCCGACGACGACGGGCTCTGGGTGACGGACGCGACGACCGGCGAGGCGGAACTGCTCGCGTCCCTCGATGAACTGGTCGACGTGCTGGACGTCGACCGACGGGACGAGTCCGGCGGGTACGACGGAGACGATCCCGGCGGGTACTACGGCTTCCACGCCGAGTGGGCGCCCGACGGCGAGCGCCTGTTCTTCGTCGTGCGCTACAAGGCCCGCGATGCCGACTACTGGGACTGGATCCCCCACCTCGTGACGATGCGCGCCGACGGGTCGAACCCGCAACTCGCGGTGCCCGGCGAGGACTGGTACCGCGGCGGTCACCACGTCCACTGGACGCCGGACGGCGAGCGAATCACGATGAACCTCGCGCTCGAAGAGGGTGGCCCGCTCCGGTTCGTCTCGGTCGAACCGGACGGCAGCGACCTCGGGCCGATCAGCGACCTCGAAGGGTCGGGACACCCGAGTCTCCACCCCGACGGCCGGACGCTGATCACCGACGCCTACCTGCACGAGGAGCCCGCTTTCGAGGACGGCTCGGTCCCGATCCGCGCGGTCGACCTCGAGACCGACACGGAGACGGCGCCGGTCCGGATACCCTCGGAACCGGCCTTTAGCGGGCCGTACAACAGGCTCAGAGTCGATCCCCATCCCGCGTGGGGCCCGTCCGACCGGTACGTGGTCTTCAACGGCTGTCACGAGGGGCGCCGGCGCGTCTATCTCGCGGACTTCGGGCCGCTGCTCGATTCGCGGTGAAGCTCGATTCGCGATGAGTCGCGTTCCGCGATCGGACGCGAGTGGATCCGGATCTGCACCGTGAATCGCGGCTCGACCCTCTCATCCCGAGTCGCGACTGGACGCGAGGGTTCGCCGCGCGTCGGGGCACCACCAGCATCCGGGATCCGAACAGAGCAGAAACCCGGGGTCGTCGGCCAGCACCTCGGCCGTCAGGTCGATGATCGCCGCCGCCGGGACCAGCTGCGCATCGGCCGCGCCGACCGTTCCGCGCCGGACGATCCCGGCGTCCCGGGCGAGCGGTTCGACCGCCGGGAAGCCCTTGCCGCACCCGACACGCGCCGTCTCGACCGTCCGGACCTCCCCGCGGTCGCGAACGAGAACCCGGTTCGTCCCGGTCTTGTAGGGCAGGTCGGCGAGCGCCTCGGCGACGTGGAGGGTCGAGTTGCGCTCGTGACCGACGCCGAGGAGGAGCACCTGACCGCCCCGCTGTGCGAGGCGATGCAACGGACTGTCGGCGCCGAGCGACCGGTCGAGCCGGTGGTCCCGGGTGAGTTCGCCCGCCGCGGGACCGAGCGCGGCGACCGAGTGGGTCGGGTGTTCGGACCTCCGCGCGTCCGGGCGCGCCCGCAGCGCCTCGGTGATCGCGCCGGTCCTGGACCGCATCGTCGCGGGGTCGAACGGCTCCGTCTCCACTACCGACGGCGGCGTAAACGTGGGGACGGCGACCGTTCCGTCGGAACCGGTGACCTCGCACAGCGCGTCGACCACGGCGGCCGCGCCGCCCGAGACCCAGCCCAGACTCGAGAGCGACGCGTGGACGACCAACTCCGTCCCGGATTCGACCCCGATCTCGCGGAGGTCCGCGACGAGGTCCGACCGACTGACCGCGTCGTCGGCATCCGAACCCGCGTTCGATCCGGCCTCCGGCGCTCCGTCCGCGTCCGACCGCCGTGGCGGGACCATCCGCGTCTACGGCCGGAGGACGGCCTTGATGACGCCGTCGCGGCGCTCGCGGATGGTCTCCAGCGCCTCGTCGTACTCTTCGAGCGGGAACTCGTGGGTGACGACGTCCTCGGTGGTGAGGTCGCCGCGTCGCAGGAGTTCGATGATCTGGTCGACGGTGTGGGAGGCGGTGACGCCGCCGACGACCTGGAGTTCTTTGGCGACGATTGCGTCGGGATCGAGTTCTTTCCGGCCGCCGAAGTGGCCGGTGAGGACGATTTTGCCGCGCTTGGCGGCGCTCTCGACGCAGGTCTGGAGGACGTCGCCGGCGCCGGCGGCCTCGACGGCGACGTCGACGCCGCGGCCGTCCGTGTGGTCCATGAGCGCCTCGACGGGGTCTTCCTCGCGGACGTTGATCGTCTTCGTCGCGCCCATGCGCTCGCCGGCGTCGAGGCGCGCCTGGCGCGTCCCCGTGAGCACGACGTCTTTGACGCCCTGCGCGCGGAGCAACTGGACGCCGTAGAGGCCGAGCGAGCCCGGCCCGAGCACGACCGCGGTGTCGTCGAAGCGCGTCTCGACCCGCTGGAGCGCGTGAAGCGTACAGCCGGCCGAGTCGATCTGGCTGGCCTCGACGTCCGAGACGTCGTCGGGCAGCGGCGTCAGCGTGTAGGCCGGCCAGGTCGCATATTTCCGATAGCCGCCGTCGATGGTGAAGCCGATCTCCTGTATCTCGTCGCACTGGTAGTAGCGGCCGTCGCGGCAGGCGCCGCAGGTTCCGCAGTAGACGAACCCGTGGAGCGCGACGCGCTGGCCCGGTTCCAGGTCGTCGACGTCCTCGCCGACCTCGACGACTTCGCCCGCGACCTCGTGACCGAGGACGATCGGGTAATCCGTCCACGGCGGGCCGTCGCCGCCGATCAGGCCGATGTCGCTGCCGCAGATGCCGATCGCGGTGACGCGCACCAGCGCCTCGCCGGGGCCGGGCTCTTCGACCGGCCGTTCTTCGGTCCAGGCCTCGCCGGTACCGTCCGTGACGACGGCCTGCTGGACGGCTTCGCGGCGGTCGCCGCCGTCCGCGTCGCCACTCGCGTCGTCGGCGCTCATCGGGTCGCCACCACCTCGATTTCGACGCCGATGTCGACGGGCAGGTCCGCCACTTCGACGGCGCTGCGGGCCGGGTACGGCTCGCTCATGTACTCGGCGTAGACCTCGTTGACGGCCTCGTAGTTGTCCATGTCGGTCACGAAGACCGTCGACTTCACGATGTCGTCGAGCGAGGCGTCGGCCGCGTCGAGGACCGCCGCGACGTTCTCGAGGGTCCGCTCGGTCTCCTCGCGGATGTCCTCGCCGACGATGTCGCCCGTTTCGGGGTCGACCGCGCCCTGCCCGGAGACGAAGATGCGATCGCCGTCGACGATGCCCTGCGAGTACGGTCCGATCGCGGCCGGTGCCGCGTCTGTGTGTATCTCTTCCATGATTTCGCTCGCTGGTCTGGGGTTGCGGACGCCCGCGCTTATGTTTTGCTGTCGGTCGGGGCGTTTCACGGTTTCAACCCGCTGTCGGTTCGGCCGCACCGCGGTCACCCGACAACGGCGAGCGGAGGGTGCCGTTTTTTAGGTGGGGCGCCGATAGCGAGGCTATGGTACGAATCGGAGTCGTCGGGAGCGGCTTCATGGCCGAGACGCACGTGAGCGCGTACCGGAGCATCGACGGGGTCGAGGTGTCGGCGGTGGCCTCCCCGAACACGGCCGCGGAATTCGTCGCCGAACAGGGCCTCGCGGCCGACACCTACGCGTCGGCGACCGAGTTGCTGGACGAGGCCGACGTCGACGCGGTGGACGTCTGCACGCCGACGCCGACCCACCGGCCCGTCGTCGAGGCCGCCGCCGAGCGCGGGGTCGACGTCTTCTGCGAGAAACCGATCGCGGGGTCGCTCGCCGACGCGCGCGCCATCGACGACGCCGCGGCGGACGCGGGCATCACGCTGATGGTCGGGCACGTCCTGCGCTTTTTCCCGCAGTACGAGCGGGCGCGAGCTGTCGTCGAGGACGGCGGCATCGGCGACCCCGGCGTGGCGCGGGCGCAGCGCCGCTCGCCCTTTCCCTCGTGGGGCCACGGCAACTGGTACGCTGACCGCGAGCGCAGCGGCGGCGTCCTCGTCGACCTCGCCATCCACGATATCGACTTCCTGCGGTGGGTCGTCGGCGACGTCGACCGCGTGTTCGCCCGCCGGTCGGTCTGGGACGAGGGCGAGCACGCCCACCTGACGATGCGCTTTGCGAACGGAGCGGTCGGCCACGTCGACGCCTCCTGGGGTCTCCCCGAGAGCCAGGAACTCGGCCAGTCGCTCGAACTCGCGGGCACGGACGGCCTCGTCGAGTTCGACGGCGACGACGCGCCGGTCACGACCCGGACGGCCGAGGGCACCGCGGTGTCCAGTCCGGTCGAACGGGGCGGTTACCAGCGTGAACTCGCGGCGTTCGTCGAGAGCCTCCGGACGGGGAGCGAGCCGCCCGTGACCGCGCGCGATGCCATCGACACGCTCCGGGTCTCGCTCGCGGCCAGCCGGTCGGCCGCCGAGGGACGACCCGTCGACCCCGCGGAGGTGGACGCATGAGTGGACCGTCCGAGACGGTCCGGATCGGGATCCTCTCGACCGCGCACCTCCACGCCGGGGCCTACGCCGGCGCGCTCGCCGGCATCGACGGCGCCGAACTCGTCGGGGTCGCCGACGAGGACGCCGAGCGCGGGCGCGAGTTCGCCGCGGCCCACGACACCGAATACGCGGCGACCGACGAATTGCTCGGGTCGGTCGACGGCGCGGTCGTCTGCTCGACGAACGCGGCCCACCGCGAGTGGGTCGAGCGCGCGGCCGCGGCCGGCGTGGACGTCCTCTCGGAGAAGCCGCTCGCGCCCGGGCGGGACGACGCGCGGGCGATGGTCGAGACCTGCGAGGACGCGGGCGTCGGCCTCGGCGTCGCGATGCCGCTGCGGTTCAGCCTGCCCGCCCGAAAGGCGAACGAGAAACTCGCCGAGGGGACGCTCGGCGACCTGCGGGCGGTCGTCGGGACGAACCGCGGGCAGATGCCCGGCGGCTGGTTCGTCGACCCCGACGCGTCGGGCGGCGGTGCGGCGATGGACCACACCGTCCACATCGTCGACCTCGTCCACTGGCTCACCGACCAGCGCGTCGCGGAGGTGTACGCCGAACTCGAGACGACCTTCTACGACCACCCGGTCGAGGACGTCAACGTCCTCTCGATGGCGCTCGAGGACGGGACGCAGTTCTCGCTCGACGGCTCCTGGAGCCGCCCGGAATCGTGGGACTTCTGGGGGGACGCGACCCTCTCGCTCGTCGGCACCGACGCCACCGTCGACGTGGACTGCTTCGACCAGAAACTGAAACACACGCGCGACACCGCGGACGGTGGCGATGGCGGCGAGAGCGACGACGGCGACGACGGCGGCGACGACGATGACGCCGGCGGCATCCGCTCCGTCTACTGGGGGAGCGACCCCAACGCCGGCCTTGTCGCGGACTTCGTCGACGCCGTCCGCGAGGGTCGGCCGCCCGAGACCACCGGCGCGGAGGGCCTCGAGGCCGTCGCCGTCGTCGAGGCGGTCTACGAATCGAACGACCGCGGCGAGCCCGTGACGGTGGAGTACTGACCCGGACGACCGCTGTCTGAAGTACTGACCCGGACGACCGCTGTCTGTCGCCGTCGGGGGACCGACCCACCGAAAGCGTTATTCGCGGACGTAATCGACGTGAGGACGCCGTGATAGACAGTCACTTCCACTTCTGGACGACGGACGCGTCGACCCCCGAGGCACGCGCCGAGCGCGCCGAGATGGTGCGCAGAGAGGCCGACGCGCTGGGGTTCGACCGCGTCGCGCTCATTCCCGACCTGGGCGAGACGCCCGCCGCGTGCCGGGCGAACAACCGCGAGATCGCGCAGGTCTGTTCCGAACACCCCGACCTGTTCTACGGGTGGGCGGTCGTCGACCCGCGCCACGGCGACGACGCCGTCGAGGAACTCCGGCGCGCCGTCAGCGAGGACGGGCTCGTCGGACTCAAACACCACTGTAGCTGGTCGAAACAGCCGGTCTCGGACGAGGCCCTGCACCCGCTGGCCGAGGCGCTGGTCGACCTCGACGCCCCGCTCATCACCCACGCGACCCACCGCCTCCCGGAGTACATGGCGGACAACGACAAGCCCTGGGAGACACAGGACGAACACGTGGTCGCGCTGGCCGAGCGGTTCCCGGACCTCGACGTCATCTCCGCGCACGTCGGCGCCGGCGGCGACTGGCAGCGGCGGGTGAAAGTCCTCGCCGAGGCCGACCGCGACAACGTCTACCTCGACACGAGCGGGTCGAACTCGGAGTGGGGGCAACTCGAGTTCGCCGTCGAGCGCCTGGGCGCCGACAGGCTCGTCTTCGGCACCGACACCTGGCTGCTCCCGGGCGCCGGGAAGCTCACCGGTGCGGATCTCGCTCCCGAGGACAAGGCCGAGATCGCCTACAAGTTCGCCGAGATCGCCGGGCCCGACGCGGTCGGTGGCCTCGACGACGAGGAGATCGAAGCGCGGCGCGAGACGGCCGTCGAGCGCTTCCGGGCGGGCGAAAAAGCGCTGGACGAGCCGCTGGTCGACGCGAACGCGTACGTCGGCGACTGGCCGTTCCAGGGGTTCGACGGGCTGGACGCCGAGGGCCTCCTCGCGCGGCTGGACGACGAGGGGATCGACCGCGCGCTCGTCTCCGCGTCCGAGGGGGCGTTCTACCGGAACGTCCACGACGCGAACCGGCTCCTGCGCGACCGGGTCGCGGGCCGCGAGGACCGCCTGCTCCCCGTCGCGACGGTGAACCCGACCTACCCCGAGTGGGAGCGCGACCTCAGGGAGGCGGTCGAGGAGTGGGACTTCCGCGCCGTCAAGCTCCTCCCGCTGTACCACGACTACGACCCCGACGACGAGGCGGCGGTCGAGTGCCTGGAGGTCTGCGCGGAGCTCGACGTGCCCGTCGTCCTCGCGGCGGCGCTCGAGGACAACCGCAAGCGCCACCCGCGCGTGAAGCTCCGCGACCACGACGAGATGGGGTCCCAGAACTGGGGCGAGGGTCACGCCGAGCCGATCGCGGACCTCCTCTGGGCGGTCCCCGAGGCCGACGTGATCGTCGCGGACGCCTGGACGGCCGCCTACGACGTCAAAGAGGCGGTCTGTGAGTCCAGACCGAGCGGCGTCCGGCTCGACAACCGGGACCGCGAGGGCGCGACGCTGTTCGTCCTCGGCGACCTCTTCATGTACTTCACCTACCAGGGCGAGGAGATCGTCGACCGGATCGGTCCCGACCACCTCGCGTTCGGGCCGCAGCTCCCCTTCAAGTACGTCGACTCCTACCACAACTACCTCGACAACCTCCCCGTCGACGACGACCAGCGCGAGCGGATCGGCGCGGGGAACGTCCTCGACCTCGTCGAATCGTCCTGACACCGCACGAGCGGCCGGGTCGTCCGGGGTCCGAACGGTCCGGGTTTCCGAACTCGGTTCGAACCGCCCGCAGACATATCCCCCTGGCCCTCGACAGTGGAGACCGATGACGCAATCGACGGGGGCACACCGATGAGAGTCCTGATAATCGACATCGACTCGCTCCGGCCGGACCACCTCGGCTGCTACGGCTACGAGCGGGACACGTCGCCGACTATCGACACGCTCGCGAGCGAGGGCGTCCGTTTCGAGCGGTGTTACGCGTCGGACACGCCGTGTCTGCCGAGTCGGACGGCGCTCGCGACCTGCCGGTTCGGGGTGAACTCGGGCGTCGTCACCCACCACGGCGAGGGCCAGCGCTACGACGAACCCGGCGACGGGCACGACCCCGACGCGGACCGGATGCCGGCGTTCCGCCACCTCGCCGAAAACGGGGTCCACACAGCGTCAGTGAGTCAGTTCTCCCAGCGCCACCTCGCCTACCACTTCGGCGCGAACTTCCAGGAGTCCATCATGCCGACCGCGACGGCGGGCGGACCGGCGATCGAGGACTGCTCCGAGGTGACGCCGGTCGCCGAGTCGTGGCTGGACCGCCACGCCGCCGACGAGGACTGGCTCCTCCACGTCAACTACTGGGACGTCCACCACCCGTACCTCGGCGTCGAGGAGTGCGTCGACGACGTGCGCGAATCGGGCTCGCCGCCCGAATGGCCCGACGAGGACGCGATCGACGACCAGCAAGGGATGACCGGCGTCCGGAGCGCCGACCTGTGGCCCAGCGCCGACCAGTACCGCCGCGACTGGGAGTCCTTCTACGACTGGCCGATGCCCGAGTCGATCGACTCGCGGGCGGACGTCGAACAGCTCGTCGACGGGTACGACGCGATGATACGGCGCGTCGACGCCGAGGTGGCGAAACTCCTCGACGCGCTCGAACGGGCGGGCGTCCGCGACGAGACCGCGGTCGTCGTCACCGCCGACCACGGCGAGGCGTTCGGCGAACACGGGATCTACGCCGAGCACGCGTTCCCCCACCCCGCCTGTCAGCGCGTGCCGATGGTGGTCTCCTGGCCGGGCGTGACCGACGGGACGGCGGGGACCGCGGTCGCCGGCCAGGTCTACCAGTTCGACATGGTGGCGACCGTCTGCGACCTCGCCGGCCTCGACCGACCGGCGGGCTGGGACGCCGAGCCGTTCACGGCCGCGCTGCGCGGTGACGGTCAGGGGTCAGGGGAGGACGACCGGGACTCCGGGGGCGACTTCGAGGGGCGGGACACGATCGTCGCCGGCCACGGCATCTACACGTTCGGTCGGGCGGTCTACCGGGACGACTGGCTGTACGTCCGCCTGCTCCACCCCGGCGTCTACTCCTATCCGGGCCTGTACAACGACCCAGACCTCCCGGGCGACGGCCTCGAGTTGCTCCACGACCTCGACGCCGACCCCCACTGCACCGAGAACCTCGTCGCCGATCGGCCGGGGAAGGCCGCCGAGTTGCGCGCGGCGCTCGACCGCTGGCTGGCCGAACACCTCTCGGACGGCTGGGCCGACCAGCGACCGGTCGCGGCGCGCGGTCGGGACCCGCTGGCCGGGACGGCGTCCGCCGGGCCGTACCTCTACGTCGACCCCGACGAACTGCTCGCCCTCTACCGCGACCTCGACCGCTCGGACGAACAGATAGCGGCGCTTGAGCGGACGATGGCGGCGTTCCCGCGAGACGAGTGACTGCGACCGGGACGGCGCGCGGCGCTAACAGTCCGTGCCCCCGCCCCCGGCGGGCGCGCAGGGGAGCGGCTTGCCGTAGGACGCGTCGCCGACCGCGACGAGGCCGCAGTGGTCGTCGTCGTACCTGTCGACGTAGGTGTACAGACCGTCGCTCTCGAACGTGTGGGTGGCCTCGTCGCCCTCCTCGGGGAGTTCCGCGTCGAACGACCACTCGTCGGAGCACTCCAGGATCGGCTCGCTCGTCACCGTGTGTTCGGGGACGATCGTCATGTTCTCGTTCACCCACGTCACCGTCGTCCCGGCCTCGACGGACAGGTTCCGCGGGGTGAACCCCATGTCCATCACCGAGACGACGCAACCGCCGTCGCCGCCGTCGCCCCCTCCGAGGCAGCCCGTCAGGACAGCACCGGTCGAGACCGCGAGTCCGAGCACCTCGCGTCGTTTCATTGTCCCGTTCTGTCGATACGCGGATGTCAGTGTTGCGTCCGCGCCGCGTACGACCGCGGTCGGGGCAACCTCCGGGCGCGGATGAATCGACGGGTGCAACTGCGTTCACGATGCACCGACGTGCAAGCGAGGCGGGACGCGCAAGCGGTCTGGGGCGGTCCGGCGGAACGGGCGCCTCGTGGCGACTCGTCGCACCGGTCGCCGTCAACCATAATACCCTCGCGGCGCTTCCGGGAGACACCGAATGATAGACTCTCACTTCCACCTGTGGACCGAAGACACGTCGACGCCGGAGAAGCGCGCCGAGCGCGCGGACCAGGTGCGGACGATCGCCGACCGCTTCGGTGTCGAGCGGATCTGCCTCATCGGCGAGCGCGGCGAGTCGGTCGCGGAGTGTCGCGAACACAACCAGACCGTCGCCGCGATGACCGAGGAGCACCCGGACCTGTTCTTCGGGTGGGCGCGCGCGAACCCGCTGTGGGGCGAGGAGGGCGTCCGCGAGTTCCGCCGCGCCGTCGAAGAGGACGGCCTGATCGGACTGAAGCTGTACGCACAGGCGTACCTCGACGACCCCGAGGTCGAACCGCTGGCGGAGGCCGCGGTCGACATGGGCGTCCCGATCATCTCGCACGTGGCCCACCGGACGGGCGACGGGCGCTCGGACATCCCTCGCGAATCGGACTCCGACAACGTCCGCGCGCTGGCCGAGCGGTTCCCGAAACTCGACCTGATCTCGGGGCACATCGGCGGCGGCGGGGTCTGGGAGTACCGCTGCAAGAACCTCCGGGACGTCGACAACGTCTATCTCGACACGAGCGGCTCCGTCTGCGACGCCGGCCAGCTCGAGATGGCCGTCGAGCATCTGGGCGTCGACCGCCTCCTCTACGGCACCGACACCTGGTTCCTGCCCGGGTGGGGCAAGCTCGCCGGCGCGGACCTCACGGCCGACCAGAAGGCGGAGATCGCCTACAACATGGCCTCGCTCGTCCCCGACTCGACGCCGAACAGGCTCGATCCCGAAGAGGTCGAGGCCGGCGTCGAGCGGGCGCGGGAGCGCTTCGCCGAGTACGATACGCCGCGCGAGGAGACGGTCGTCGACGCCAGCGCCTACGTCGGGAACTTCCCGTGGCGTCCCCTCGACTCCTCGGCCGCCGAGGTCGTCGAGACGATGGACCGCGAGGGCGTCGACAGGGCCGTCGTCTCCTCGCTCGACGCCGTCTTCTACCGGAACCCCCACGCCGGCAACCGCGAACTCGCCGCCGAGATCGAGGGGCTCGAAGACGGTAACGGGGACCGCCTGATCCCCTTCGCCACCATCGATCCGACCTACCCTCGCTGGGAGGCCGACCTCGCGGAGTGCGTCGAGGACCTGGGGATGCGCGGCGTGCGCCTGTTCCCGCTCCACCACGACTACCCGGTCGACCACCCGGCGGTCGTCGACCTCATGGACGCCTGCGCCGAGTACGACGTCCCCGTGATGTTCGTCGCGATGCTCGAGGACAAGCGCCAGCACCACCCCAACTGGGAACTGCGCGACGACGACCTGACGGGGAACAAGAACTGGTCGCGCGACCACGCCGAGGCGCTCGTGGACGTGCTGCGGGACTCGCCCGAGGTCGACGTCGTCGTCGCCAACGCCTGGACGACAGCCGAGGACGTCGTCCGCGGGGCGACGGAAGTCCACCCCGACGGCGTCAGACTGGACAACGCGGTTCGCTCCGGCGAGACGCTGTTCGTCCTCGACGACCTCTACATGTACTTCCCCTACCAGGGCGCGGAGATCGCCGAGACCGTCGGCCCCGACCGCCTCGTCACCGGGCCGAGGATCCCGCTGTTGAACGTCCAGTCCCACTACGTCTACACCGAGACCCTCCCCGTCTCGGAGGACGAACGCGAGGGGGTCCGGAGCGAGAACGTCCTCTCGCTGCTGGAGTGACCGGCGCGCTTCAGATCTCCCGCTCCCGGCCTACTCCTCGCGCGGATACGGGAACAGCTCGTGGGTCTCGGCCTCGTCGAGCGCGACGAGCACGTCGGCGACGAAGTCGGCGGCGCCCTCGACGAACGCCTCGCCCTTCTCGGCGGAACTCGCGCGCGTCTCGCCGCCGGCGCTCTCGGGCATGAACCCGTGCCAGGGCGGGACGAACGTTACGTCGTCCGACCGGAGCTCCTCGATCGTCGGCTCCCGTCTGGGGAACTCGTCGAACTCCTCCTCGCGGACGAGGTCGGGCCGGAGGTAGAGCATCCGGGAGGTCTCGCTCTCGCCGGCGTGGACCGAGGGGTGTTCGATCCGGTCGGCGGCCTCGTCCGGGATGGCGTCGGTCGTCTTGGTGAGACAGACGAACGCGCCCTCGTCGACGGCGTTCCGGCCGGCGTGTTCGCGCAGCGTGGCGGTGAGCGTCGCCGTGTTCCCGCCGTGGCCGTTCACGAGGACGATCTTCCGGATGCCCTCCTCCTCCAGCGCCTCGATGATGTCGAGGACGACGTTCATGAGCGTCCGGACGCCGATGCGGCAGGCGAACGGGTAGGCTCTGAAATTGACGTTGTTCCCGATCGGCAGCGTCGGGTACATCAGCGCGCTCGCGCCGCGCTCGTTGGCCCGCCTGACCGCGCGCTCGCAGACGCCGTCGGTCTGGTAGACGTCGGTGCCGTAGGGCAGGTGCGGGCCGTGCGGTTCCGTCGACCCCAGGCCGAGGAGGACGACCTCGGGGTCGAGCGCCTCGACCTCGTCTCTGGTCATCTCCCGGAGCACGCCCGACGGCGCGTCGGAGGTCTCTGACACGCGGCGTCACTCCTCCTCGCCGAGGCGTTCGCGGAGCGACGCGCCGACCGGCTTCCCGTCGAGTCGGCTCTCGACCTCGCCGGCGTCGACCGCGTCGGCGAGTTCGGCCATGGCGTCGTCGTAGACGGCGAGCATCTCCTCGATGTCGGCGTCGCTGTGGCTGTAACTCGGCAGGTGGTTGCCGGTGAAGAGCACGCCGCCGCGGTGGGCCTCCTGCATGAACAGGCTCTCGAGGGCGTTCGCGCTCGCGCCGGCCGCGTCCGCGTCGCGGAAGTTCGTGCTGATGCGCGGTCCCATCCCGGCGGCATCGGTGAGGTGGTCGACGCCGTGCTCGACCGCGAGGTCGTTGTAGCCGTCGCGAATGGCCTGTCCCTGTCGCCAGAGGTGCTCGTGAACGTCGCCCTGCTCGATCTGCTCGGTGATAGCGGCCTTCGCGGCCGCCAGCGAGGCCGCCTCGCCGGCGTAGGTCATCGAGAAGAAGAAGTCCCCGTCCTCCATCGTCCGCATGACGTCCTCGCGTCCGGCGAGCGCCGACAGGGGGTAGCCGTTGGAGATGCCCTTCGCGAAACACGCCAGGTCCGGCGTCACGCCGAAGTGCTCCTGGGCGCCGCCCAGCGCCAGCCGGTAGCCGGTCAGGATCTCGTCGAAGACGAGCAGCGCGTCCTCGCGGTCGGCGATCTCGCGCATCCGCTGGACGAAGTCGTCCTCGGGAGCGGTCGTGTTGACCGCGGTGGTCACGATCGCCGCCACGTCGCCGGGGTGGTCGTCGAAGATCCGTTCCAGGCTCTCCACGTCGTTGTACTCGAAGGACTCCGTGTAGTCTCCGACGGCTGGGGGGATCCCCGCGTCGAGCGCGTCGGTAGCGCTCATGAAGACGTCGGGCCAGCCGTGGTAGCCCTGCGTCGCGATGACGTCGCGGCCGGTGTGCGCGCGGGCGAGCTTGGCGGCCAGCGTCGTCACGTCGTTCCCGTTCTTCCCGAACCGCACCATCTCCGCGCAGGGGACGGTCTCGATTATCAGCTCTGCGACCTCGACCTGCAGCGGGTTGGGCATCGAGAACGCGGTCCCCTTCTCGATCTGCTCCCGGACGGCCTCGGTGACGCGGGGGTAGTTGTGCCCGAGCATGTTCGGACCGAGGCCCATGATCGTGTCGATGTACTCGTTGCCGTCGACGTCCCAGACGCGACAGCCCTCGCCCCGTTCGAGGTGGGTCGGCGAGACCCCCTGCACGAACTGGGCGGGGCTCTTGCTCCCCGTCTGGGCGGCGCCTGGGATGGCCTCCCGGGCGCGGTCCAGTAACTCGGTCGAGCGGTCTATCGGTCTGTCCGCCGGCGACACCGACGACTGGTCTGTCATTGCCGGGTGCAGGCGGTTCCGAGTAGTAAAGGTTGTGCCCGTCGGTCTGTCGCCTCCGTCGGCCCGCCGTTCCCGTCGGTCCGTTCCCGACCGCCTCAGGCCGTGCGTCGCCGGGATCTGTGCCGCGCGTTCGACGGTCCGTCCAGTCTGTGCCGCGCGTCCGACGGTCCGTCACTGCGATCGAAGCCGCGGATCCGGCGATGCATCGCTGCAACCGGGTCGTGCATCCGGCGGTACGTTGCCGCGGTCGCCGGCGATATCGGTCGGCGACGCGGAGTTCGGCTCCCGAAACTGCCGACGCGGGGTTCAGCTCCCGGAACTGCAGTCGTCGGGGTCGCCGACGTCCTCGGGGCCCGCGGTGGTCGTGCTGAGCGAGCCGTCCGTGACGAACCCCTCGGGCCGGTCCGCGAGGCGGTCGACGAGCGCGGCGCGGGCGCGCTCGCGGTCGTCAGCGTACGACGGGTCGTCGCTCAGGTCGCGTTCCTCGCCCGGGTCGCGTTCGAGGTCGAACAGCAGTTCGCGGCCGGTCACGGGGTTCCAGACGTACTTGCGGCGGCCGTCGACGAGGTACTGGGTCCCGTTCTCGGGGTCGTAGCTCCCCGCGGCGTGTTCGCCGTGGTACCACTCGCGCCAGTCGTCCGTGCCGGGGTCGCGGACCAGGTCGAGGAGGTTCCGTCCCTCGACGGTATCCGGGACGGGGACGTCCGCGACCGACAGGAGCGTCGGCAGGACGTCTTCGAGACCGACGGGGCGGTCGATCTGCCGGCCGGTCGGGAGCTCCATCGCCTCGGGGTATCGCAGGAGGAAGGGGACCCGCGCGGACCCCTCGTAGGCGTAGGTCTTCCGCCAGAGGTAGTGGTCGCCGAGCATCTCGCCGTGGTCCGAGACCATCATCACGAACGTGTTCTCGAGTTCGCCGGCGAGGCGCAACGCGTGGAACACCCGCTTTAACTGGTGGTCGATGTGTGTGACGAGCCCGTAGTACGCGGCGCGGGCGCGGTGGACGACCGTCGGTGAGAGGTCCGCGACCCACGCGTCCGTCGCCGGGTACTCGGGGATCTTCTCGCCGTAGACGTCGTCGGCCCAGTCGCCGAGATACGGGTCCGGCATCTCCCGGTCGACGTACATGTCCCAGTACGCCTGCGGCGGGTCGAACGGCGTGTGCGGGCGGACGTAGGAGAGATTGAGGAAGAACGGCCGCGTCTCGTCGCGGTCGTCGAGGAACTCCAGCGCCTTCCTGGTCGTCCAGTTCGTCGGGTGCTGGTACTCCTCGGCGTGCCAGGGCCGGGGGTCCCAGGAGTTGCGACCGATGCCGTGTGCGAGCTCGTCGACGGTCCCGTCGGTCTCCCGTTCGAGCCACTGCTCGTAGTCGTCGTTCGGGTGGGAGGCCAGCGCCTCGTGCTGGTCCATGCTCTCGAACCCGACCGCGTTCCGCGGCGGGATCGAGTGGACCTTGCCCGCGAGTTTCGTCTGGTAGCCCGCGTCCCTGAGCAACTCCGGGAGCGTGTATTCGAAATCCCACGGCGTGGTCACCCACCCCGGTGCGCCGTTCGTGGACGGTGTCTGTCCCGTGAGCATCGAGCGCCGCGCGGGGATGCAGGACGGAGACGGCGTGTACGCCCGCGTGAACATGGCGCCGTCCGCGACCATGGCGTCGAGGTTCGGGGTGTGGACCAGCGACCGCCCGTCGGCGTCCGTGGGGGCGTGCGGGTCCGCACCGATCGCGTCGCCGCGCTGCTGATCTGTCACGATGAACAGAACGTTCGGTCGGTTCGACATAGCGGTACGAGTCGACGCGGAGTGATAAGAGTACCTCGAACCGTCGCGTCCGTCTGTGTCACGGTAGCTGTTCACACTATTTGTTCACCATGGTTTTACACACTACACATCGCGGCTCGTCGATGGGGTCGAGAACTTTCCCTGTATTGAAGACTCTACGGCCGGAAATTGAGCCGTACTGCGACCGACAGCGACCCCATCTTTCCCGATCGATCCGGCAAAATCGTTCACTAGAGGAAAACACCACTATCGATACCGAACGGTTCCGCTGGAAACCGACAGAGAGCGGCTCTATTCGCGGAATTCTCGAACGGCAATCGGTGCTCGAGCGATGAAAATTACATAACTATGGGTGTAATTATTTGGGGATACCGTCGGATTCGGACTCTCACCGGTGGCTGAGTGATGGCGATCGGACCCGTCGAGGACGGCAAATCGTTTTCTATCGTTGAACGCCGTGATCGTCGCGTGTCGGTAGCGGGCGATGGGGCAGGGGTCAGATTCGACCGAGATCAGCCCGGTCGGTCCGAAGACTTTTGCGACCCCGCGACTGGGCTTCCTCCATGTCGGATGTATTCGAGCCGTGGACCGACGACTGGAGCGGAGCGTCCTACCTGGTGGTCGGGTGTCGGTGACGCGGACGACGCTCGTACCGGTCGCTGTCGGGCGTCCGAACCGTCGCGTGGCCGATCTCCGCCGGACGGACTGACGAGCAGGAACGCATGGTAGACGACGATACGAGCGGAGGAGACGACGACCCGACCGATGTAAACGGCGATGCGACCGAGGGAGAAGACGACGCGACCGAAGGAACCGACGACGCGACCGAGGTCCTCCACGCGGTGACGCGCGGCGCCGGCCTCTCGATCGCCGGGATCCTGGCGCAGCGGGGGATCATGTTCGCGACGAACCTGCTGTTGACGACGACGCTCGGCGTCGCCGCGTACGGGCTCTACGCGCTCGGTCGACGGATTCTCGGGACTCTCCAGGGCTTCGCGCACATGGGGTCGAACCCGACGCTGCTCCGACTGCTCCCGAAATACGACGACGACACCGAGGAACAGGGCCGCGTCCTCGGGACGGCGATCCTCACGACTGCTCTCACGAGTCTCACGTTCGCCGCCGGACTGTTCGTCTTCGCACCGACCGTCCGAGCGAGTATGGGAGCGGACGCGTCGTTCGTGTCGGTGCTCCGCGCGTTCGCGGTCGTCCTGCCGGTTCTCGTGTTCGTCTGGCAGATCTCCAATCTCTTCCGCGGTCTCGAACTGATCGGTTATCAGGTGGTCTTCGCCAGGATCCTCAGACCCGGCGCACAACTGGTCGCGGTCGCGGTCGCGTTCGCGCTCGGGCTCTCGCTGTCCGGCGTCATCGAAAGCGTCATCGTCGCGCTGGTCGTCGTGCTCGCCGTCGGCGTCGCGCTCTCGTTTCGCGTCCTCTCAATCCGTCCGGCGCTTCCGCGGTCCCGCGCGGAGCTGGTCGAGTTCTACAACTTCGCGCTGCCCAACTCGCTGGCGAGAGCCGGGGCCGTGTTGCGGTCCCGCGTCGACGTGTTGCTCGTCGGGGCCCTCCTGACGGCGGAGGCGGCCGGAATTTACAACATCTCCCTGTTTCTCACCGGCTTCATCTCGCTGCCGCTCCTCTCGGTCAACCAGCTGTTCCCGCCGGTCGCGTCCCGGCTCCACTCCGACGGTCAGTTCGAGACGCTGCAGGCCACCTACAGCACGGCGACCCGCTGGATCGTCACGGCAGCGCTCTGTATCGCCGTCTACGAGGTCGCGTTCCGGTCGACGCTGCTCTCCGTGTTCGGCCCGGCGTACGCGCGCGGCGAACTGGTCCTCGTCGCGTTCGCCGTCGGGCAGGTCGTCAGCAGTTCGGTCGGGTCCGCAGGCTGGCTCCTCGTGATGACCGACCACCAGTACATCGCCGCCGCGAACAACTGGCTCCTCGGGATCACGAACGTCGGGCTGAGCTACCTCCTGATCCTCGAGTTCGGCCTCGTCGGCGCGGCGCTCGGGACCGCGAGCTCGCTCGCCGTCGTCAACGCCCTCCGGGTGGTCGAACTGTGGTACCTCGAGGGGTTGCTCCCGTACGACCGCGCCTTCCTCAAACCCGTCTTCGCGGCTGCGGTGACCGTCGCCGTCGCGTTTCAGGTCGGACACGTGGTCACCGGTCTCCCCCGACTGCTCGTCGGGGCCTGCGTGACTGTCGGTGTCTTCGGCGCGACGCTGGTCGCGCTCGGGCCCGAACCCGAGGACAGGGACCTCGAACGCGCGGTCCGGCGCTTCGTCGTCACACGACTCCGTCCCGGGAGCAACCCCTGATTCCGCCGAGCCCGTGCTGTACTCGGCGCCGAAAATACGCGCTTCGCTCCGGAGTGAACGTCGGTACAGACCGGTGTCGATCGCCACCGTGAGTTCGTCGAGCGAGTCGAAGAACTGGTTACTCGGAGCGTCCCGGGGTGTCGGCAGCGCTCTGAATAGGACTGCGTTTCGGCGAATACGCTGGTTCCGTGACGAAGTCGCGATCGTCACGCGCCGCCAGGTCCGTGACGGACGGCGCCTGGAGATACCGCGCTCTATCCGGCATGACGACCATATATTCGAATCTTTTGTATATATTATATCTGGGGTGTCGTGCGATATAGAGGAAGTGTGGTATTCGATGGGTCGCGAGAAAATACACCCGCTGGCTTCGGTTATCCCGCCGAGCAGGCGCGTCCACTGCGCTGGCCCGAACGCTCGACGATCGACCGCGCGGCGTGCCGAAAACACGTTGTAAACGGTTCGACACGGGTGTATTACACGGCCTGGTCGATCTAACTACTGCGATTCCTCTCCACTCGCATTTCGAGTTCGTCATGGAACGATCGGTGGTCGGATCCTCTGATTTCGACGGACTTGCGACGAGATTTTGATCACTCGATTCGAACTCTCTCGACAGACGCGTCAAATCGGAAAGAGGGATTGACACCGTATCTCCTCTCGAGAAACTCACGAACGAGCGTCGACGAATCAACGCCGTATCTCTCGAGAAATCACCGAATAGTTGGATCGGACTAATGTCATCTACATCTGGTGCTTCCCTGTTTCACTATATTAGTTGTTATTAGATTCGTCCTGCGCAGGCGGTTCCGCTGAATCAAGTCGCACGGGCCGACTGTAGACACTCGTCGGCCAGCACGGACCCGGGGTAGACCGCAGCGTCGGCGGCGGTCGTCGCGGCGTCTGCACCCCTGCTCTCGCCCGCCGCGGTTGCCTCACTTTCCTCGTCCGTGCCTCGCTCCCAGTCCGGAATTCGCCGCGGTACGGGACGAAGCCGGGACACAAACGCGGCGATAACAATCTTTAATATTTGATGCCGATTGAATTGCTATATGAGCGTCGTCAGCGTTTCGATGCCGGAAGAACTGCTCGAACGGATCGACCAGTTCGCGGAGGATCACGGGTACACTGGCCGGAGCGAGGTCATCCGTGAAGCGAGCCGTAATCTGCTGGGGGAGTTCGAAGACAAGAAACTGGAAGACCGCGACCTGATGGGCGTCGTCACGGTGGTGTTCGATTACGAGACGACGAGCGTCGAGGAGAAGATGATGCACCTCAGACACGAGCACGAGGACATCGTCGCGTCGAACTTCCACAGTCACGTCGGCGGCCATCACTGCATGGAACTGTTCGTGCTGGAAGGGTCGCTCGAAGAGATCTCGGCGTTCGTCGGGAAGATCCGGGCGACGAAGGACACGCTCACGATCGACTACTCCGTGCTGCCGGTGGACGACTTCGGCCCGCTCGCCGATATGAACTGAGTCCGCTCTATTCTCCTTCGCCGTCCAACTGGTTTTGCCACTCCTGGACCTTCGCCATCAGCTCGACGGGAGGGGTCTCGGTGACGTCGAGATCGGCGACCGCGTCGAGCACGTCCGGCGCGCCGTCGCCGTACTCCGCGGATAGCACAGACTCGGGGACGTCACAGTAGTCTGCATCGACCATACCAAGAAATCTGTGCAGATCGAGCCGCGTGCCGTGTGGTTTCCGCGCGACACGCGGCCGACCGTCGAACTGTCGGGTCAATGCGACTGGACGTGTTTGCTTGGCGCGATCACCGAAGTTGGTGACTGCTTTTTCTCACGGTTCACCGAGTACGTCACCGCCGATCACGCGAAACATTTCATTCTCGCATTATGCGAAGAATTCGAAGAAGACTTGATCGTCGTGCTGGATGGCGCGTCGTACTTCCAGGCGTCGGCCGTCACGGACCTGGCGGCCCGTGACGACCTCGCTTTCGTCACGTTACCGGCGTATTCGCCGGAGCCCAATCCTGTCGAAGAGTGCTGGCGACAACTCCAAGACGCTCTCAGCAACCGTTTCTTCGACTCGCTTGAGCAACTGACCACCGCGATCGACCAACTGTCGCTTCCGAAAGTAAGCAATTATTTCTAACGACTACTATAGTCTTGCGTGGATTGTTCTCCCGGGCACTGCCACTGCTATTCGAATAATAAAGTGGAGATAAATTATTTGAATTACGCACTCCAAGGGAGGACATAGATGACCGAATCGGATGCGGAATCGTGGACGGAAAGTATGAGCGGGCGCGAACGTGTCCGGCACGTCGTGGAACTGCTCGACGAGCCAATGCCAGTTCAGGAGATTGCGGATCGGGCAAAGGTTTCGCGCGCAACAGCCGATGACGAACTCCAGCGACTACAGAGCGACGATTGGGTCACTGAGACGACTGTGGACGGGACGAAAGCGTACGACTTGAATCCCGTGCGGATGCTTTTCGACGAAGTAACTGACCTGATCGAGAGGCACTCACGTGACGAACTGGAGGACCAGCTCACGGAACTGACGGAGGACCAGGAAGAGTTGGCTACAGAGTACAACGCCAGTTCGCTTGATGAGTTCCGAGAACAACTCGTTGACGAGGAACTATCGGCGGAGGAGATCCGTGAGCGTCGCAACGTGATAGCCACGTGGGAAGCGATCAACACGGAACTCGGACTCGTCAAGCACGCCCTCCAACTGTACGATGATGTCACTGAACTCTCGTCACCGCGAACTGACTCTCCGTCGACACTGGCCTGATGGTTGTGTTCCTCGCTAACCGGGCGAACTTGCAGAGCAAGCGCCTTCACGACCGTATCCGGAGTCGACTCAGCGGTGAGTTCAAAACCGTTCGACGACGGCGTGCCGAACCGCGCGAGGCGGGTCCGTACCGGGTCGTCGCCGATGTGAACCCGCGACAGTTCCTGGAAGACGACAAATACCCGGTAACGACTGCGCGGGTCGAAATCGGGTTCCAACTACAGACCGGGGTACCACACGAGTACTACTGGTTCAATTGGATCGAACCGGAGCGGAGTCTACTCGTCGGATGGCATCAGGACGATACACACGACGATCTCGGGCCGGTTCACCTGCAAGTGAACGATGGAAAAACACCTGTCGAGCACCAACAGGCACAGTTCATCGATTCACACCCGCTTGACGTTGTGGAACAGCGCCGCAACTCGCTTCGCGATCTCGTCTTCGCCGTCGAGTGGGAGCAAGGACGCCCCGTCGGACTCGATCCGGTGTCTCTCTAAGATTCGATCTGCTAAGTCTAACGCTACGTTTTCGGACTCGGGCTTGGTAGTGACATCTAACAGATGGAACTACCCGACGCAGGAAGAGATACGGTCCTTCTGTACGGTCGCGTTAAGTTAGAGGATCAGGCGTTCGATCTCTAAGTGTTCATGGCCGAAATCGAACGCCTCAGCCAGAGTATCGCATGGATAGACTTGTCGTTTGTGGAGCGCCAGCGGACTCTCAAGTGGGCGGTTCAAGTGGGCATCCGGTGTCACGTGGTGGGTATGTCATTACGGAATGCCAGTCAGTTTCTCGATGAATTGGGAGTCGAGCGGAGTCACGTTGCGCTCCACGACTGGGTTCACAAAGCCGATCTACAGCCGATTTCGACGGTCACCGCGGATCAACTCGCGGTTGATGAGAAGATGATCCGCCTGGACGGTCAAGAGTTCTGGCTGTACGGTGTCGTCGATCCGCAGACAAACGAAATCTTACACGTGAGCCTGTTTCCGACGGCGACGAAACAGACGACGCGATGGTTTCTGACCGAACTTCACCGGCGGTCTCAACTCGCTGGCGTGGAGTTTCTCGTTGATGACGCCGATTATCTCGGCACAGTTCTCGCCGAAGATGGCTACCGATTTCAACCACTCACACACGGAAATCGGAATGCAATCGAACGTATCTTTTGGGAAGTAGAACGTCGAACCTCATTGTTTGAAAATATTTTCAACCCTGTCGAGCTAGAGACTGCTCAAGACTGGCTCGAAGCAGCCGCCGTCTATCACAACTCACGCCAAACTTAACGCGACCGTTAGTTCGCGATCCTCGGGGGGAAATTAGAGTTATCGGGAGCCATAGAATGAAACTGGAACGAGGAGTCAGGAAGGTTGCGTAGAGACCCACGAAACCGGGTAATTCGGTAGGCTGTGGCTCCGAGACGGACCAGAAATTGCGATTGCGGATGGGGCCCACTGATGCCTGGATCGATCAGAGTATCGGCATTGGTCTGGCCAGGTAGAATCTGTGGGTATGGTGATTATGCGCCCGACGTAGAGGCGCTTCTACGTCGGTCTCATGCCTGGCCGTTACTCGGGAGTCCGCTCGCTGAACACGGTGCGTACATCCTTCAGGGTCTACCCGATGCGTCGGGGGTATTCGCGAGAAACATAAATATCCGATCATAGATAGAATTAATATACTTGTTGCTTCGTCATGCTCGTCCTTCAAATCTAATTCTCTCGTGTACCGGTCCGGAGGGGTCGAACTGGTAGATTCCAGTCCTATGGCTGTAATTCGTCTGCTAAATACGCTGACGATCGCGGTCCTGATCTACTGTTTCAGAATCCGCCGTCTGCTTTCTAAATTACAGTAGTAGTATTGTAATGGAAAATGTTGCTGTGCCATACTACCCGGATCAGTGGTCACGCCGCGATCTCCGACGGTCGGGGCAAGTTCGGAATTGGGTTACTGTTCGTGGGTTCCGAAACGCCTCGGACCCGCCCTAATAGTATTTGTCAGAGTCAAACTATCGGACGCATTTCACCCTGTCGTTGAAAACAGCATGTGGCGACACAGTCTCTGAGTGAACTGGGAGCCCCTCTCCGGTTCAGTAGTGGCTTTCGGGATGTAACACTGCGATCGTATCGTCGCTATGTCTCAGTTTGAGCGGCCGACTACCTGAAATCGGCAGTAATATGCTCTCAAACCCCGACATCGAGGTGTTCGATAGCGATAGGCCTTCAGGATCCCCTGTCACGAGTCGGATTTCCGGACGACAAACAGGTCGGGATGTGTCGATTCTGGAATCGGTCGCTCTGTCAGCGACGCGGTATCGCAGACGTTTGGCTCGGTGATTTGACGGAGGAAAATATATGCTCCTGGAAACCGATTCTACGACCATGCAGGACAAAGCCAATCGCACAATCGACTCAGTGGAACGCTCTATCGGGATTATTCGGGAGTTACAGGCTCAGGCGGGCGCGAGCGTGTCCGAACTCGCCGATGCGATGGACCTGTCGTCCGGCACGGTCCATACCCACCTCGCGACGCTCAAACAGGAGGGGTTCGTGTATCAGAAGGACGGGAAGTACCACCTGAGCCCCTCGTTCATCTTCATCGCAGAGCACGTTCGGAATCAGAACTCGCTGTATTCAGCGGGCCGGGCTGAAGTGGACGAACTAGCCGACACGACAGGCGAGAAGGCTCACCTCGTCATTGAGCACAACGGACTCGGTGTCACGCTGTACGAGGTGTTCGGCGACCAGACCGCCGGAAAACAGTTCTTCCGACAGGCGCGCGAAAACCCGCGACGATTGCTCCACTACACGTCGTCCGGAAAGGCGATCCTGGCTCACTTGCCCGAGGCGGAAGTCGACCAGATCATCGAGGAATACGGACTGCCTCGGCTCACAGAAGAGACCATCACTGACCCCGAAGATCTGCGTGAGGAACTGGAACAGATCCGAAAAGACGGTATCGCGTTCAATCGCGAAGAGCAAGTGAAGGGCGTCCGGGCGGTGAGCGCACCGATATTCGACAGACACGGTGAGATCGCCGGATCCGTCGGTGTGGGAGGCCCAGCCAGTCGCTTCAAGGGTGAGCGGTTCAAGAAAATCATCCCCGAGCAGGTTCAGGACGCCGCGAACCTCATCGAAGTCAACCTCCGGACCGGGGACTATGTCAAGTAGCGCGGCCGTATTTGGCTTCATCAAATCCAGGTGATTGATATCTACGCGTGTCCTCTACTATTTCCGCTGGCCGTGTGACCCGCGACGCCCGGTTTGACGCCTGAAACACTCAGATCTGTGTGTCTACGGACCGCTCTGTTTGGGGCCCAAAGCGGTTGTACCACTGCTGTCGGTTTGTCTCTCTCAAATATGTGCGTGGTATTCGGTAACGATCCGTGGGCGCGGGTGGAACATTCCGAAGACGGGTTCGGGAACTGCTCCGGTGGACGGATTCGGGAGCTGCCCCGGTAGTCGACGGGACCGTGTAGCGGTCGCATATTCTCAACCGTGGTGAGTCCCCGCATAGTATCCTTGTGGGTGCCGGCAGGCGCCGACACCGGGATCACCGCGACTCCGAAATAAGCTACGAGAACCAGTATCAGTGTGCCTCTCGAATTGTACTGGCCCTCAGAGAGTGGCGGTCTATTCGACGGTGCGGTGGCAGCCGTCGGTCTCCTGCCGGGCCACAGTGTACTGCACCGAATCGGTGGCCACACCGGAACTGCTCACATCGATTCGGTGAACGCACGACGTAGGTTCCGCGCTCCGAATTGCGAGGGTTCGAAATAGTTCCGAGACGATATTTCACTACACGGTTACAGTGTTCCGCCTGTTGTTCGCCGGTATGAGCCCCTCTACGCGAATGATTTGGTTGAAAGAGTAACCCCGGCCGTAGAAGCGGACATTTATATTTATGGTTGCTATTGTAGGGGATATGGAGTCGGCTATCGACGTGTCCAAAACCTCCTGGGCCAGCAAACCGTTCCAGGAAATCAAAGAGATAGGTGAACGAGAGGGTTCGATTCTGGTTGTTCCTATCGGAAGTATCGAACAGCACGGAAACCACCTGCCGGTGGCGACGGATACTATCCTCGTAGAGGCCGTCGCGCACTTCGGCGCGGAACGCGTCGCCGACGAGGTCCCGCTCCTCGTCACGCCCACTGTCTGGACTGGTTTCTCTCCGCATCACTTGCCGTTTGGCGGGACCATCTCGCTCGATTTCGATACGCTCCGGCAGATGATCGAGCAGACTGTCGACAGAGCCCTCGAAAACGGGTTCGACGCTGTTCTACTACTCAACGGTCATGGCGGCAATATGCCGCTCGTCGACGGGGTCGTGAACACGATCGGGTCCCAGCACTCCGACACCGAGATCCTCGGCCTCACGTACTTCGAACTCGCCACGGAGTTCATCCACGACATCCGAGAGAGTGACAACGGGGGGATGGCTCACGGCGGGGAGTTCGAAACGTCGCTGCTGTTGCATCTCCGGCCGGAACTCGTCGGCGAGGAACGGAAAGCAACGTACTGGGACGAACCCTACGACCGGGGGAGCAAAGACCTCCTCAACGGCGGCCCGCTCGCGGTCTATCGAACGTTCGAGGAGTATTCCGCGTCCGGTGCGATCGGAGACCCGGAACTGGCCAGTGCGGAGAAAGGTGAGGAGATATTCAATCTGTTAGGCGTCGAACTGGAAGACCTCCTCCGCGAGATTCACGGCCAGAACCGATAATCGAACCCGGTGGCGAGAGGGTGGGCTGTGAGGGTCTGTACCCCCGGAATCAGGCGTGCTGTCCTCGCATGACCGTTTGAACCGTGAACAGGCGTGGCCGTGCGTACGAACGGTTCTGACTGTATCCGGACAAGCGGCGACAGTGAGCGAACGTGGCGACTTCTGTTTGGAAAATCCGCTCGGAGTGGTCCTTGAGCGACGCCGTCCTATCGCTCCGTCTCGTTGTACCAGGCGTCGACGCGTGCGTTCTCGGTGTCCGTTTTGCCGACGAGGTCGAGCGTTCCCGTCCCGGTCAGGTCCGCGACCTTCACTTCGTGCGTGCCGACGCCCTCGAAGACGAGGTGTTCCTCGAACGTTCCGTCCCCGTGCCCCCGGTAGACGAAATGTCGCGGAGTTTCGATCTCGCCGTAGTCGGATTCGGCGACGTAGATGTCGAGGTGCCCATCGCCGTCGAAGTCGGCGACCTGGAGGCTGTGCGGATGGTGGAGGTCGTCCCGGAGGACCTCCGGCGTCCACTCTGGCGCGGAACAGACAGCGAGTCGACCGTCGTGGTAGATCCCGTGTCGGGCCCCGAGCGTCGGCAGTTCGCACTCGCTGAGGATCAGTTCGGGTGTACCGTCCTCGTCGACGTCGGCAGCCTGGACCCGAACCCGTTCGTCCTCCCAGTCTGGGGCGACCCGTTCGGCCGTCCACTCCTTACCTGCCTCGTCCTGCCGGTGGAAGATTCGTCGCCCCACGACCAGTTCGGTCCGGCCGTCGCCGTCGATGTCGAGTACCTGGATCCCCTCGGTGTCACCGACACCGGCGGCGACGATCGTTCGGTTTTCCCGCGGCCAGGTTCCGTCTCGCGGGTCCTGGGGGAGGTCGTAGTAGAAGACGACCTCGGAGAACTGCGAGAGCAGTATCACCTCGGGTTCGCCGTCGTCGTCTACGTCGGCGAACGCCTGGTCGTGGTACTTGTGGTAATCGTCACAGATCACGTGCTTGGTCCATTCGTCTCGCGGGTCCTCGGGCTGTTCGAACCAGAAGACCTCGTGGCACCCCCAGTGACCGCCCGCGAGCATGTCCAGCCGACCGTTCCCCGTCAGGTCCGCGAAGGCCCCACCGGACTCGAGCGGTTCTGCGTCGACGATCTCGTGACACTCCCACCCGGGGTTCTCGTACCAGTATACGCTCGGCGATGGGTTCCTGGCACCGACGAGCACGTCGTCGCGACCGTTCCCTGTGAGGTCGGCCGTCAGACATATCATGTGCTCGTCGTTCGGCGGTTCAGCGTCTATCTGCTCGTGTCGAAACTGCATGGTTTCGTCTCCGTATCCTGTGTTAAGAACCCTCCGGTCCCGTGTCGGTACGCCGCTTCGCGCTATCGCTGCTCTCGTGGACCGCACGCGCGACAGTTCCGTGTGTTCCAGATAGGGGTCCACCTGCCGTCCGGTGGGTCGCGCGTGCGAGTCAAGCAAGTATTCGGGTCATCTTTCGGCCCGATACGCCACCGCTGGTTTCTGCTCCGAAGAGTTGTCCAGTTTCGGAAACCCACCCGATGTAGTAGGTCGATGACGACAGTGGGTGTCCGGGTCACAGGTCGAGGTAGCCTCGAACAGTTGCCACTCGGTATCGCGACCGTCCGAATACGTCTCAATACCGTCTAAGTATACAAAATTAAACCAAATATTTATTAACTAGGGGTGGTGAGTCTTTAGCCATGGTGCCCGAGCCATCAGACGACGGAGAGAGTGAGGACGAGGTACGTTTCTCACGCCGCAAGGCGATCCAGATGGGACTTCTCACAGTTGGAACAGCCGGACTCGCGGGGTGTAACAGCGGTGGTTCCGGAGACGGAACGACGGAACCCCCCGCGGACACACCGACGGACGCGCCGACGGACGCGCCAACCGAGCCGCCCACGGGCACGCCAACGGGCGTGCCCTCGACGGCCACGGACACGCCTGACGAGGGGACCCCGACGGATACCCCCGCCGACGAGACCCCCACGGACACGCCGGAGCCGACGAACTTCGAGACGCTCACCGTCCCGAAAGGGTCGGTCACGCCGGGAGAGTACTCGGACCTCGGCGACTCGCTTGTGAGCATGTCGGATTTCGCCGTGTACAGAGAAAACGGAACGCTGGGCGAAGGCGACGTGTGGGCGTACTGGGACGAAGACAACTTCTACTTCGCGGCCGACGTCTCCGACGAGAACTACATCATCAACTCGGGTTCGGCCGGGAGCCTCTGGAAGAACGACTGCTTCCAGATAGCGCTGGCACCGGGCAAGCCCGGGTCGACGAGCAACTTCAGCGAACTCACTGTCGCGGACGCCAGTACGGGCGAAGTCACGGGCCCGCACCTTCACCACCGGAAAGTCCCGGCCGGCGAGGACTCGATGGTCATCGAGAGCGCAGACGTGGACGTGACGCGCATGGACGGTGAGAAACGGACCCAGTACAGTTTCGCGGTCGCCTGGGACGACCTCTCCATGGACATGTCTCCGGAAGCGGGAGGCGACTTTAGCCTCACTATCGGTCGTCACGACCCGGACGACGCCGGTGAAAACTATCTCAACTACGGCGGCGGTATCTTCGGCGGCAAGGAGCCGTTCGGACTCGGGACCGCGGTGTACGGCGAGGGGTCGACGTCCGAGCCCGAAGCCCTCACGATCAACAAGGGCGCGATCGACGTCAACGACTTCTCACACCTCGGCGAACCCTCGGCGCAGGTCAGCGACTTCAGCGTCTACGAGGGCGAATCACAAGAGGGCGATATGTGGGTGCGCTGGGACGAAGACAACTTCTA
>Ga0207851_100230_pt1 | contig 37615 bp, 44 predicted proteins | sample A23E3SouthBayCA_FD_187747 | JGI IMG/M metagenome (GOLD analysis project Ga0207851, IMG submission 187747) | Aerobic enrichment media microbial communities from Eden Landing Ponds, California, USA - A23 E3 (SPAdes) | ecosystem: Environmental > Aquatic > Marine > Unclassified | place: Emeryville... | reverse complement strand
GTTCCTCTGGCTCTACTGGATTGTCTTCGGAGCCGGCGTCGACGCGAGCCCGGTGATTACGCTCCCCATCTTCGGCGAGGTCGAAGCGTGGAGCAACAGTGTCGCCGGCCCGATTCAGGCCTGGATTGTCTGGTACTTCCTGTGCTCGCTGTCGTTCACCCAGATCATCCGGAAGGCGCTCAACGTCGAGACGACGCCGACCGGGTAGGCGCGAAGAGACAGCCCTTTCTATCGGGGCCCCCCGAACACCTCTATGTTGATTACCGTCTCCGGCCCGGCCGGCAGCGGCAAGAGCACACTTGCCAAGAGCCTGGCCGACGCCCTGAACTACGAGCACGTCAGCGGCGGCGATATCTTCCGCTCGCTGGCCGAAGAACGCGGGATGACACCGCTCGAACTGAACAAAGCCGCCGAGGAGGACGACCAGATCGACCGCGATCTGGACCGCCGGCTCCGGGACATCGCCGCCGAGCGCGACGACCTCGTGCTGGAGTCCCGTCTCGCCGGCTGGATGGCGGGCGAGTACGCCGACATGAAACTGTGGCTGACCGCGCCGCTCGACGTGCGCGCCGACCGCATCGCGACGCGGGAGAACAAGCCCTTCGAGCAGGCCAAGACGGAGACGCGTGAACGCGGTGACAGCGAGGCCCAGCGCTACAGCGACTACTACGACATCGATTTCGACGACCTCTCTATCTACGACCTGTCGGTCAACACCGCCCGCTGGGACCCACAGGGCGTCCTGAGCGTCACCCTGCACGCCGTCGAGTCCTACAGTCCCGATGGCGACGAGGGGAAGGCACCGGTCGAGAACATCCGGTACGAGTTCTGAGCAGATGACGCTCCGTGCCCCGCCCGACGAACGGGATCTCGATTCGCTTCGCTCTTTCGGCGTCGTCAACCTCGACAAGCCGCCGGGACCCTCGGCCCACCAGGTCGCGGCCTGGATTCGGGATGCCACCGGCCAGGACCGGGTCGCTCACGGCGGGACCCTCGATCCGAAGGTGACCGGCTGTCTCCCCGTGTTGCTCGGCGACGCCGCCCGGATGGCGCAAGTGTTCGACGACGCCGTCAAGGAGTACGTCACAGTGCTCGAACTCCACGACCAGGCCCCGGCCGACATTGCGGACATCGTCGCCGAGTTCGAGACCGACATCTATCAGAAGCCGCCGCGGAAGAGCGCGGTCAAGCGACAACTGCGCGCCCGACGGATTCACTCGCTGGACATCCTCGAACAAGGGGACCGTAGACTGCTGCTGCGGGTCCGGTGCGCTTCGGGCACGTACATCCGGAAACTGTGTCACGACATCGGGCTGGCGGCGGGGACCGGCGCACACATGGGCGACCTCCGCCGGACGGCGACCGGCACCTTCGACGATGCGTCGCTTTCGACGATGCACGACCTCGTCGACGCGCTGGCGTTCGCCGAGGAGGGTGACGAGTCGCGGGTGCGCGAGATCATCCAGCCGGCCGAGCGAGCGCTGGGCCACCTGCCGCGGGTCACGATTGCACTGAGTGCGGCCCGCGAAGTCGCTGAGGGCGCGCCGGTGTATGCGCCGGGCGTTATCGGAGCCGGGCCGGCCGAAGTGGGCGAAGCGACGCTCGAGATAGATTCCCAGGTCGTCTGTGTCACACCCGACGGCACTGCGGTCTGTCTGGGGACGCTCGTCGGCGACCTGGACGCCGAGCGCGGCCTCGTTGTCGAACTCGACCGCGTGTTAGTTTGAGTCGGACCGTAACCGCGCGAAAAGCTAAGTTGATTTCCTGCATATTGCTAGCATGGACCGGTGGGTCGACCCAGACGAGGCCGATCCGGCGCAGTGGCGTGGAACGGGGCCGCACGACAACCTGCGTCAGGGCGGGGAGACGGTCTCGGTACTCGAACGCGCGAGCCGGACGCCGCTACCGTATCAGTACGAGATCGATATCCACCACACCGACGGCGTCGCTGAGCAGTTCCGATCCAGCGAGTACGAACACGCACGTATCGTCTACAACAGCGGCGTGGACGCAAAACGCCGAATCAAGCTCCTTACTCGCGGTGTGCTATGGGGCGGCGACGAGACACATCAGCGGTTCCAGGCGCAGTACCGTCGCTCGCCACCACCCACCGAAAGCGTGCCGTTCGGGGAGTACACCGTCTGGAGCCGGTACCAGTACGGGACCATCGAGCGAACAGACGACGGACTAACCTTCACCGCGAGCGAGGAGAACCCGGACGAATCACTCCGGGAGCTCGACTGGGCGGCGCTTTTCGACCCGGTCCGGGAGCGGCTCGCGGAGCTGGAACTGGTTCGGAACCCGCCCTTTGCGAAGTACCGACTAGAGGAACTCGGGGAATGGGGGGCCTATCGAACACGGTTCCAGTACGACCCCGGCGCGTTCGCCATCGGCCCCTGATTAGTGGATCTATAATAAACCGGGATGAGGCGGTACACAACGACATGAACCACCTACTAACTGCGGTCCCGCTCCAGCCCGGTGGCGGATTCCTCGAACTGGCGCTGCTGTTTCTCGTCCTCGCTGTCGTCGCCGGACTGGCCGGCCTGGGGGGCGTGGCGGGGCTCAGCATGCGAATCGCGAAGATACTCGTCGTCGTGTTCCTCGTCCTGATGGTCGTCAGCTTCCTCCTGTGACGCCGGCTTCGGTGGGCAGTGTCATCGTCGCACCGTTTCTGAATCCTTTTATCCACGTGACGACTTCTATCGGGTATGACCGAGCAGGACGCAACCGACGACACGGCCGCGACGGAGGAGTCGACCGCGAGCGAGGCGCAAGCGGACGGCGACGCGGGTTTCGAGGACGCGCCCGAGGATGTCTCCGCAGATGAGGTTGACCTGGGCGAGTTCGACGTCGACGACGACCTGGTCGACCGGGTCGCCGAATCGGACCCCGATGACATCGCTCGGGAACTCTCCGCGCTGCGGACACGCGTTGACAGTCTCGAGTCGCAGGTCGAACAGCAGGACGACGACATCGAAGAACTGGAGTCGAAGCTCAAGCGCAAGCAGGCGGAGTTCCAGAACTACAAGAAGCGGATGGACAAGCGCCGGGAACAAGAGCAGAAGCGCGCAACCGAGGACCTCGTGACGCGCCTGCTCGACGTTCGGGACAATCTGGAGCGGGCGCTCGAACAGGACGAGGATACGGACATCAGGGGCGGGGTCGAGTCCACGCTGCGTCAGCTTGACGACGTACTCGACGCCGAGAACGTCGAGGTTATCGACCCCGACCCGGGCGGAGACGTCGTCCCGACACAGCATCAGGTGCTCGCCCGCGTCGACAGCGACCAGCCGGACGGAGCCATCGCTGATGTCCACCGTCCGGGCTACGAGATGGCCGACAAAGTGTTGCGAGAGGCACAGGTGACCGTCAGCGAGAGCGAGGAGTAGCGGGCAACCCGGCGGTATAGCGGTCGTATTGCGGTACATTAAATAATCACCGGTCAGGGAACGCAACCGGGTATGAAACCGCCCGGAGGAGGGGTTGTTGACCGCTTTTCTAATCAGTACATCTAGCAACTTTTAACCGGCCCAATCCGCTATGAGCGGGTAAGATGGCGAGCAACAAGATTCTGGGTATCGACCTCGGGACCACGAACAGCGCGTTCGCGGTCATGGAAGGTGGCGACCCCGAAATCATTGTCAACGGCGAAGGCGAGCGGACGACACCCTCTGTCGTCGCGTTCGACGACGGCGAGCGGCTTGTCGGGAAACCGGCGAAGAATCAGGCCGTAAAGAACCCCGATCAGACCATCCAGTCGATCAAGCGCCACATGGGCGAAGACGACTACACGGTGGAACTGGACGGGGAGGAGTACACGCCCGAGCAGATCTCGGCGATGATCCTCCAGAAGATCAAACACGACGCCGAGGAGTACCTCGGCGACGAGATCGAAAAGGCCGTTATCACGGTCCCGGCGTACTTCAACGACCGACAGCGCCAGGCGACCAAGGACGCCGGCGAGATCGCCGGCTTCGAGGTCGAGCGCATCGTCAACGAGCCGACCGCGGCCGCGATGGCCTACGGGCTCGATGACGAATCCGACCAGACCGTCCTCGTGTACGACCTGGGCGGGGGGACCTTCGACGTGTCCATCCTCGACCTGGGCGGGGGCGTCTACGAGGTCGTCGCGACCAACGGGGACAACGACCTCGGTGGCGACGACTGGGACCACGCCATCATCGACTACCTCGCCGACGAGTTTGAGGGCGAACACGGCATCGACCTCCGCGACGACCGGCAGGCCCTCCAGCGGCTGACCGAGGCCGCCGAGGAAGCCAAGATCGAACTCTCCTCGCGCAAGGAGACCCGCATCAACCTCCCGTTCATCGCGACCACGGACGACGGGCCGCTTGACCTCGAACAGAAGATCACGCGCGCCAAATTCGAATCGCTCACCGAGGACCTCATCGAGCGAACCGTCGGGCCGACGGAGCAGGCGCTTGCTGACGCGGACTACACCAAGAGCGACATCGACGAGGTCATCCTCGTCGGCGGCTCGACGCGGATGCCCCAGGTGCAGGACCAGGTCGAGGAGATGACCGGGCAGGAGCCGAAGAAGAACGTCAACCCCGACGAGGCCGTCGCGCTGGGCGCGGCCATCCAGGCCGGCGTCCTCTCGGGCGACGTGGACGACATCGTCCTGCTCGACGTGACGCCGCTGTCGCTGGGTGTCGAGGTCAAGGGCGGCCTGTTCGAGCGACTCATCGAGAAGAACACGACTATTCCGACCGAGGAGTCGAAGATCTTCACGACCGCCCAGGACAACCAGACGCAGGTCCAGATCCGCGTCTTCCAGGGCGAGCGTGAGATCGCCGAGGAGAACGAACTGCTCGGTGCGTTCGCGCTCTCCGGCATCCCGCCGGCCCCCGCGGGCACGCCCCAGATCGAGGTGTCGTTCAACATCGACGAGAACGGCATCGTCAACGTCGAAGCCGAGGACAAGGGCTCGGGCAACAAGGAGGACATCACCATCGAGGGCGGTGCCGGCCTCTCCGACGACCAGATCGAGGAGATGCAACAGGAGGCCGAACAGCACGCCGAAGAGGACGAACAGCGCCGGGAACGCATCGAGGCGCGCAACGAGGCCGAAGCCTCCGTCCGCCGTGCCGAGACGCTCCTCGACGAAAACGAGGAGGAGATCGACGAGGACCTCCAGTCCGACATCGAGGCGAAGATCGAGGACGTCGAGGAAGTCCTCGAAGACGAGGACGCTACGAAGGAGGACTACGAGGAAGTCACCGAGACCCTGAGCGAGGAACTGCAGGAGATCGGCAAGCAGATGTACCAAGAGCAGGCCCAGCAGGCCGCCGGCGGCGCTGCGGGCGCTGGTCCGGGCGGCGCAGCCGGTCCCGGCGGAGCTGCCGGGCCAGGTGGCGCAGCAGGCGGCGCGGCCGAGCAGGGCGAGGAGTACGTCGACGCCGACTTCGAGGACGTCGACGACGAGGACGTCGACGACGAGGACGAGGACTAGCAGGACGAGGCCGAGTCGTCGGCTCGGAAGATGAGCGAAGCGATATCTTCCGGTGTTTCGAGACGTTCGCTCCGCTCACGTCTCGAAGGCGACGAAGAAAAGAATAAGTCGTTTTCACCACCCTGTCAGACGTGATCTGACGGACTCTCACAGGGCGAGCGGCACGAATTTTCAACCGGACAAGAGTACTGAAGCCGAGTCCACAGGCCTGCGGAGTGGTGTCAGGTTCGCGAAGCGGTCGAATTGGGTCAGAAATATTATCAATTCAGTGCATGGCTGATATCCATCATGTTGAGGTGATCATCGCTAACAGTGGGTACATCGCTGTTTCGATGCTGATACAGCTATATTCGAAGTGTTAGTAGAGGTAGCCCGGCATTAGTTACCCTGATAATCAAAACAGTCAATGATAATGAAAATAGTGCATATATATCAGATAGACGGGCGTATGGCCGCGCAGTGAGCAATCAGGAGCGAATCCAGCCACAGTGTCTGAGCGCCCAACTCGACGCGGTGCGACACGAGGACCGCCGTCAGATACTATTCGCGTTACGTGACGCGGCGCGGTGGCGGCCATCCGTCTCGGAGTTTGACGGCGGTCGGACACCAGTAGGAGAGCCGGCGATCCCGGCGGCCCTCTATCACCGGCATCTCCCGAAGTTGGCGGAGATGGGGCTCATCGAATGGGATCGGGAAACCCACTGGGTAACGCGTGGCCCGGAGTACGAGCGAGTCCGACCGCTACTTGCGTTCCTCTCCGAGAATTACTGCGAGTGAAAAATGGGAGCGACGAAAACCCCGAACCGGGTTGTTCGCTAATCCTGTTCTATTGGAGTCATTTCGACAACGCCCTGCGAGAGGAGGCGGCGCGCGATGACGATGAGTCCGTTTCTGAGTCCGGTCGCGAAGATGGCCTGTTCGTCGCCCGTCGGCGGGTCGATTGAACTGACCAGCAACGCCGACCGGTCGACGAGCAGGAGTCGCCCGACGGCGGCGTCCTCCTCGGGCGTCATCTCACCGTGGAGCCAGTCCAGTTCCGACAGGAACGTGGTAGCGCGTGGGATTTCCTGTTCCACACGGTCACGTATCGAAGCGGACCCGGTCCCGACGATGAGGTCGGTGTCCGTATCGAGCGAATTGAGTTGCTCGATCAGCGGCTCAGTGAGGACCGCGTCGGAACCGATGACGAGGACCACTTCGTCAGTGGCCTCCTCGATGATTGCCGCGGCACGGTTCTCGATAGCGTCGGACCCGGAAAGCGACCAGACCTCCTGCAGCTCGGCCTCGTCGTCGTCGGATTCGATGCGTCCCATCTCGCGCAGTGCGGACTGGAGGCGTTCGACGCGCTCTTGGTACTGGTCGCGGAGCGTTTCGGTGGCCTCGGAGAGCGGGACAGCCCGGAACTGCTGGGGGCTCGAATGCTGGACCTCGACCAGCCCCTTCGCTTCGAGAATCCGGACAGCGTCATAGACGCGCGTTCTCGGGACCTCTGTCACTTCGCTCAGTCCCTTCGCTGTGCCGCTGGACATCCGAGAGAGTCCGACAAAACACTTCGCCTCATACTCTTTCAAGCCCAACTCCTGGAGTAAACTAACCGCCTCTTCGTGTGTTGCATCAGATGTCATGTGTCCCAACCTTCATCTCAGTGGTAACCGAGGATATGTGGAGAGATGACGCCCACAGGTAAAAGACGTTGTTACTGTCACACTGTCGGCTCTCGTCTCAGTGAGCGTTGCTCGGCGAACGGTCCGTGGCGCATTGTGACGGAACGGGCCTCTAGCGGTTGTAATCGACGACCTGTGCCGAAGTTATTTCAACACTACATCTTCGTTTACTCAATTAATCACACAACTGTTATACATGGGTCCGGACTATGAGTAGTTGGCACGCAGCACTCTATGTGTCCCAACCACATCTGCTGCGTGCTACTTTCACAAAACCGTGTCTAGAGACGGAAATAGCGCGTCTCGGCCGCGATCTCATCGAAGACCGTTGCTGTCAAATGCACCACAACAGTACGTTACTGACCGTGTTTCGGCTGCAATATCACTTCTCGGGCTGAACTGTTTACCTGAAAAGGCAAGTGTATTAGACAGTTAGTGTGTCAATATACTTTTATAATTTTAGATTATTACTGGGTGGCGTCGGTCTTTCACCGGAATTTACTCGGATATCAGATAGTCATTTTGTAGATCATAATGCTAACTAATAAATTGACAGTAGGATTAATATGGTAGATAGACATATTTTTACTAATGAGTGGGTCCGACAAGCGGCCCGGGCGGCCATCCGACGGCTCAGACATCCTCCACGCGGAGTTCGACTGGGAAGTCGCCTCACCGTCGGTGGCCGTCGTTCAGACGGTCGCAACCGCGGCCGACCGGGAGGCCATAGAGCTATCGCCGCTCATCGAGACGCTCGATCCGGACGCACTCGACGAACTGATTATGCATGCGTCAGGCCCGGACAGCGCCGTATCGCTCTCGTTTCGGCTGGGCGATTACGCGGTGACCGTGACCGGAACCGGTGACGTGTATGTCCGCACCAAGCACGTCCATTCGTGACCGGCCACGGGGCAGCAGTGCCGCCGTCGCCAGCCGGCTACCGGAGGCGGTCCGGCGGGGCCCTTGCTACCTAGCAGTCAGCCGGTCGCATTACCGAGCCTGACAGTGCCGAGCGTCGTCGTCCGCTCGCCCGGTGCACCGAGCGGGCGTCCGGTCCAGCGGACCGCGACGGTGTCGGCGCTGTCGAGGAAGAAGCCGACTGAGACATCGCCGTCGAGATAGTTACCGTCATCGTCCGAATCCACGCCCGGGTCGTCAAGAACGATTGTATCGCCGGACTCGACGGGTAGCTGATCCGCCTCAGCCCACGTCAGCGTGGCCGAGCGGTTCCGGTCGGCGTCGGTGACGACGAGCTCCAGCGCGTGCGTGCTGGTTTCCGTGAGTCTGTCCCCGCCGGCGTGAGTAAGCGTGACCGTCCCTGTCTCGGCGTCGAACTCGCCGTCGATGGTGACCGACGGGGCCGATGTCCGCAGGTCCGCGCCGGGACCGACGACGAGCGCGACCAGTCCGGCGACGGCCAGCGCCGCGAGTCCCCAGACGGCGACCCGCTCGACCGTGACGAGACCTCGACCGCGCGGCGACTCAGGACTCATTGCCCGAACCCTCCCGCGGGACGGAAATAAGCGCCCCGGTACGGTCCGGACGCCGGCGTGGCCGGCCCGTGTCGCTGTCTTCCCACGAGCAGCGAGACTGTCACGGTCGTCGCCCGCGGTTCCGGCTGTTCGAATTGGCACCGTTCTATTTGTACGCCGAGTGAGAGTATCCGTCTGATGCCCTCCGTGGTCTCCGAAATTGTGTTCAGCGAGCCGTCCGGCCGACCGCAGACACTCGTCCAGTTCTCCGGCGCACTCGTCTTTCTCAGTCTCTACGCGTACGCCTGGAGCGTCGGCGACGCCGCTTCGAGTGGCTGGCTGCTCGGAATGGCGGTCGGGGCCGCCCTGTCCGGCGTTGCCGAAGCGCTCCCGAAACGGCACCGACGGGGAGCCGGTGTCCTCCGTGTCGCGGCGATTCTCGTATTCGGGACCGTGCTCGCTGCCACCGTCTTCGTCCCGGAACTCGGTATCGTGTGACGTCTGTCCGCGTGATTCCGGTATCGAACTGTTCGAGACAGCGGTACCGGTGGTCGGGAACCCGTTCTTTTGAAGTGTCTCAATCGTCTACCCATCCTACAACGAATGAGTCAGGATTTCTACGAGATACTGGGTGTCTCTCGGGACGCCTCCGAAGACGAGATCAAGGAGGCCTATCGAGAGAAAGCCCGGGAATACCACCCGGACGTGAGCGACGACCCCGACGCCGAGGAGAAGTTCAAGAAAGCCAAGAAAGCCAAGGAGGTCCTTACCGACGAGGAGAAGCGCCAGATGTACGACCAGATGGGCCACGAGCGCTTCGAGCAGGCCGAGAAGCGCGGCGGCGCTGGCGGTGGCGGCGGCCGCGGCGGGATGGGCGGGGACCCGTTCGGCGGCGGCGCTGGTGGCTTCGATATGCAGGACATCTTCGACCAGTTCTTCGGCGGCGGTGGCCGCGGCGGGCGCGGTGGCAGCCGCCGGCGACAGGGGCAGGACCTCCAGACGCGACTGGAGATCGACCTCGAAGAGGCGTACAACGGCGCGACGAAGCAACTGAACGTCACCCGGCCGGAAGCCTGCGACGACTGCGACGGGGCCGGACATCCGCCGGGGGCCGACTCGGAGACCTGTCCTGAGTGTAACGGCCAGGGCCAGACGACGCAGGTCCAGCAGACGCCGATGGGGCGCGTCCAGCAGAGGACGACCTGTCGCCGATGTGACGGCGAGGGGACGCTGTACGACGAGACGTGTTCGACCTGTCGGGGCAACGGCGTCGTCCAGAACGACGCGAGCCTCGAAGTCGAAATCCCGGCCGGAATCGCCAACGGACAGACGCTCCGGATGGAGCGAGAGGGCGCGCCCGGGGAGAACGGCGGCCCGAACGGCGACCTGCTCATCGAGGTGAGCGTCCGCGACCACCCGGACTTCGAGCGCGACGGCGACGACCTGCAACACCAGCAGGCCATCTCGTTCCCGCAGGCCGTCTTCGGTGACACCATCACCGTCCCGACGCTGGACGGCGAAGTCGAAGTCGACGTGCCCAGCGGGACCCAGAGCGGCGAGGTGTTCCGGCTGGAGGGGAAAGGAATGCCCCGCCTTCGCCGCCGCGGCCGGGGTGACCTCTACGTACAGGTACAGGTCGTTACGCCCGACAGCCTCAACGCCGAACAGAAGGAGGCCCTCGAACAGTTCGCGGAGGCCGGCGGCGAAGAGGTCGATGTCGAGGAAGGCTTCTTCGAGAAACTGAAGAACTCGCTGTAGTCAGTCGCCGCTCGCCGGCGTCCCGTCTGAGCCAGACTGTCCCTCATACTTGGCAAGCGCCGCCGAGAGCGCGGCGTCGGCGTCGACGTCGAGTTGTTCACACAGTGCGAGCAGTGCAAACAGGGCGTCCCCGAGTTCGTCCTCCCGTATCGACAGCGCCGTCGAGTCGGTGCCGTAGCCGGTCGTTTCGTTGACTTCGGCCGCGATGTCGCCGAGTTCAGCCACCACATCGAGCAGCCGGTAGGCGGGCGGCGTGTCGATGTCGTTGTGCCTGAGTACGTCGGCAACTTGTTGCTGTCTTTTCATTTCTAGAGCGTGGGGGAGGCCACCTACATCGGCTTTGTGGCCGCGCTGTTTTTCATCACCGGGACCGAACGACGGCACATGCAGGTACTCGGTGATCTCGTCGCGCAGGCGCGCAATCGCGACGGCGTGCTCTTTCGTTCGCCGGAGCGGTCGACGCCGTACAGTTACTCTGACTTCGCCACGAACGCCTGGAAAGGCGGGAATCTGCTGCGACACTACGGCGTCCGGCACGGGACGCGGGTCGCCGTCGTCGTAGGTCCGAAAGAGCCGACGGACGAGGACCGACCTGGCTACCTTCGGGACGCCCCGGACGCACTGCTTGCCTTCCTCGCAGCGGCGCTCGACGGCGCGGTCGTGGATATGGACCCGCCGAATGCGGTCGATGCGACGGCGCTTATCGCGCCAGCGGCCTGGCTCGACCGCTACACGCAGGGGCCAGGGACGAAGGGGTTGGCATACGGCGGCCCGGTCGAGGACCCCACCATCGCCCAGTTCGAGCGGGAGTTGTGGAGCGAAAACCCGCTCCAGCCACCGGGCGAAGTTTCGCCCGAGGACGACGTGTTGGCGGCCGACAGAACGTACACGCACGGCGAACTCATGGCCGAAAGCGGCCGCGTCGTCGCCGATTACGACATCGACGCGGAGACGACCGTCGCGCTCCGGGCACCGATGACGACAGCGGGCGCGGTCGTCGCCGGACTGCTTGCGCCAATGCGGGCCGGCGCGACAGTGGTGTTCGGCGGCGACGAGATTGCGGATATCGCCGTTGCCGATGGGGATGCGCCCGAAGAAACCGTTGTTCGGCCGGACGACGCGACACCGTCGTAGCGTCTGTCAAACGTCCGTTACGGAGGCGTTTAGCGAGTCGCGCGGTACTCGCCGTGTTTGACACCGAGCGCTAGAATTAGTGCGAAGACGACTATCTGCCCGACACTGACGGGGAGTGCGATACTCGAAGGCATTCCCATGAACGAGCCACTCACCATTACCCCGACGAGGACGAGAAAGGCGATTGCAGTCTTTGTCGTATCGAATTCCATAACAGCGGAACATTGGGGCCGGGGTCGTCTAAACGTTGGCCTTGCGGTCACTCCGTCGGTCGAACGAGGTCCGCAAGCGTCACCAGCAGGCCGAGCACCCACCCCAGCGGGATGGAGATACCGAGCCAGATGATGACGTAGGCGATGCCTTCCCGGTCGAAGTTCTCGATGAAGAACTCGGCGGCACCAACAGTAGCCAGCACCTCATAGAGGAACCACCGGGACAGCGAATCGCTTGCTGGAATGACGACCGAGGCGACCGTCGTCGAGTACAGCGCCGCGACGACCGGCGGCAGGAAGATAGCCGTCATGGCGAACGGGTACGCCAGTGCGACCGTCGTTCCGCGACCACCGACCCGTCGGAAGGTGACGGCGAGTGCGGCCGACAGCGTCGCAACCCCGCCGGCGACAGCGACAGCGGTGAACCCACCCGACACCAGGTCGATACTCCCCGGTTCGAACCGCGCGAGAGCCGCCAGGCCGCCCCAGACGAGCACAGAGAGTAGAACGACGCCGACAACGCCCAGGCGGGTCGCCGTGCCGTCGATACGGCGGGTCTGGTACCGCAGGACGACGCCACACAGCACCAGTGGATAGACCAGCGCGATGACTGGCACCCCGATCGCAGACCAGAGGCGGTAGAGGGCCATTCCGACCGAGGAGTCCGGTGTCCACGTCCCGAGGACGGTGTTGTCAGCGTTTCGCTGGCGTGGATACACGATTTCCATCCACGTTTCGTGTAAGCGGTTGAGGTCGATGCGGATCCCGCCGACGACCCCGTGGCTTCCGGTAGACATACCGGTGGTTTCGTTCTACCGGCGTTAAATGTTTCACGGCACCGGGGACTGGTGCGCTGTCGCCGCACGGACGACTGCCTCTATTCGAAACCGACATATTCAGGACGGGGAGTCCCAAACGGTCAGGTATGACAGACGGTAGAGCGGACGTGTCCCGTCGGGGCTTCTTACGGACAGCGGCCGGAGCCACGGCTGTGTCGGCCGCTGTAGGCACCGCGACCGCACAGGAAGGCACCGAAGGTGGCGACGGCGGTGGCGGCGGCGGGCCGCCGGATTTCGGCGGGTTCCTCGACCAGGTCGGGAACTATGACGGCTCAGTCGCTGATGCGACCGGACAGGACACGGCGACGGTGGAGGTCGGCGTGCAGGCCAACGGCGGGGCCTTCGGCTTCGGCCCGCCCGCGATTCACGTCGACAACGGCGCGACCGTCCAGTTCGAGTGGACGGGCAACGGCGGCGGCCACAACGTCGTCTCGGACGGCGAAGGCCCGCTTGACTCCGGAAGCGCCGTCTCTAGCGCCGGCGTCAACTACGAACACACCTTCGAGGAGGACGGCATCTACCCCTACGTCTGTGTGCCACACGAGAGCCTCGGGATGAAGGGGGCTATCGTCGTCGGGACGGACTACCCAACGAAGTCCTCCGGCGGCGGTGGTGGTAGTGGGAGCTCCGGCCCGCCCGAAGTGCCAAACAGCGCGAAGACGCTCGGCGTCGCAACCTCGTTCGTGATGGTCGCGACGCTCGGACTCGCGTACTTCTTCATCCGGTACGGCGGCGACTACGAGACGCCCGAGTAGCGGGTCGTCGCCCTGTTACACCGAATCCGGACCCGTGTGAATCTTCAGATCAACGTCCCGTTCCTGTCCTTCGAGGTCCTCGACGACGCGTTCGACGATTTTGGTCGCTTCCTTTCGGATGAGCGGCTTGACTTTCTCGATAACCCAGTCCATCGAGACCAAGCGGGGAAGGTCGATGGCGCTGTCCGAGGCCGACCCGGGGTCGAACGCGACGTGAAACCGCACCCGTGACGCCGTCTCCACGTCCGCCGGGACGCCGTCCGGATCAGGCTCGACCGCCCAGTACCCATCGGCGTCGATGTCTTTGACGATGCGCCAGTCGATTCGCGTCGGTGGCGACACGTCGGTCACCTCCGACCGAGCGGTGTAGGAGAGCTTCCACCACGAGAACACGAGGTCGTAGTTCGTGCCCGGCGTTCCGTCGCCGTCCTGCATCACTCGGTCGAGGTACTCCGAGTATCGTGCGTACCCCGGAAAGTCCAGCAGAAACTCGTACACCTCTTCGGGTGGAACGTACACGACCGTGCTGACCTCGACTTCGTCCACGTCTGTGACACCGGATGTACTGAAGGTAAACTTTCGGGCCTGGCACCCCATCCGTGGCCGCGTTTTTTGCCGAAAGATTTCCACAGGGCATAATCACGAACAGAAAATATTATCACTCTGTATTGGATATAGGGGAAGTACCATGAGTGCATCCGATATCCAATCCGCTGATACCGACAGCGAGCACGAGACCAGCGGGTGGGAAGCCGTTCGCGACCTCCCGCCGAGCGCGAAACTCGTCGCGAAAGTCCTGGAGTACAACGATACCCTGACCCAGAGCCAACTCGCCGAGGAGACGCTGCTGCCGCCGCGGACGGTCCGGTACGCCCTTTCCCGCCTCGAAGATGTCGGCGTCATCGACTCCCGGTTTTCGTTTGCCGACGCGCGCAAACGGATCTACACGCTCCAGGTCGAGTAACCGCCGCCCGCTTCCTGCGCCGATACCCGTTTCACTCCCCCTTGCCGCCCGTTCCAGTGTGAGGACAACGTTGATTAGTCAGCCTCACAAGACATCTGGTATGAAAGTCGTCCTGATTGGTGTCGGGCAGGCTGGCGGGAAAGTAACCCAGTCTCTTGCCCAATTCGACTACGACATGGGGTTCGACGCCGTCCGGGGTGCCCTCGCCGTCAACACGGCACGGGCCGACCTCCAGAGCCTCGATATCGATACGGCCCTCATCGGACAGGACCGCGTGAAAGGTCACGGCGTCGGCGGTGACAACGAGCTCGGTGCCCAGATTATGCAGGAGAACGCCACCGAGGTGCTCGACGAGCTCGACGGCCGCATCACGACCGAGGCCGAAGCTATCGTCGTCGTCGCCGGACTCGGCGGCGGCACCGGCTCCGGCGGCGCACCGATGCTCACCCGCGAACTCAAGCGTATCTACGAGAAGCCGGTGTACGTCCTCGGCATTCTCCCCGGCCGGGACGAGGGCGGCCTGTACCAAGCCAACGCCGGTCGCTCGCTCAAGACCGCCGCCCGCGAGGCGGACTCCCTCCTGCTCGTGGACAACGACGCCTGGCGGGGCAGCGGCGACAGCGTCGCCGCCGGCTTCGAACGCGTTAACGACGCCATCTCCCAGCGGGTCGGCCTGCTGTTTGCCTCCGGCGAGGCAGTCGAGGGAGTCGGCGAGAGTGTCGTCGACTCCTCGGAGATCATCAACACGCTCAGAGGCGGCGGCATCGCCTCCATCGGCTACGCAAGCGCCGAGGCCAGCGAGGAGGCCGGCGAGAACGTCAACACCATCACCAGCGTCACCCGGAAAGCCCTCCTTACGAGCATGAGCCTGCCTAACGCGGTCAAGGCCGACTCCGCTCTCCTCGTCGTCGCGGGCGATCCCGAACGCCTTTCGCGGAAAGGCGTCGAGCGGGCGCGCCGCTGGGTGGAAGACCAGACCGGCAGCATGGAGGTCCGGGGCGGAGACTTCCCGCTCGGGTCCGATAAGATCGCCTCGCTCATCGTCCTCTCGGGCGTCGAACGGTCCGAGCGGGTCGACGAATTCATGAACCGCGCCCGCGAGGCGGCCAGCTCTCAGGGCGGGACGACCGACCCGGACGAGTTCACGAACGACGACCTGGACGGCCTGTTTTAGGCGCTATTTTCGCCGAAAATAGCGGAGTTTCTCAACTAGGTAAGAGGCGCATACCGATTGTTGTAGCGATTAATCGCTGTGGGCCCGGGGACGGCACTATCCGGAAACGATCCGCGACAGCCCGTATCAGGCGAGACTGCTACCGTCGAACTTCGCGCGGTCGAAGTCGTGGTCGAGCAGGTCGAGAATGGTCGGCGCGATGTCGTAGAGGTCGGCGTCCTCGATGCGAACGTCCGGGTCGTCGACCATGAGCGTCGCGTTGTCGAAGCTGTGCATCCCGTTTCGCGGCCCGACGCCGAACACGTCGTCGGAGCCCTTGAAACCGGCCTTCAGGTCGAAGCTGTGGTTCGGGACGACAGTGAGGTCCGGTGCGATATCGTCGTGGTCGCCGCGGTAGGCGTCTTCCTTAGTGACGACGCGGTCGGCGACCGGCTTGCCGTCCGGTCCTTCGAGCGATTCGAGTTTCTCCTTGAGGTCCGCGCGGACGGACTCGTACTCGTCCTGGGGGACGCCGCCGTTCGGTTCGCGGCCCTCCAGATTAATGTAGAAGCGGCCGGGGATGAGCGAGTAGGCTTTCGTGTCCTCGCTGATGTCGCCGAGTTCGGAATGGTCGTCGGTCGCATAGTCGAGCCACCCCTCCTGCTGGAGCCACTCGTTGAAGTGAACCTCGTAGTCGAGGGAGGTGAAGCCGTGGTCCGAGGCGACGACCATCGTCACGTCGTCGGGGAGTCGGTCGCGTAGGTCACCGAGATAGGCGTCGACCTGCTTGTAGAACTCGAAGAACGCCTCCTGGTTCTCGCCGTCGCGCTCGTAGTCCTTGAACAGGAAGTGGTTGACCCGGTCCGTGGTCATGAACACGCCGAAAAACAGGTCCCAGTCGTCCTGGCCGACGTAATGCTTGAACGCCTCATAGCGCTTTTCGAGCGTCTTGTGGGCGTCCTCGACGAAATCGCTCTTGTCGTCGTCGTGGCCGAGTTTGGCGTTGACGTCGATGCGGTAGTCGCTGTCCTGGAGATAGTCACGGAGTTCGTCCGGGTAAGCGGCCTTGTCCACGCCCGGCGAGAGGAAGCCCGACACCATCCGCTGGACGTTCCGCTGCGGGGGGAAGGTGACCGGCACGTTCAGCACCGTCGCGTTGCGGCCGTCGTCGGTGACGCGGTCCCAGAGCCGCGTCGCCTGCACGTCACGCCCCATCGGGACGTAGGTGTCGTAGGAGCCGACTTCGCGGTCCTGGAAGCCGTAGACGCCCGTTTGGCCGGGGTTAACGCCGGTCGTCAGCGCCGGCCAGCAGGCGCTGGACTCCGGTGGGACGATACTATCGATGGGGCCGGCGCTGCCCTCCGCCGCCATCTCCGTGAGGTTCGGGAACACGTCGGGGTGTTCGTCGATGAGGCTGAACGGTACGCCGTCAATGCCGAAGAAGGCAACACGCGGTGCGTCGTCTCCCTTCAATCGGTCGAATAATCCCATACGACCCGTTAGTCAGGTCAGGAACAAGAAACTTCTTTTCGCTGCCGCGTCACCGAAAGCGGCAATATCGTCGTCACAGCCCAACGGTTACGACGACCGGTCCGCGTTCTCCGGAACCACGGTTAGATGTGCGATTCCGGGTGTCGACCGCCGTTCGACTCGTGGAACGACAGTCGTGTGGTCCAGCGCCGCATCGGTGTCATCGGTAGCCATACGCGTAGCGATAGCGGCTACACGGTCAAAAGATTACCCATGCTCATACATAATCGGAGACACCTGCCGGTATTACTTCGGGAAATACACCGGCGGCGGAGGAGAAATCGCGAAAGGTGGTGGACCCGGGAGCGTCAGTTGAACTCTTCGTCGTACAGTTCCTGGGCGTGGACGATGGCGTCCTTCGCGGCTTCCTTGTCCTCCCAGCCTAGCGTTTCGACTTCCTTGCCCTCTTCGAGGTTCTTGTAGGTCGAGAAGAACTCGTCAATCTCGTCGAGGGTCTGCTGTGGGATGTCGTCGAGATCCTCGATGTGGTCATAGCGCGGGTCCTCAATCGGGACTGCAATGACCTTGTCGTCTTGCTCGCCGTCGTCGTCCATCTTCATCAGGGCGACAGGACGGGCCTCGATGACACAGCCGGGGAACGTCTGGTCTTCGACGAAGACTAGCACGTCGAACGGATCCTCGTCGTCGTAGTACGACTGCGGAATGAAGCCGTAATCAGACGGGTAGTGAACGTTCGAGTGAAGGACGCGGTCGAGGACGACACCGGGGATGTCCTTCTCGTACTCGTACTTGTTACGCTCGCCTTTCAGGCACTCAACAACAGCGTAGATTTCTTCGGGGGGGTTCGGTCCAGTTTCGAGGTCTTCCCAGAGGTTCGTCATCACCGCCGACTGCGCGACGCCGTCAAAAAATCCTTTCGTAATAGCCACAGCTATTCGGTATTATGCGCTATATAACCCAATAATATCTAACTATAGATATATTCTTAGATTACACTTACCACCTGAAAACGACAATCTGAAACCAGATTAATCGGGAACTCAATTCGCCTTAGCCCACCAAATATAACTTTCTTTATACTATTGCGACCGCTAGTTGTGTGGTGGTTAATGCCCCACAGAAGGCGTTGTGCGCCGGAGTTAACAAGTGTTAAATAGCTTGCTGACATTTACCCAACTATGTCAGAGGCACAAACAGTTACTGACAGTCCGGGCATCGCAAAAGAACTTACCGCTTTTCAGCAGAATATCCTAGTAATACTTGCTGAGGAGCCGCGGTATGGTCTCGCTATCAAGCGCGAACTGGAAGAATACTACAACGACGAAGTCAACCACGGTCGCCTGTACCCGAACCTCGACGACCTCGTCGAGATGGGCCTCGTCGAGAAGAGCGAACTCGACAAGCGAACAAACCAGTACTCCCTGACAGAGTCGGGCAAGGACGCAGTCCTCGACCAGCTTGGATGGGTGTTCGGGAAGTTCATTTCCGATGACGGTCGAGCCGACGAACTCCGTGATCTGATCGCGGCGCAGCAGTAGATTCGCACCTGGGCACCTGCGAACTACTGTTAATCCATTCCTAACGCGAAACGAACATCGAATACCCACGGGTGTACTGAGCAGTTACACGTCAGGGACACGGCCACCGGCTTCTTCGACAGTGAGACGAATCGACTGTTCGAGGACCGACTGTTGTTCCTCAGTTGGCCAGGCGTTCCGGCGGACGTAGTCGTCCCGAAACTCCTGGATTTCGTCCGGTGTCGCCTCCGAAATCGGTTTCGCGTAGTGGTTGCCCATGAAATCGGCGAGCAGTTCCGCGTTGGCTCCGTGTGTCTCGCCGTGTGCTTCGGTAATAGCCTCGACGACAGCTCGGTTTGCAGCGTCGATCTCCGCCCACTCGTCCGGGTCACCGGGACCCGAGAGCCGTATCTCCACGCCGCGGTCGATGTCGTCGACTCGCTCCGGACGGATGACGCCGTCATCGACCCATTCGACGGGATGGCAGACGAGTACGTCACCCGTCTCGTCGTTCCGGATGCGGGCAGTGTAGTCGTACTCGGCGAGGATTTCGTCGCGTTCGGTTCTGTAGGCGTCCGCCTCGGCGTCGTCGACCGCCTCGCGAGCGAGTCTTGTCAGCCGTTCGGCCCGTTCGGTCACGTCTGTCGGCAGGTCAGTCATCGTCGAGTGCGTCGTTGGCTAGTTGGTCCGCACGATCGTTTATTTCCCGCGGAACGTGCTCGATCTGCCAGTCGTCGAAGTCGGTCAGCAGTTCGCGTACGCGGACGCGGTTTTCCCGCAGTTCGGGGTCGTTCGTATCCCACTCACCCCGGACCTGCTTGACGATAAGCTCCGAGTCACCCCGGATGTGGATGTCGTCGAACCCGTAATCGCGTGCCACTTCGATCGCTCGGATGAGTGCTTTGTACTCCGCCTGGTTGTTCGTCGCCGTTCCGATCGTCTCCCCGCCCTCCGTGACGATCCCGCTGTCGTCGACCAGCACGTAGCCGACCGAGGCCGGACCCGGGTTGCCCCGTGACGCGCCGTCGAAGTACGCGTGGACGCGCCCACCGTCATTGCCACGCAACAGCGCCTCAAGTTGTGCGGTCCCCTCACCCTGCACGACGACTTTTCCGTCGTAGGCGACCGCCGTCGCGTCGCCGTACTCGACGCGCCAGCGCTCGTGGTCAGTGTTTCCCTGCTGGATGTCGAGTCCCGCGTCCATCAGACGCTCGCGGGCCGTCGTCTCGTCGCATTCGATGACCGGCATTGTCCGAGGGTGGCTGACCCGTCGGTATAGACGTTGTGGTCGGCCTGTCAGTTCCCGGCGTTCCGGCTGATTCGTTCGGCACCTGTCTGTCGACCCTCTTCACCGCCCAGTACCCGTCCCAGGACACCGACCAACCCGCCGACGGCAATAACCGCCCCGGCTGCGAACATCACCGACAGGATGGGGTCGACAGGCTCGATGAAGATCGGGGAGAGAAACAGGAAAACACCGGACAAGATGGCTATCGCCGCTGCGACGGGGCTAACCTGTTTACCCGACGAGACGCGGTAGGTAGAGTGAGCGAGTGCGATAGCCGCGAGTTCCCCGACGAGAAGGTTGACAAGGGCCTGCTGGTACGCGACCGGAATGATCGCCGAGACGAATATGACGACCATGCTGACCAGCGTTGCACCGAGCAGGAACCACTTTGTTGTATCCACCATGATTTATAACACCAGTTGTTACTCAACCCAACCCCGTAAGAGTTACTCTCCCACGAACCGCCGGAAAGGTTCTTATCGGGGAGGGCCAAAAGCGTGACAGATGCAACTCGACGAGTTCATCGAGGGGTTCGAGGAGGACGAAGCCGCACAGCGGCGCCGCCTCGCGGCGGAGAAATCCTACGCCATCACGGACCACCTCGAAGACGTCGAGCAGCAGTTCGAGGCCGCGGTGCAAGGGGATTCGCTGTTCGGATCGACGGCCCCGGAGATATTCGTCGGCCGGTCGGGGTATCCCAACGTCTCGACAGGACTGCTCTCCCCGGTCGATACCGACGCCGCCGCTGCCGGGTTCGCGACCAGCGGCGACTGGTACCAGGAGGGGCTGGGCATCGAGGACGTCCTCCAGCGCCGGACCGGAATGGTCAATTCCACCCAGACAACATCGGTCGACTCGGTCAGCGCCGGGGGCGGAAGAGGCAGTAGCGGGGTTCACGACGTCTGGAACGGCTTCGTCGGCGTCCAGCGTGAAGTCGCTATCGCGGACCATCCCGTTGACGTGGAGGTGGGTCTCGACGGGACTCCCGAGATGGACGTGAGTTTCGACGACGTTGGGACGCCGACGGGGCCGCGGGCCCACGCGACTGGTGCGGACCTGGCAGAGAATCCCCACGTGCCCCGCCCCGTCGAAAAGACGCTGTCGGACGACGACTGGCGCGCAGAGGGCGCGATGGCGTACCTGTACCGCCGTGGGTTCGACGTGTACGACATCAATACGATCCTCTCGGCGGGCGCGCTCGGGCAGGCCAGCGAGCGGTCGCTGGTGCCGACGCGGTGGTCGATCACCGCCGTCGACGACACAGTCGGGCAGTACGTCCGCGGCACGCTCCGCAACGCCGACACCATCGACAAGCCGGAACTGTGGTACAACGAGTACATGGGGAACCGCTACTGGGTCGTGCTCGCGCCCGGTCGCTGGGAGTTCGAACTCGTCGAAATGAAAGCCCCCCAGAGCGTCTGGAACCCACGCCCCGAGACGGGCTACTACATGTCCAGTGCTCACGAGGGCTACGATGGCCGGACCGCCTACGTCGAGGAGACTGCGGGGGCGTACTACGCGGCACGGCTCGGCGTCCTCGAACACCTCCAGGAGCGCGGCAAACAGGCGAAGTGTCTGGTGCTGCGGGAGATCACCGAGAACTACTGGGCGCCGGTCGGCGTCTGGCAGGTACGTGAGGGCGTCCGCAATGCCTTTGACGGCGAGCCTGGAACCGCCCAGTCCTTCCGGGAGACGCTGACGGCTATCGCCGACCAGCTTCCCGTCAGTCTCGGACAGTTACGGCGCAAGTCCGAACTCGTCGCCGGGCTTCAGTCACAGTTAAGCGATTTCTAACGGCGACCGAACTCGACAAAAACGGCCGCTCAAGTTCCTGCCGTCGGCACCGCCAGCCATCACTGCTCGTCAGGTCGACGGGACGGCTCAGGTACCATCGGTGTTGTGTGTCGGGATTTCGACGAACGCCGCGGCATCAACTGCTCCCGCACAAACTGGGCACCCAACCACCAGTAGACGCTCTCGGACACCGCCGTCAACCGTTGCACACGCATCACAGTTCGGACACGTGAAACGGTACTCCGGCATGTACTCAGGCACGGACTGGGATAGCTGAAGGAACTGCCCCCTCAATCTAGAGGGAATATAGGTGGTCTGATGTCGTACCGCCTGAAGAACGCTTCCCCCGTACTACCGCCTCACAGTCGTTCAAACATACCGCCCAACCCAACGAGCGCATAATCGATAGCCGGCCCGGAATACCACTGACGTAGCCGGAGAGGATCAGGACTATATAGACCACAATAGCGGTCTTAGGAAGGGTTATTCCGCTCGCTCGGAACTAGTACGCGATGACTGATACGCCCCTGAAGTTCGGATTCGTCTGCGTTCAGAACGCGGGCCGAAGTCAGATGTCCGCAGCGTTTGCCGAACGAGAACGGACGCGTCGTGGACTCGACGACGCGGTCGAGATCCTGACCGGCGGCACAGACCCCGCGGACGAAGTGCATCCAGAGGTCGTCGAGGCTATGGCAGAACGTGACATCGACCTGTCTGGCCGGGTCCCGCGAGCGGTCTCGGACGACGAACTCAACGGTTGCACCGTCGTTGCGACGATGGGGTGTTCGACGCTCGAACTCGACGCCGACGTCGCGGTGCGTGACTGGGCGCTGGACGATCCACACGGGCAGTCCGTCAAGCGGGTGCGAGAAATCCGGGACGAGATAGAAGGACGTGTCGCCGACCTGTTCGACGAATACACCGACTAGCGGATATCTGACCGGGCGCTGGAGTCAGCGGGACCCGGCGCGTCGACCGAGCAGCCCCGGCCCTTGACCACTGGTTACCACTCGACGTACGTGAGATACTCGACCTGTTCGTACTCCAGTAGCCACGTTCCGTAGCTATCGGTGACATCGAGTCCCTCGTGTTCCCGAATGCGGTTAGTTACTGACCGGAACGCCTCGTCATCCTGAAAGTACCCGCCGTCAATCGCCTCTTCGACCACTTCCCGCTCGGCTTCGGAAAGGCCCGTGAGCGTGAACAGGTACTGATCTCGAACCCGGTCGGCGAACGAGTCGACGCCCGACGTAACCGCTGTCGCCTCGTATCGGTATTCGGTCTCTGTTGTCGTTCGCGAACTGACTCCAACCCGATATCGGTCGCCGTTGTGGACGATAATATCGTACTGCTGCTCCGGAACGAACACTGACCCGTCACCCACTTCCTGGCTGGTACCGTACCCAATACCCACGTCGTACCCGTCCCCGCTGGGCGGGTTGTCGTCTGAAATGATCGGATCAAGGCGCTGGCGGTCCGCTACCGGTAGCTCCTCGTAAGCGATTTCGCCGATTTCAGCCGTCGAATCAGCCGGATCGAAATCGATTCGCACCTCGTACACCGTCACTTCGCTGCTCTCGAGTGGCGTCTCCGAAACCTCGTAGAAGGAGTCGCCGATCCGGACCGTATCGGTACGGTCGAACAGCTCGGATCGACCCCGGCGCGTCGAAGAGCCGTTTTCGATGGCCGCCGAGACGACCGTGTATTCCGCCGACCCGGGCTCTGGCGAGATCGAAACCTGGTTGGCGATATCGGCCGCTGTCGCCTCGTCCATATCCAGCACGACGGAGGGATGGCCACAGCCGGCGACGGCCGTAGCGAGGAGGGTCGTTCCGCCCACGAGGAGCTGACGTCGTCGCATACAGCTACTGACAGGCAACCGGAAGGAAAGTTTTCTGGGTGTGTTTGTTCGTGGTCGGAATCGTGCAGACACGCCTCACTCGTGAGAACAGCCTGAGCCGTAGTAAACGCCAGACGGCGGCAGGCTCCGCTAGGTTCCCTTGCGAGTTGATAAATAATTCCTTCAACGGGATTTTTCAATTTCGTCGAAATCGTCGGAATACGGCGCTGTAGCTCCAGTTCTGGTAAAGCCAGGAACGGGAAGAACTCGGTATGGGCCAACGCGGTCTGAGCAATCGGACTTTGCGGTCTGGTTCTGTGTTCAGCAATCATGGTTAGATTTCCTCCGGCAGGTGGTCGCGGCGTCGACGCATCCGCTGGCGCTTCGACGCTTTGTCGTAGTGCTTTTCGAGAATCTTCTCGCTCACGTCACCGCGGTCACTGACGACCTCTCGCGGCGTCCCCGCATCACGGTGGGCCGTGATCGAACCGGTCCGAACTGCGTGTGGTGACACCGACGAGGGGCAACCGCTCGCGCGGTCGTGAGTGTTGAACTCGCAGGTCTCCGGGTCGTAATCGTGCGGACAGGGTTCACCGATGACGCAGGGACGGGTCAGCCGGTACACCCAGTTCTGAAACGTCGTCACCGACGGTCGACCGAACTCGGTGGTCACCAGCGGAGATCGCCCGTGGTCGTCGGTCACGTCGTGGCGGTTCGGGCTGTCGACGTAGTCCTCGATCACTGCCGCGACGTGCGCCGAAAGCGATACGTCACGCTCGCCACCGTCACCGTTCTTCAGCGGTGTGCCTGTATCCGGTCGATGCCGGAAACAGAGCGCGCGCTCGTCGGCGTCGAAGTCCTCCAGGTCGAGCGCACGAACGCCACCACGTCGGGCAGAGGTCCGCCACATCAGCAGCAGCGTGACGTGTTCCGCCGAGGCATATCGGTATTCTCGCAGGTAGTCGAGAATCGCGTTTGCGCGTCCGGAGTCGAGTTGCGTGTCATCCGAGCCGTCACCGTTCACGTTCGGGAGCCGTATCCGCTCCGGCAGAGATTCAGGCACGGCGTCGATGTCGACGAGGTGATCGAGGAACCGGCGGACGGTCGACACCTGCCCCTGCATGGTCACGTCGTTGCAGGTGTCGTCGTCGCCGTTGTCCTCTCGCTTGTAGACCCGGTACGCATGGACCGTTCGGAGGTCCACGTCGTTCATGTTCTGGATGCCCTCGTCTTGCAGCCAGTCGATGAACGACCGGAGCCGCGACTCGTGGCTTCGCATCGTCGTCTCACGGAGGTCGTAGCGCCGCGCGTCGAGGTAGTACGTCAGCGCCGCCTCGGGCGTGATCGGGTCGAGGTCGTCATCGCTCATTGTTCACCTCGTTCGAAGGTGAACGCGAGCGACAGCGGCTCACCGTGGTTTCCGCACGCCGGACAGACGCGAACCGGCTCGAACGTCACATTCGAGCAGGCTTCGCAGACGTACAGTCGGTCGTCGCTCATAGCGCACCGTCCTCGACGAGAGCGCGGGCCGCTTGGTTCGCGGTGAGGTCCGTCGGACCACCATCGGACGGGTAGCCGTCGGGGCTGCGTCCCATCGCTTCCAGAATCGCATTGACACCGGGAACATCGTCACCGGATACGCTTCGCTGTGCATCGAGAGCAGCTGCAACAGCCTGAGAAGCGAGACGGAACTCCGCACTGTCACTGGGCCGATGTAGTTCTGTGACACCCATCATCCGGTCGCAGTTCGGACAGGGCATCTTTCGCTGCCGGGTAGCAGCGTCAGCACGGTTGTTACACTCTTTCGAGTGTCCGCAATCCGGACAGTGGACGCGGTAGACCGTGTACGAACTACCAGCGGTCTTTTCACTCCGTACGTCGTTTCTTGCCGTGCGGGACTCCACTCCCGCGCTGGTTTCGGTTTCCATCGTTTCACCGGAGCCACCTCGGGGCCGTGTTCCAGCACGGCCCTTCGTTACTTCCCGACCAGAGTCATCAACGACCAACTGGGCGACTCCATCTTAGCCATCAACAGGCAACCTCTTAAAAGCTTTCACTAATTAGCAAACTCTGTTAAGCAACCCTTACTCGGCAACTCTGTTTTGGTTGGGACTAATGGGTGATTGGGTTTTAAACGGAGACCTCTCATCAATGGAAATATGGAGAATGACGATGGGTATCCGGATTGGCTCACCGAGATGGACAAGGAAATCATCAACGTATTGGGTACTAATTTGACTCTTACTCCGTCGATCATCGCAGAAAATATCGACCGCTCACGTGAGGGAGTCGGAAACAGGCTAAACTCACTTCAAGCGGGTGGGCTGGTTAGAAAGGTTGACCGAGGTAAGTACAAGATCACTGAGGAAGGCCTCAAATACATGACCGAGTGGATCGATATTGATGAAGAGTACCAACCTTGGCACGGTAAGACACGTGAAGAGATAAGAAAAGAGATCGAAGAAAGGAACAGTGATACAGAGAACGAGTGACAGAATCTCTGCTACACACTATATTTCATATATTATTACTTCTGCGTTCTCCCATCGGGTACTCGGTCGTCGGTTTCACATCGGGGACTCGCTCACCGAACACTTCACAAACACGACCCGAAGCGCCGGGTTCACTCTCCCGTCGGGGACTCGGTCGCCGTCAGCACATCGGGGACTCGTTTGACGGACGCTTTTCAGGCTCAGATTTCCAAATAAGCAGGGCTATCGGTGTAGGTAGCACTGGTCTATATAATTTCAGCTGTCAATAAAGTGGGTCTTCTGTTAATTCAGATTGGTGTACTTGGACATCTCCAATATTATCTTCTTCTTGTTCTACTGCTTTCGCTACTGTTTCCTTGAACCACGGATCTGAATCCGGAGAAACATACACCTTTTTAATTAAAGAGGATAGGTCAACTTCAATATCTAAACCTGTATCAGCCGGTCTCTGGAGAGCAATATCCTTAGACATCTCTTTCCACGCTAACTCATCCCAAGGTTCTTCTTCTGTATTAAAGCCATAAGCAGGAATAACTGCACGAATCTCCTGTTCATGTTGGTAACTTTTCTGTTTAAGAAAATATGGTTCGAACAAATGCATTCCTTCGCTATTGCCGTATAGCGCATTGATTGCAAGCCGCGAATCGGCATCAAGGTTTTCCCACTTTTTTTGGTAATCTGCATAGAGAACCCGCCCAATAGCTATTGGGAAATCAGTCATATTTATTGATTTTTTCAAACTTCCAACAGTGGTATATATTGCTATCGTCTTATCATATTCTCCATATAAGTCCCACATTGCAGCAGATTCATGCTTATTTTTATGCCAGCAGTTCAAGAATGCCTGTTTTCGCATTTCTCTCCGTAGATCAGAAGGATGTACAACGTCATCAGGAATGTCAGAACTCTCAAGCGATTCGTCCCGTATATTCTTAACAGCTCTTGGGGTTGTCCCCTCAAATGGATCGCTAAAATCATCACCACGGTGGAAATGAAGTTTGGAATTTTGAATCATCCATAAAAAATTAGAGAAGCCCATATATCGCCAGATAGGAGTCTTATTATGTGGAACCTGAAGAAGATCTTCATATTGTGAATCATACGTCATAACCAAAATTTCGAAGCCAACAATAAATAGATTGGTCTACTAGAAAAAGGGTATGATTAGTGTAGCTTGACAGGCCTTTGATGTTTCCAAAATCGGATATCCTGCCGAACTCACGCTTTGTATCTCTTGCAAGCATTCTTCTCAGGACTTGGGAATTTGGCAACAACACGGTCGACAATCACTCTGTGCGGACCACTGCTACGACCACACATCGACTATTGGTGGGTCGTTCTCACAATTAACAGTCGATAAACCATCGACATGAGCAACACAGTCTTCAGCGGTTTCGAGATCACATGGCTCATCAGCTAACTCGCTACTGGGAAGATCCCAGTACGCATAAGCACCGATGTAGTCGACAACACAGCGGAACGTAGCCTCTTCGGGCAATGTTGAACGCACCTGCGGCTGTTCCACATCGGAAATCGCCCGTTCTACGGCAGCGTCGAGATCGTCGAGGTCGTCCCACTGCCGACGCGCGAGGTCGTCGCGTATCTCACTCTCGCTTGCGGCTTGTGCTGAGTCGAGCGAACACCAGCGCACGGCTTCACGCACATCCGGGTCTTGCAGGTGATCGTTCAGGTCAATTCCTTCCGTAATCGACTCCGAACAAGACCAGAACCGCCGGTTCGTCGCCCAGTACAGCGCGAGCTTCCACGTCGCCGCTTTGTCTGCGTACGTCTCTCGGTCGTCATCGCCCTGCTCGAAAGATTCCGTGGCGTCGAGCAGCGAGCCAAACGTCGCACTCAGGTACTTCCCAAGATACGCGCCAGCGGTCGACTCCATTTCATGGCCGTCATCGCCGAACTCGATCAGCTCGTGCGAACGGGTCCGTTCTCTGACCCACTCTTCGCCGTGATCGTGATCGCCGAATCTGTACCAGTCGACGAAGCCCTCGTCGCTCTGGAACTCTGGTTCCAAGTCGTCGAGGTCGTCGCGGTACGTCAGCGGGTACACGTCGACGATCTCGCCTTGGCCGTAATCGGCCCATTTCGTGGCTACTTCCGGCTTGTCGCACAGCCACGGCAATCCGTCTTGCTGGCGGGTCGGCACGTCGAAAAACAGCACATGCAGGTGCGGATATCCTTTCTCAGTGAACTCCAAGGCCTTGATGTAGTCCGGTCGGTCACGCGGTCGCCCAGAGACCTCGTTATCGAGATCGGGACGCCAGCCGGGAACATCCGGGTCGCGGGTATCGGCTTTCGTCGACGGGTCCGAGTCGAAATACGACAACAGCCGGTTGAAGTTCTCGTTTATCGAATCTATTCCGTCAAGCAGCGAGTCTTGGCGCTTCGGGTCGGTCGTCAGCGTCACCAGCACTGCGTTATCAGCGTTCTCGTAGCCGTATTCCAGCGCATCATTGAACCGGGCGAACTGCTTCGAGACACGGCCCTGGTCGTTGAAGCGGGTCTTGTAGTCCTTCGTCATCCGCTGTGTGGACTCGACACCACGCCGGTCGACAAAGTGGACATCGAACAGCAGTTTGTAATCCTTGATGCGGTTCAGGTAGGATGTAAAACCGTCTTTCAGTAGCTCCCGCAGGTCATCATCTACAGAATCGACGCGAGAGAGGTAATTACGCAGGAACTGACGATCATACGTTACACCTTCTGTCTGGGTTGTTTGAGTAATGCCTTCTGTAATCAAGTCAAGAAGCCGCAGTGTCGGGGTCACGAAAAGAACGCCTGACAACCGGGATTTCCGCACGTACGGGTCGTCGGGGGCTATGAGGTCGTCGATAAAGCGGTATGCAAACTGGTAATCCGGGTCCGAACCGTCGACGCGGTCGCACGTCTCAGGCGACACTCCCTTCACTGCGTACGAAACGACGTGCGACAGCGGCGTACCCTCCGGATGGGCCGCAATGAACTTCGCAATGCGTACGCGGTCTTCGTCGCGTTCGGTCAGTGTTTCGTCGAGCAACTGGCCGTGGCCGAGGAGATCGCGCTCTTCGAGAAGGTCTGCTAAGACGGGAGTGTTACATCTATCGGCGAGGTCGAGACCGCCCAGGTGTCCCGGCGGCTCTACGCGGCTCGTCATGCGTGGGACCCCGCGCAGGCAGGAACGGCATTGGTCGGACACGTGAACGCGGTAACGATTCCCCTCACCCGCCGGGTTCGGGGGAAACGCTCGGGCTTCCGGGTCGACCCGTGAAGGGTCGCTTCCGGCTGGTCGAGCAGGTGCGGGCCGCGATTGGCGCTCGCGGCCCGGTCCGGGCTGCTCGCTCCGCTGCGCTGCCGGGCGTGCCAGCTCTCCCGCGCCCTCGCTTTCGGTGGACTGTGGGGGCTGTCAGATACACGCGGCTGAGAGGTCGAGTCAACCCCCTCAAGGGGGGTTTCCTCTCCCGGAACGCGAACCTGTGGGGTCGAGCCGCCGACACACTGGGTTGGTCGGACGGTGGGTCGGCTACCAACGGCGGGTACTCCCCTGTCATCTCCTCGGCACATCGTCGGACAGAGGAGTTACCGGCCACGCGCGGGATCGTCGGCACTGTGTCGGTCGAGCGTGGGAACTGCGTAGCAGTGGCGACACTCTCTCGCCCGAGCGTAGTCCGAGTCGATCTTGTTGATGCAGTTGTCTTGGCAGATGCAGCACCGGTACGCGGTGTACTCGGACCAGTCGATAGAACCGGGAATCTCCGGCTTGTGTTCCTGCGGCAGGTTCTCACGACCGGAGCCACGTTTCGACGGACTCGAAACGGGTGGCGATGTCTCTCGGTACTCCGAGTCGGTCACCGGAACCACCTCGTGGGAACAGCCTGAGCCGTAGTAAACGCCAGACGGCGGCAGGGTCCGCAAGGTTCCCTTGCGAGTTGACAAATACTTCCTTCAACGGCACTTTTCAATTCCGTCGAAATCGACGAACTACGGACCTGTGGCTCCGGTTTCGGTAAAGCCAGGAATGGGAAGAACTCGGTATGGGCCAACGCGGATTTGAACCGCGAACCTCCCGGTTATCAGCCGAGCGCTCAACCTGATTGAGCTATTGGCCCAACGCATTCAGTTGTACCCGAGGGGTATTGAAAAGGGTAACGTTTCGCGGCCGGTTGGGGATGTGAAACCGCGTCAGGGCTTCAGTTTTCGTCGTTGTCTTCGAAGTCGACATCGGTGGCGTCGTTGGGATCGAAAGAGGTTCCGGAGCCGGAACCGGAGCCCGGACCGGGGCCGTCCTTCGGGCCGGTCGGCCCCTGGCCAGTCGGGCCGCCGTCGTCGTCGGGGAAGCCGCCGATGTACACCTGGCCGCTGGCGAAGCCGCCGGTCTTGGCGTCGATGTAGGGCCGGACGACCCAGCGGCGCGTGGCGGCGCGGACGGGGTACCGGGTGAACGGCACCGCGAGCAGGAGGCCGACGAAGTCCGTCACCAGACCGGGGGTGAGGAAGAACGCGCCGGCGGCGATGAGGAGACCGCCGTCGATGAGTTCGTCGGTCGGGAGTTCGCCGACGGCGAGCCGCTGTTGGATCTTCCGGAGCGTCGCACGGCCTTCGGCGCGGACCAGCAGCATGCCGACCAGCGCCGTCAGGACGACGAGCGCGACCGTCACGAGCGCGCCGAGGAACGGTATCGCGACCGTCACCAGCAACACGATGTCGAACAGCGGGATGAGCAGCAACAGCCCGATGACCCGGAGCATACCACTGCTTGCAGGCCCGCCCCCAAACGCCTTTCGAGAGCGGGACCGGGCTGTTGGCCGACCGGGGTAGCGGGTCAGCGTTCCCGCAGTCGGACCTCGATAGGCTCTGTGGGACTCAGCGTAATCTGCATCGCCAGCGACAGCGGGGGTTCGGTGACCGCCTCGACAGCGTACTGCTGGGCAATGGTCGCCAGCGCGAGTTTGGCCTCCATCCGGGCGAAGCGCATCCCGATACAGTGGCGCGGGCCGCCGCCGAAGGGGTAGTAGGCGTAATCCGGGAGAGACGCTTCGAGGGCGTCGTTCCACCGTTCAGGGCGGAACGCGTCGGGCGCGTCGTACCAGCGCTCGTCCCTGTGGACGAGCCACTGCGGGAGGGTGAGCTGTGCGTCCGGGGAGAGTTCATACCCGCCGAGTGTCACCGGCTCCGTCGGCTGACGGAATACGGTAAAAGCGGGCGGGTACAGCCGGAGCACCTCGTTCAGCACGGCGTCGAGATACGGCAGTTCGAACAGATCCTCGGGCGTCGGCCGGCTGTCCCCCAGCGTCGTGTCGAGTTCCTCGTGCAGGCGCTGCTGGCGCTCGGGGTTGTTCGCCAGCAGGAACCAGGCGTAGGTCAGCGTCAGCGCCGTCGTGTCGTGCCCGGCGACGAGGAAGGTCAGCAGCTGGTGGCCCAGCCGCTCGCGGTCCATCGTCTCGTCGTCGAGCGAGAGCAGCAGGGAGAGCACGTCGTCGCGGGCCTCGCGGGCGCTCGCGTCCTCGCGCTGGCGGGCGGCGATAACGTCGTCAAGCGTGGACTGGAACTCGGCCAGCGAGCGATTGACCGCCCGGTTCGTCGGCGTCGGGACCCACAGCGGGAGGTATGCCGACAGCGACCGCGGGTCCAGCCGCTTACGCAGCGCGTCAAGTAGCGGCTCCAGCGCGTCCGCAGTGGTCTCGATGTCCACGTCTAACAGCGTCTTCCCGAGGATGTTCAGCGTCAACGACTGCATGTGCGGGCGCACGTCGATGCGCTGGCCGTCAGCCCAGCCCGTCGCCGTCCGGTCGGCGAACGCGGTCATCGTGTCGCCGTAGGCGGCGATGCGCTCCCGGTAGAACGCCGGCTGGAGCGCCGTCCGCTGGCGCTGCCACTCCTCCCCCTCCAGCAGGAACAGCCCCTCACCGATGAACTGCCCGAGGGTATCCTGGAGGAGGCGCCCCTTCTCGTAGGCATCAGCGTCGGTTACCAGCACTTGCTCGACGAGATCGGGATGGCAGACGAAACAGCCCGTCGTCCCGGCGACGTTGTACCCCACCACGTCGGCCTCGTGAGCGCCGGCGCGGTCATAGAACCCCAGCGGGTCGCGCAACATCGCAACAGTGTTGTCGACGAACGGGATGCGACCGAGACTGGGCGGCTGGTCACCCGGTGTGACCGGCTCCGGTGGTTCGGGAATCGCCTGCTGGGTATCCATCGTCGTCGCTTGTGCCGCCCCGCCAATCGGTCTTTCGCCGAGAGTGAGAGGGCCTTTGTACGCCCACCGCCCAGACCTGGTATGGACGAATACGCACGCGACACCAAGGTCGAGTGGCGCGAATGGGGCACAGCCCCGTTCGAGGACGCCGCCGAGGCAGGGAAGCCGGTACTGCTGGCGCTGACGGTTCCGTGGAGCGCCGAATGCCGAGCGATGGACCGAGGCACGTATGGCGAGCCACGCATCGCGGCCAACATCAACGACGGGTTCGTCCCGGTCCGGGTCGACGCCGACCGCAATCCGCGGGTCAGAGAGCGGTACACGATGGGCGGGTTCCCATCGACGGTGTTTCTCACCCCCGAGGGCGAGGTCATCACCGGGGCGACGTTCCTCGGACCGGACGGGTTCCGCGGTATTCTAGACTCCGTGCGAGAATCGTGGGACGCACAGGGCGCGGCGGCGGGCTCTGTCCCCCGGCAGTTACAGGACGAATCGCCGCCGGCCGGCGAGCTCCGCCCGCGCATCGAGGAGCACATGGTCGAGCAACTACTGGGTGCGTTCGACGACGAGTTCGGCGGCTGGGGAACCGACGTGAAGTTCCCGCTCCCGCGGACTGTCGAGTTCGCCCTCGTCCGGGCGCGGGACCAGGCCACCCGGACACTTGAAGCGATCCGCACGCACCTGCTTGACACCTACGACGGCGGTTTCTTCCGGTATTCGACGGAGCGCAACTGGGGGAACCCCCGGCGAGAGAAACTGCTGGACGAGAACGCCGCCCTGGTACGGGCATTCGCGCACGGCTACCGGTACACCGGGACTGAGGCGTACCGGGACGCCGCCCAGCGGACCGTCGACTACCTCACGACGACGCTGTGGGCCGACGACGCGTTCGCGGCGAGTCAAGCCGGTTCGGACGAGTACTACCGGCTGGAGCCGAGCGAGCGCGAGGGGACGGTGTCCCCCAACGTCGACGAGACGGTGTTCGCCGACCGCAACGGGCTCGCCATCGATGCCCTGCTGTGGGTCGCTGCCTACACCGACGACGAGCGCGCCCGGCAGTACGCCAGTCGCGCCCGCGACGCCGTCTGTGAGTCGCTCGTCGACGGCGGCGAGGTGGCCCACTACGACGGCGCGGACAGCGACACCGGCCTGCTGCTGGACCAGGCCCAGCTCCTCCAGGGCCTGACGACGAGCTGGCAGGTCCTCGGCGAGCCGGGGCCGGCCAGAGCTGTCGCCGACTGGACCATCGAAAACCGCCGGCAGGACGGCGGGGCGTTCCGCGACGGCCCCGCCAGCGGAGCGGGGCTCTGTAACCGCTCGCTCCATCCGCTTGACGCGACAGTGGAGCTGGCCGACGCACTGGTCGACCTCGCGGCGCTCACCGGCGAGGACCGGTACCGTAACGCGGCGCTTTCAGCTGTCGAGTCCTTCGCCGGCGCGGCCGAACGGATGGGCGTCGAGGTAGCCGGCTACGCCACCGTCGCAGCCCGCCTCCAGCAGCCCCAGACGCTCACGGTCGGCACCGAAGCCGGAACGGACCTCCACCGCGCGGCGCTGCGACTGGCCGACCACGAAACCACCGTCGTTCCGGAGCCGGACGGCGACGGCACGGCGCGGCTCCTCGACGGCGACGCTATAGTCGCCGAGGGCGCGACACCATCCGAACTCGAAGGCGCGCTGACCGGCGAACACTGACAGGAACAACGGCAGCAAACGTGGACAAACGGTAAACGCCCGATAAGTTTTTGCACGCGTACCCTGATGTACGGGTATGTCCAGTCTCAGAGACCTCGGACTCTCCGAGTACGAAGCCAGAGCGTACCGGTCGCTGCTGGAAACGGGGCCGACAACGGCCAAGGAACTATCCCGGGCCAGCGACGTGCCGATGGGCCGAATCTACGACGTGCTCAACAGCCTCGAAACGTACAACCTGGTCCGCAGCCAGACCGCCAGCCGACCCAAAAAATACGTCGCGGTCGAGCCGGATACGGCCCTCGACCGCTTGCTCGAGGACAAGAAACGCGAACTCCAGGAGAAGGTGGGCCAGTACGAGGACATCGTCGACGACCTCTCGTCGCAACTGGAGTCGGCAGATCCCGTCGAGGAGCCGTTCTGGACGGCCGCCGTCGGCCCCAACGACTCGCTTGACCTGTTGCTTGAACGGCTGGCCGCCGCCGACGACGAGATCATCATGGTCGGCTCGGCACCCGCCCGGCAGGTGGACATTCTCTCCGGCACCGAGCGGATCGTCGACGAACTCGAAGCGGCGTTAGAGCGGGGCGTGGACGTATCCCTGCTCGTCAGACCGGACCTGTTCGAGAGCCTTCCCGAGGAAGCCAACCGGGAGTACTACGAGCGCCTCTTCCACTACGACAACTACAGCGCCCGCGCCAGCCCGAACATCAGGACCACGTTCGAGCTACTGGACGGCGTCGAAGTCTGTATCGAGGTCCCGCATCCCCTCGGCCGCGAGGAGACCTTCGGCGTCATCGACATGAAAGACTCGGATTTCACTGCCGATATCAACAAGGCCTTTGAAGAACACTGGGCCGAAGCGACGCCGGTCGGGCCGCCGTAACTGGTAATCAGAGAGCTAGAATCACAGCCAGCGACCGCGATATCGCGGGTCGCTACGCTCCCCGCTCAACGTCCCGAGGACTTCGCTGCGCTCAGTCCTCGCTAACTTCCTGCCGCAGATCGCCCAACTGCGCCACACGCTCGGCGTGGGCGTTGTGCTGGTGGATGGACTCGTCGTTGGACTGTTTCATCGTCACGACGGCATCGTCCGGAAGGTCCGGGAACGTCTCGACGACGCCTTCCGCGAGCGCGCGAACGCAGTCCTCGACGAACTTGGCGTCTTTGTGGGCCTCGTAGGTCATGTGGTCCTCGTCGGGCCGCTTCGCGAGGTTGTAGATGCGGGCACTCATCGAGTCGCGGGCGACTTCGATGAGTTCGTTCAGGTCGACTTCGGGCGCGCCCTCGCTCTGAACGGTGAGCGTGGCGTGGCCCCGCTGTGAGTGGCCGGCCTGCGGGTTCGTTTCGAGGAACTCCTCAATGACGTCGTCATCGACATCTAGCTGCTGGAGCGTCTCGCGGGCACGAGAGGCTGACATCCCCTGTGAGCACGGGCAGACGGTCATCCCGGTGACACGAGCGCCGATTTCCTCGCTCGTCCCGTCTTCGGTCGCCGTCGCCGAGGCGATGATATCAGCGGTCGACTGCGTCGGCATCCCGGAGGCCGGCGTGGACTCGTGGGTGACGTACTCCGCTTCCATCCGGACCTCCGCCTTCGTCGTGTAGTCGTGTTTCTCCAGCAGAAGTTCGGCGGCGTCGCCACAGACGTCCTCAACGCGGTAGGCTTCCTCCGACACGGCGGTTTCCAACGTCTCGTCGATAACCTCCATATTGCGGGACATATCCGCCCCCTTTCGCCAGGACGGCAGATCCACGAACACTTCGAACTCCGCCATGAGTACGATGGGGTCGCGGTCACGACGCCCCAGTTTGACGAGTTTTTCGACGCCCGTCACACCGACGCGATTGAGACCGACCGTTACGTCCGGACTTGACGCCTGCACGTCCGGGAGTTGCTGACTCATTGCCCCCTCTATGGAAGAGAATCGGTTAGTGCTTTCGAAAGGGTGGGTAGGTCGCCGTGAGCATCGCCACCGCAGAAACTACCCGCTCCAAACTCGATCAGAGCTGCGTACTGTCCGGCATCGATTCACCCGTCTCGAAGTCCCGGAACAGCAACTCGAAGTCAGTGGCGTCGAACGAATCGGTGATCTCGTCAAGCTCCGCTCGTACCTCCGCCAGCTCAGCCTTCAGTTCAGTGAACTCCTCGCTCTCATCGAGGACGCTCTGTGGTTTCGAAGATTCCAGTGCGGCGTATTTCGCCGTGAGCGAGTAGCACTCACGCAGGCGTTCCTCGTAGTCGGCGTACAGGCGCAACTGTTCGATTGTCTGGAATAAGTCCTCCTTCGACACCGGTTTGATGACGTAATCGTCGAAAGGCATCTCGATGATGTCGAAATCGGGATCCACTGCGGTCACCATCGCCACGCGCGTATCGTAGCGTTTCTCACGGATCGCCGACAGCACCTCGTCGCCGGAGAGGTCCGGCATCCGTCGGTCTAGCAAGACAACGTCGACCGCCGAATCCAGTTTCGAAAGGGCGGCCTCACCGCTGTACGCCGTCTCGATTGTGTACCGATCCCGCAACTGTTCCGCGTACATGTCGGCCACCGCTGGCTCGTCGTCAACGACGAGGATTGTCGCACGCCGACCCTTTGTCATTAGCTACCATGTTTATAGCAGAATTTCAAAAGGGTTCCGGCTGCCTTATACCGATCTGCCTTATTTACCAAGCCCTACTGGCCGACAATGTCGTCGTACCGTGCTCCGGTCTGTTTGAGCGTCGCCGTCGAGTAGAGCCGGTCGTGGTCGTAGGGGAGGTGGTCGGTCGCGAGTTCGTCTATTTTCTGGTCGACCACGGTTGCTTCACGGCCGTGAATCATGGTAAAGAGGTTGTACTGCCAGTCCTGGTCCGGGCGGCGTGGCCGGTGGTAGCACAGCGTGACATAGGGGAGTTCGCCGACCGCCTGTCCCCGCTCGTCGAGGGCGTCGTCCGGTACGTCCCAGACGACCATGCAGTTGTTGTCGAACCCGGTGACGATGTGGTTGACGACACAGCCGATGCGCTTGATACAACCGGTTCGCTTGAGCCGCTTGATAGCTGAAAGTACTTCGGACACGTCGGCATTGACGGCCGCTGCCACCTCCCGGTAAGGCGTTGCGACGAGCGGGAAGCCAGTCTGGATTTCGAGCAGCAGTCGCCGGTCTAGCTCCGAGAGGTCGGCGGCGGCGTCTTCGCTGATTCGAGTTGCACTGGCGTCAGTCGTCTCTAAGCTCTCCCGCGCGAACCGGTCACCGTTGACGACCGGGAACTCCAGGTCGATGTAGTAGTCGGTCAACATCGGCAGGACGAGCACCGAGCAGCCGGTTCGCTCCTCGATGTCCGCCAGAATCTCGTCGCGTCGCTGTCGGGACCCCGCGGTGACAACGAACCACATGTTCCATTCGTGGTCGCGAGCGTAGTTGTGGTTCACCTGCCGGTACTCGTTGATAATCTCGGCTACCTCGTCGAATCGGTCCTCTGGAGCACTGACAGCAGCCAGCGTCGAAGAGCCGATAACCGGCGGATTCAGAACCGGGCCGAACCGACGGAAGATACCGTCGTCACGGAGCGTCTTGACCCGGTCAAGTGCTGTCTCTGCCGAGACCCCCAGCGCGTCACCGACAGCCTCGAACGGGCGTTCCTGAATCGGGAAGTCGCTCTGGAACTCGTCGATGAGCGCGGCGTCTACCTCGTCGATGCGCTCACGCCACTCGCCCGACTGGAGACTCATTGATTCTCATTGGGAGTGTAATGGTGTATCCCTTTCGGGACCCCGGCCAGTTCCCGCAAATTGAGAACGAAACGCAGGGGCTTTTGAACTCTGGCCCGAACACGTTTCCATGGCGCAAGCGACCCGGGAGTACGGCGAATGGCCGCTCAAACGACTCATGACGGAAGT
>Ga0207851_100225_pt1 | contig 38014 bp, 34 predicted proteins | sample A23E3SouthBayCA_FD_187747 | JGI IMG/M metagenome (GOLD analysis project Ga0207851, IMG submission 187747) | Aerobic enrichment media microbial communities from Eden Landing Ponds, California, USA - A23 E3 (SPAdes) | ecosystem: Environmental > Aquatic > Marine > Unclassified | place: Emeryville... | reverse complement strand
CCCGCCTCGACGTGGTGGACGTGACCGACCGGGTGGCCGCGGCGATACCCGACGGCACCGAGGGCACCGTTACCGTCTTCGTCGAACACACCACCGCGGGCGTGGTCGTCAACGAGGCCGAACCGAACCTGCTCGACGACGTGGAGACGTTCCTGTCGGACCTGGTGCCCGACGAGGGGTGGGCACACGACCGGTTGGACGACAACGCCGACTCGCATCTGCGGGCGTTGCTGCTGGGCCCGGGGGAGACGATTCCGGTCGCCGACGGCGCCCCAGCGCTCGGCCGCTGGCAGTCCGTCCTGTTCGTCGAGTGCGATGGTCCCCGCGAGCGGACGGTTCGGGTGGTCTAGACGAACAGCAGGACCGCGAGGTAGAGCAGGACGACGCCGAGGACGTCACAGACGTTGGTGACGACGGGAATCACCACGTCGTCGGGGTCGAGTTCGAACCGGTAGGCGGCGTAGGTGGCGACCACGGTGACGAGGACGGCGAGGACGGCGAGTGAGAGGCCGCTGGCGACCGAGACGGCGAGGACGGTCGCGATCGGGAGCCAGCGGGGGTAGACCGACCGGAACCGATAGGCGACCAGCGCGACGGTCGCCGAAAGCGACGTGTGCAGCGACGGGAAGACGTTCGTGTTCACGTTCACCTGCTGGACCAGCAACTGCGACTGCGGCCAGCTCTGGTACAAGAGCGGCTCGACCAGTTCCGGCATAAAATTCCGCGGCCCGTAGGCGACGAACAGGACGTAGCAGACGACTCCGACCCCGTAGTTCAGAACATACGTGAGAATCAGCACGCGGAGCGGTCGCGGTCGCTCGTACACCGCGTACGCGAGGACGGGGAACGTCAGGAGGAACGTGTATCCGAAGACGTACACGAAGCCGAAGTACGCCGTCAACCTCGGAGTCGCGTAACTCTGCACGACGGCGACGAACTGCGATTCGAGAAGATAGATGTAGCCCGTCAGGTTGATTCCGATGAGCCACGAGAGTTCGACGCCGACGGCGCGCACGACCTTGTTGATGGCGAGGACGATGCCGAGAAGCCCCAGCGTCGGCCATAGTCCGGTGACGTTCCGTCGTACCCGCTGCCACAGCGGCGGTTCGTTCGACGCGGCGAAACGCGAGCCCCAGCCGCCGACGACGAGGAACGTGAGGAGGTGACCGAGGACGACCACGATTCCCACTTGGAGGAGGACGTCTACGAGCGCCATTACGTTCGCCTCATAAGCTTTCCATCCTGGTACTCGAAGCCTGCGTTTCTGAATTCCGTCCTGACGGCTTCGAGATCCAAGTCGCCGTCGCTCCCGAGGAACGGTGTCATCGGATCCGCCCCGTCCCATTCGAGACCGCCCGAGACCCACTCGGTCCCGTCGAGGAGCGTCACCGCCGGACGCGCGTAACCGTTGAACACGTCCGTCGCGAGCGTCGATCGATCGACCAAGCGCGCGATCGTGTGCCTGAACCGCGGATTCGTGAGCGGAGGGCGTTGGGTGTTGTATCCGAGGAGGTACGGCGACGACGAGGATTGACTCACGACGAGGTCGACGTCGCTGCTCCGTCCGATCTGCGGGACCGTGTCCGCACCGACCGGCGTCGCGGTCACGTCGGCATTGCCGTCGGCGACGACTCCCACGGCCGCGTTGTCGGAGCCGACGATCTGCAGTTCGAGGCGGTCGAACTGGGGTGGGGCGATCCTCGTTGCGTCGGACTCGTCAGACTCGTCGAAGAGGAAGTGCTCCCCGACGGATTCGAGGACCAGCGATTCCCGCGGCGTATTCTCGACGAACCGGAGCGGCCCGCTCCCGACGGGCTCGATGTTGTTCGTCACGAGCGCCTCCGTCGCGCTGCCGACCTCGATGCCGCTGATCGAAACCCGGTCCGTTCGATCCGCCCAGACGTGCTTCGGGAGGATCGGGACGGTGAACGCCCGCCTCGCGACCTGCGCCGAACAGTCGGAAAAGTGGACGACGGCGGCGGACGGATCGACGACCGTTACCTCGTCGACGAGTTCGGTCCGCCCCTGGAAGCGCGGAGCGGGAATCCGCGTTTCCGCCGCCGTTTCACCCTCCTGATCCGCCGTCGCCCCGAGCGAAGTGTCTGCGAGCATCGCGTAGGTGAACGCGACGTCCTCGGCGGTCAACGGTTCCCCGTCGTGCCACCTCCGGTCTGGACGCAGGTGCACCGTCGCTCGCGGGCCGTCGTCGGTCTCGGCGAACGTCCACGACTCCGCGAGCCACGGCGACACCCCGTCTGCGGTCGCACGGCCGATCGAATCGTACAGTAACCTCGTCATCACGCCCGACCGCCGGTACTCGACCGAGAGCGGATTCAGGTTCTCCGTGGGCCGGCGATCGGTCCCGACGATCCGCAGCGTCGACCCGTCGTCCCCGCCGTCTCCGCCGTCGCCGTCTGCAGATTCGTCGGTGTCGGCGACGCTGTTGAGCCGCAGATACCCGTGCGGAGAGTGCAGTTCGGCGCGCTGCCACCCCCGGTAGTTCTCACTGCGGGCGGCCCGGATTTCGTCGGGGAAACAGAGCACGGTGAAGGGCTGTGAGCGCCCGACTGACTCGATGAGGTCGGTGACGACGCCCGCTCTTCGGTCACCCGTCGTCCGCCGTTGCGTTTCGAGCCACTCGTCGACGTCGAGGTCGGCGAAGCCGAACGGGTTCTGCCACCCGCGGGTGTCGGCGAACCGCGAGTGCAACAGCCCGTACAGGATGTCGGGGTCGCGGTCGAGCGATGCGGTCCGAACGAGGAAGATGTCGAAGTCGCTCCCCAAGAGCACCTGCCTGAGGAGTTCCTCTTCGGACACCGGAATCACCTGCGCGTCGATGCCGGCCGCCTGATACCACGAGACGATCGTCCGAGCGGCGTGGAGGGCGTAGGGATCCGAGTCCGCGGGGAGGGTCTTGATCCGGAGCGACACCTGCGTCATCGGGTCCCACCCGGCGATCGACCGGGCGCGACGGAGGCAGCCGCTCACGCTCGCTGTCGCTCCGGCTGCGAGCGTCCCGAGCAGGGCGCGGCGTCCGACGCCGGTGTTCCTCGGCGATTCCACCATATATTCTTGAGTAGCCCGACGACGCTATTAGCGCTTGGGACCTCTTGGTAGTCCTCCGTAAATCTCCGTTGCGTCACCGACTCACACGGTCCTCGTGCCTCCGACTCACACTGTCCTCGTGCCTCCGACCACACGATTTCTGCCCTTCTCCCTCGCCCCGTCTCTGATCTCGACCCGCGTTCCCGTCGGTAATATTACCCTCTCTGACGATCATCCTGTATGGCCCTCCCGCCTCGAACGCCACGTGTCCTCCTCGCGGCGGCCCCGTTCGACGCGCGGGACCGTCCGTGGCTCGCGCTCGCTTTGCTTCCGGGGGCCGTCGCCGTCGCGGTCTACCTCGCGACGAACGCCTATCCGGCCTACGGCGCGGGCCTGTACGCGAAGATCGCGACCGAGATCGCCGCGCACGGCTATCTGCTCCCGACGCGGATTCCGGGCTACACCGCCGACGGCGTCCCGTTCGCCTATCCGCCGCTGCAGTTTTACTTGTACGCGGTCCTCATCGACCTCGGCGGCGATCCGGTCGCGATCGCTCGGTTCCTCCCGAGCGTCGGCTTCCTCCTCGCGCTGGTGCCGACGTACTTGCTCGGTCGCGACGCCGCGGACTCCCGAGCGGCGGGGGCCGCGACCGCGGCGCTGGTGGCGCTGAACCCGCAGATTCTGGAGTGGCACCTCTCCGCCGGGGGCGTCGTCCGCGCGTTCGCGTTCTGCTACGCGATGGTTGCGGTGTACGCCGGTTACCGAATATACGCCCGCGACGGGACGACCGGGGCCGTTCCGCTGCGGCGTCGGCGGGGCTCGGTCCTCATCGGCGCGTTCGCGTTCGGCCTGACGCTGCTCACGCACCCGGTGTACTCGCTGTTCGTCGTCGTGAGCTACCTGCTCTTCTGGCTCCTTTGTGACCTGTCGGTGCCGGGGTTCCTGTCGGGACTGGCGGTCGGATTCGGCGGGGCGTTGCTCGCGTCGCCGTGGCTGGCGTGGGTGCTCGCGACCCACGGTATCGAGATCTTCACCGCGGCGGCGGGGACCCACGGCGGGATCGGCGGGGGAGCCGACGCGCTCGCGGGCGAGATTTCTCTGGGCGTCGCCGTCGCGCTCGTCCCCGCGTGCTATCTGCTGTTCCGCCGAGAGTACCTGCTCCCGGCGTGGCTCGTCGTTGCGGAACTGCTGTTCAGACAGCCCCGGTTCGCCTACGCGGTGGCCGCGGTCCTTGTCCCCGCGGTCGTCGTAACGGCGATTCGAGCTCGCGACGGCGGCGGTGACGTGTCCGGATTCGACATCGCAGTCGGGACGCCCGATACCGCATCCGAGATGCCCGATACCACAGTCGATACGCCCGATATCGCACTTGGAACGCCCGAAATCGACCGCCGCGCTGCGGCCGCCGTCGCCATCATTCTGCTTGGGACGGTCGTCGGCGGCGGGTACTTCGCCTACGAGGCGACGCTCCCGACCGATCCCTCGACGCCGGAGTACGCAGACGGCGAGGCGATCGAGGCGATGGCGTGGATCGCCGCGGAGGCCGAGACCGACGCGCGCTTCGTCGTTCTCGGTGACGCCGCCGAGTGGCTCCCGGCACTGACGGACCGGACGCTGCTCGTCGGATACTGGGGGGTCGAGTGGAAGGGGCCCGAGGCGTTCGAGCGGCAAGAGGCGGCCTACGAGTCGCTCTCGACGTGCCAGAGTGCCGAGTGCGTCGAACGCATCACGGCCGATATCGGCGACGAGCGACCGACGCACGTCTATGTACCGAAGGGACAGTACACGATCCGCGGCGACCCCGCCGCGCAGTTCGGGACGATCGAACGGTCATTCGAGCGCGCAGCGCAGTGGGAACGAGCCTACGAGAACGACGGCGTCGTGATCTATCGCTCGACCGACGCGGGAACGGGCTGAGTCGTTGTGCTCGCGGCGAAGGCGGGCCGGTGTTCACACGATTCCGAAGAGCGTCGCCGCGAGGATCGTCAGCCAGAGGACCACGCCCGCCCCGGCGACCGTGCGGTCTTCGCTGGCGACGCCCAGCGTGAACAGGCCGAAGACTCCGACGAGGGCGAATCGATGCAGTATGAGCCGAATCGGAACCACCGAGACGCCCACACTCCCCCAATCGAGGAGGAACGCAGCACCCAATCCGGCGGCCGCGAGAAGCGCCATCCGCGTGGCTGGTCGGTTTCGAGCCAAGAACGCGCTGGCGACGAACGGACCGGCGATCAGTACCGGATAGAGGAGCCCGGCGAAGAGCTTCGGAGTGATCGCCGGAAACAGTCCTTCGGCGACGAGGCCGGCCGTTCGGATGCCGAGAACGATCGCGACGACCGCCACTGGTAGCAGCACGTCCCGCAGGTCACGCCGTCGCATCGGGGCCGCGGTGACTGCGAACACCGCCGCGGCTGGAACGAGACCGGCGATTCCGAGCGTCGTGAGCCGCGCCGAGGCGTCGTCGGCTGACGCCGACGGGACTAGTGTCCAGTTCGCCGACGTCAGCCGGATCACTGAAATCCAGCCGTCGCTCCCGCCGCCGTCGAATCCGTGGTACACGCGGTTGACCTCTGCGACAAACGGCTCGTCGCGGAGGTCGCGCTCGACGGTTCGCCCTCCTTCGGCGATCCCTGTCACGGAGTGCCGAAGCCGGAACCAATCCCAGTACTCCGTGTGTGCTTGGAGGGCGGTCCAGTTGTCCGACGGGCCGGGGTACGCGCGGATGTGCGTTCGGCTGCCGAGGTACGTCCCGGTCGCGAGTTGGTACTCGGATTCGACCCACGCTCCGGAGCTGAGGTTATCCGCCACGTACGTATACCGCGACGCACCGCGGGCGGTCTGCCACGGCGAGGTCGATATCGATCCGTTGAACTGCGCGAGCGGCTCCGATTCGTTGCCCCCTGACATCGGCCCGGAACCGTTCAGCTCCGCCAGCGGAAGCGACTCGTTTACGCTGTGGGCCTCATCGGCCGGCGTCCACTCCAGTTCCGAGCGGTCCATCAGGATGCTCCGGACCTCTTCCGGGGTCCCGACGATCACGACGTTCAACGCGAGGGTCCGCCCTTCGATCGAGCGACTCCGACTCGTGTAGGGCCAGACGTAACTCTCGGCCTCCGACGGGCGGAGCAACTGTTCCGCTGGGGGATCCTCTCCGCCCGTGCCGCCGCCCGGGCCGACGAACGCGCTCCCGAGCGCCCCGGCGACGACGAATACGACGAACAGTAGCGCCCAGCGATGCCGCACAGGCGGATTTGAGCAGCCGCGATATTGAGCGTGTCGCCGCGTCTCACACCATCCGTTCGGGAGTGGTCGTCGCGCTCGACCGTCGTCCTCGAAGTGAGGCTTTTTGCTGCCGGCCGCCGCAGGTGGTAATATGACCGAACGCCGACCGCTGTCGGTCGACCTCGTACTCGCCCCGGTCGATGCGAGCGACGAGTCGGCCGACGCGGTAGCGCACGCCGCCGCGATCGCCGCACAGTACGATGCGACGGTCCACGTCGTTCACGTGCTCGGAGAGGAGGTCGTCGAGGCGATCGAAGACGGCCACGTCGACGACGCACAGGTCGCCGCCGACGGCGAAGCGATCACCGAGACCGCCGAACGGATCGCCGCCGAGCACGACGTCCCGCTGTCGACGTCGGTCGCGTACGGCTTCTCGACGAAGATGAAACTCAGACATCCCGGGAGTGTCGTGCTCGACACCGCCGAGGAACTCGACGCGGACTTTCTTGTCGTGCCACGCGAGCCGATATCTGGCGACCCCGGCGAGGTGTTGGCGAAGGCGGCCGAGTACGTTCTGCTCTACGCGAGCCAACCCGTTCTCTCGGTGTAGTCTCGGTTCCCCGTCGGAGTTCGACGTGGCAGTCAGTCGCCGTCGCCGCCGTCGTCACCGCCATCGTCGCCGCCATCGCCGTCATCGTCGCCGCCGATTCGGATCGTCATCTCCATCTCGAAGCTCTCGGAGTCGCTGATCTCGAACCCGATCTTCTTGTACAGGCCGACAGCGGGTTGGTTCCACCGCTCGACGGTGAGCCACACCTTCTCGACGCCCGATTCTGCCCCGTACCCGAGGAGCGCCTGTATCAGGTGCGTCCCGATTCCCGCTTCCTGATACGCTTGCAAGACGAAAATCGCCAGTTCGGAGGCGTCGCCGTCGGGGACGAGCGTGGCGTGGCCCGCGGCGGTATCACCGTCCCACGCGATGACGTTCAGACAGTCACCGTTGAGGATGTTGTCGAGCCATTCGCGGATCCGTCGCTCGTCGCTCGGCGGGATTCCCTGCGCGCGATCCGCCGGGTCGAACTCGTCGTACATCGACGCGAGCCGTTCGTACTCGCGGTCGCTGCCGTCGTACGCTCTGATTTCGATCTCTCGTTCCGCTCGGTCCGTGAACCGAACCGGCGGACCATCGAACGGCCCGGTGACTGTGTCGGGGAAGCGGCGATTAGAGCTCATCTGATGAGGGTGACGCTGACGTGGGAGTTCAGGAGGACGAACTCCGCGGTGCTCGTAAGCTGAATCTTTCCCATCGGACTGGTCGTCCCCCCGCTGAGGGAGATCCGATCGAACCCTTCCGCCTCGGCGATCGAGACGAGTTCGCTCCCGGCGTTGCCTTCGATCCGCCGTACGTCCGCGTCGAGACCGTTCTCTTCGAGCACGGTGTTGACCTCGGATTCGATGTCGTCGACGGAGCGGTCTTCTGTGACTTCAGCGAGAATTGCGACGGTCAGTTCGTCGCCCGCCAGAACCGCCCGCTCGACCGTCCGATGCAACGCTTGGCGCGATTCATCGGACCCGCCGACGCCCAAGAGAATTCTCATATGGGCCGATGTTGTGGCGGGAGTAGAAAAATCGTCGGGTGCCGTCCACGGTACTGTTTAGTTAAGATTGAAATCAGCGAGAACGGTACGGAGAGGCCTTCGGAAGCCCCCGCGCTTTCGACTCGATGGGCTCGCTGCGGTCCTCGGACTCCGTCCTGCGGTCCTTACTTCGCCCGCCTTCGCCGTCATTTCGCTCCGCTCGTGACGAGCCATCCACTCGCTTCGCTCGTGGAGACGTCGAAAGCGCGGCCCCCTTCCATTCCCACCCAGCAGCGATTTTCCAGCAGCCATCGCGTAACTAAACACGATCCTCTCACGACAGCATGCTTTTTTGCGTCGGCGCGACACGCGGCAGTATGGACGACAACGACGCAGACGCGTCATCCCCCGGATTCTCGACCGTTTCGGCGGACGATCCCGTTTCGGACACCACAGAACCGGACGCGGACGCGTCGCGGTCGCAACCCAACGAAGGAGACGAGGTCGACGGATCGGACCCCGACGAGAGTGGATCGACGCCGGACGATACGGAGTCGGGAGATACGGAGTCAGGTGACGTACCGTCAGACGAGGCCGAATCGGCGCAGGATGCTGCCGAGCAGTCCACTGCCGAGCAGTCCGCTTTTGAGAAGGCCGCTTCTGAGCAGGCCACTGCCGAGGAATCCGTGACCGGGGAATCCGCGGCTGAGGAATCCGCGACCGAGGAGCCGCCGACGGACGTCCAGAAGTACGCCCGCTTCAAGAAGGTCGACGGCGCGCAGTACGACCGCGTCAACGACTTCCTCCGGGACCGGACGTACATCACAGCCCGCGAGTGGGCCATCGCTCGACTCTGCGCCGACTTCCGGACAGAGACGGGCGTCGAGATGACGAAGATCGGCGAGAACCTCCCGGAGCTGGTCCCGTTTATGACCGACACGTACACGCCGCAAGCGGTCAATCAAGCCCGTTCGTCGTTCGAGGGGAAGATTCGGAAGTCGGGTGCGACGTTCCTCTACGGGGCGATGTCCGGGTTCTTCACCGCCGAGGAACTCGAGGAGCTGATGTACGAGGTAAGCGAGATCGCGAAGTTCCTCTTGGAGGTCGAGGGGGTCGACCTCTCCGTCGAAGAGGAACTCGAAGCCGAAGAGCGGATTTCGAGCGTGATGCGGGAAGTCAGAGAGGCGAGCGCGGATCTCCGTGCCGAGGAGCTGACCGGGCAGGGCGAATCGGACGCCGGGGGCGACGCGGCCGACGACGAGTGATACTGTCGGACAGAACGATGTGAAGAATATCGGATGACGGTGTTCCGAGATAATTCACGGACTTTTGTCCGACAGTATGACCCCCGACGCTGGGTCCCACTCTCCGCGCGGGCGGACCCCCTGCTGGCGTGCCCACCAATCTCCTGTTTTCCGCCGCGCTTGGTTGCGTTTACTCCGAATAAGGGAACGACTATTCTTCGACAGTCGGGTCAGTACGTATGCGGATCGCAGAGTTATCGGAATACCTCGAAACGGAATTCGAGTACCCGATCGACCAGCAGTCGGTGATCGAGCGGATCGGATCCGTCGAACTCGACTCCCCGGACGTCGATCACCCGGAGACGGTCGAAGCGGTCGTCGATCCCGTCGGACAGGAGACGTACGAGTCCGCCGAAGAGCTGTTCGCTACGATCGTCGGCAACGTCAGCGACGAGTACATCGGGCGGAAGTTCTACGACGACCGGGGTGGCAATCCCCCGGCGACCGCGTCGGCTCCGAGAGACGACGAAAACGTCTCGTTTTGAGCGTTTCGGGGCACTTCGATCCGGCGTCGGTTCTGGACTGTGCAGTGGATCGGAGAAGCACACAACTGGCTGCGGTCCCAACGCGAGGTATGAACGTCACGGTGTACGGCCCGCTGCGGAGCGCGACCGGGGGCAAGCAGGTCAGCGTCGACTTCGACGGAGGAACCGTCGGGGACGCGGTCGACGCGTTCGTCGCCGCCTACCCTCGCGCGAAGAACCACCTCTACACCGCCGAGGGACGGCTCGCATCCAGCGTTCGGCTCGTTATCGACGGCGAGTCCGCAGACCTCGACGACCCGTGTCCGGCCGAGGCGTCCCTCAGCGTTCACCCCGCGATGCGGGGTGGCTGATACTGATTACTCTCGTCTCTTATCACCTAGTGCCGTCAACGCCCGTACTGTTCGCGAACGAGGTGGTCGAGCCCGCGATCGGCGAGGACATCCATCGGCGCGAGCATCGTGAGTTGGACGACCCCGGGGAGCCGTCCGATCTCGACGCCGCCGGTGAACGTACACCTGGTCCGTATCTCGCCCTCGCTCATTCCCAGCAAGGTTCCCGCACGATCGAACGCGTTCTCGGTGGCATCGTTGATGGTCGCGCCCGAACCGATCACCTGAATCGGCCCCATCTCGGTCTCGACGTCGACGCCGTACTCCGCGCCGAGTTCGCGCCCGCGTTCTTTGTCCGCCTCCGAGTAGGGCTTGCTGATATGCGGGAGGTCCTCCTCGTTGGGGAGCAAGACCGGGCCGTCGATGTCGAGGCCCTCGATCAACTCGACTTCGAACTCCGTGTAGCCGCTGACGTCGGTCGTGTGCAGCGCGAGTTCGCCGTCGCCTTGGTTGGCGTGCAGATCGCCGACGTAGATCCCGCCGCCGTCGACCTTCACCGGACAGACGAGGATCGCACCCTCCCGGACCGCGTTGATGTCCATGTGGCCGTCGGTGCGGGCGGCGAGTTCGTCCTCGCTGTCGAGGCCCCACTCGTGGCTCGCGCCGATGAGGAACTGCCCGAAGTCGCCCGCGTTGTGCGAGTCGGGGAGTTCGATCGGCGGTGTGGTGCCGATGTTGCCGACGAACGGGCGCAGATGGCCGAGCGTCCCGGGCATCTCCGCGGGCTCGTACAGGAGAATCGGATGCTGTCGGGAGTTCTCCGGGAGCGCGCTCGCCTCCGCTGCTCGTTCGGCGAGGTCGTGTGCGGCCTCCTCGTCGACCGTGATGCCGACCTCGTAATCGTCGTCGAAAACGGTCGTGATCCCGTACTCGAAGCCGAACGAGGAGGCGTTCGCGCCGCACTCCGCACAGCGGATCGCCTCCTCGCCGGTGCCCTCGACGACGCTGTCGGGCCACTCGGTGCCGCACTCCGGGCACTTGTGATCGACGAACGGGTCGTCGCCGAAGGCACCCTCGCGCTCGGCCATCGAGCCCGTGCTCGTCGCGATGCTCGTCACCTCGATATCCCGGAGTTTTATCGCGATCGCGTCGCCGACTTCCGCGCCCTCGACGGCGATGGGCTTTGTCACCTCGTGACCGCCGCGGAACTTCGGCGTGATCATCGGTCCCCAGCACGCGGGGGGCGTGTGCGTTCTGACGGTGCCGCCGTCGGCGACCGTGCCTGCCCATTCTTGCTCCGGACCGACCAGTCCGAGCGTGTACTCGTCGACGTCGAGTTCGCGAACGACTTGCTGAGACATAGTGTGTAAACTTTCGTGTGAAATATGTTAAGCGTTGGCGTGGTGTTCCCGCCGCAGGTCGCGAATCCACCGAGCCGCCGCTGTTCGATCGATGCCGTCAAACGCCCCGAGCCAGTGTTTTCTCCCAATGAAACTCCGGTTTCTGGGCGGCGCGGGCGAGGTCGGGCGGAGCGCGATCCTCGTCAACGACTCGCTGCTGCTCGATTACGGGATGCTCGCGGGCACGCCGCCGCAGTTTCCCGTCGACGCGCCGGAGCCCGACGCGATCGTGGTGAGTCACGGCCACCTCGATCACGCGGGGGCGGTTCCATCGTTGCTCTCGGGGACCGACCGACCGCCGATCCACTGGACGCCGCCCACGCGCGAACTCGCGCTGACGCTCGCTCGCGACACGCTCAAACTGCACGGCGGGACGTTCCGCTGCCCGTTCACCGAGACCGACGTCCAGCGGGTGACACAGGTCTCCGAGACGCACGGCTACGGCGAGACGTTCGAGGCTGCGGGCCACGAGGTCACCCTCTATAACGCGGGCCACATCCCCGGGAGTGCGCACGTGCTCGTCGACGAGGCGGGAGGAAGTCCGGCTAGCGGCCGGACTGCATCCGGCGATGACGGCGACACTCGACTGTTCTACACCGGCGACTTCCACACCGACGACCAGCGGTTAGTCGCCGGCACGACCGCGCGTCCCGACGCCGACGTCGTGATCTGCGAGAGCACGTACAGCGATGTCGAGCACGACCCACGCGCGGACGTGGAGTCGCGCTTCGTCGAGAGCGTGGAGACGACGCTCTGGGACGGCGGCTCCGTGATCGTTCCCGCGTTCGCCATCGGCCGCACGCAAGAGCTACTGCTCGTCTGCGAAGCCAACGACATCCCCTGTTACGTCGACGGGATGGGCAAGTCGGTCACGGAGATGCTCCGGCGGTATCCGGCGTTCGTCCGCGACGCCGACGCCTTTCGCCGGGCGAAATCCCACGCCCGCTTCGTCACCGGTCGGAACGGTCAGCGCGAGCGCATCGTCGATCAGCCGGCGGCGATCGTCACGACCAGTGGGATGCTCTCGGGCGGGCCGGCGATGACCTATATTCCCTTGATCCGCTCGAATCCGACGAACAAGATCACCCTGACCGGCTATCAGGTCGAGGGGACGCCCGGCCGCGACCTCCTCGAGACGGGCAGCGCCGAGATCGACGGCCGGATGCTGTCGGTGAGCGCGCGCGTCGAACAGTACGACTTCTCGGCGCACGCCGACCGCTCCGGGCTACGCTCCCTTCTCAACGAGTACCGGGATGCAGAGATTCTCGTGAATCACGGCGACCGCTGTGCGGCCTTCGCTGCGGAACTCGAAGAAGCGGGGTTCGAGGCGAGCGCGCCGGCGGTCGGCGAGACGCGTTCGGTGTGATTCGGTTCCGTCGGGGGAGGACGATCGGCGGCCGGTCGCCGGTCCGGAAGGCCTGCTCGACGGACGGGCCGCCGGTCACTCCTCGGTCGGGACCGTGCGGACCTCGAACTGGCGGTAGCCGCCGTAGGCGGTCTCCAACGCGCCGAGCCACCAGTTCCAGCGGTCGGCGACGCTCGAATCGGCGGGCGCGTCGTCGAGGTTGCTGACGATCTCTTGCACCGTCAGCGGTTCGCCGCGATCCCTCGCGACGATTCCGGCGTCGGCCAGATCGCGTGCCTGCCTGGCGACGACGCGGAACTCCGGCGGTTCTCCCTCGAACGCGTCTTCGAGTGCTTCGGCCAGTTCTGCGGCGGTGAAGCCCGCCGTTTTCAGGGGGGCGTCACCACCAGCGCTGCTATGCTCCGTCATACTTCCCCGTACGTTCCCCACAGAAAAGAATCCGCCGCCCGTATCGATCGCTTTGGGTCGTGGTCGAAACGTTTCCCACTTGGGTCGCGGTCGAAACGGTTCCTCCCCCGGTCGCGGTCGAAACGTACCCCACTTAGGCCACGGTCGAGAGCACTCCCACGTCGGTCGCGGTCGAAACTACTCCCACCACTCACTGCGGATCTGCTCGTAGGAATCCTCACGGAACGGCGAGGGCTTGTCGGCGTCGTCCTCGGCTCCGAACCCGTGCGCGAGCCAGTAGCCGACGTGCCAGCCGACGGCGTCGGTGTCGAGATCGACAAGCGAGATCCGCATCGACGTGTAGGTCTCGATCGCGCCGTCGCCGTCGGGGTCCGTGCCCGCGGTCGCCCAGCAGGACGCTGCGTCCTCGCCGCACGGAGACGTCTCGACGGGTCGAATCACGATCTCGGCGTCGTCGGGATCGTCGACCATCGTGAACGAGAGGTTCGAGGGCATTCCCTCCGGGGCGTCTTTCCCGTCAGGGCCGTCTTCGTAGTAGTCCAGCGCGTGCCCGACCTGCGTTCGCATCCCATCGGGATCGCTCGCGTTCTCGGCGTCGACGTAGACGGTGAAGTCCGCGTCGGTCCACGGGAAGTCGCGCTCGGTCGCGTCCGGCTGCGGTTCGGTGTACAATACGGTTTTACTGGCCATAATCTCCGCGGGGGCGTCGTCGTGGGTCAGGCCGAGCGTATGGGCGAGCTCGTGTTCGACCACGCGAACGGTCGAGTTGTCGGCGAACCCCGTGCGCACGGAGACCGTCTCGGGGCGATCGATCTGACGAGCGTCTTCGATCAGCGGCGCACAGCCGGCAGCGTCGCTCGCACCATCGCACTCGGGGACCTCGTCGACGAATTCGACGACGAGGTCGGGATTCGACGCGTCCGGCCGGACCGCGTAATCGACTGGGAAGCCGGCGAAGCGCTCGGCGTTGTCCTCCCAGTACGCGGCCGCCTCCGCAACGAGCGGCGTCCACTCGCGGTCGGTCCCCGCAGTGTCTCTGACGGCGACGACGATCGGTTCCGATCCCCACGGATTCGTCGTCTCCGGAGTGGCTGTCGGCGTCGCAGTCCGCCGTTCTGTCGAGAGGCGCGACGAAGCGCCATCGGCCGTCGTATTCGACGTCCCAGTATCGACCGTCGTCGACGGCGACTCCCCGCTGTCGCCGACCCCAACATCCGGGAACTCGACAGTCGACCCCGCGCACCCGGCGAGCGCGACGAGAAGCACCAGTGAGACGACGGCCAGTCGGTTCGGCCGATTCGACATATGCCGCCGGAGGGGGCTCACCGACAAGAAGCTTCGGCACTCCGTCGATCTTCGATCCACTCACATCGTCCATAGAGCCGCCGCTGACGGGCCTAAAACGGCTGAGAGGAGTAAGCCCCCTTCTGTTCGTCTCGGCATTCGGCTGAGCGGCCGCGCCCTGTCCGGACTACCTTGGCGGCGCGGACTTGCACCGGTGAGGATTCGCCGTTCCATCCGTTCTCGACCGTCTGCGCGCGGTCGCAACGCGACCGCGCTGTTCGCGGCTCTCGCCGCTCATCTTTCGCGATCACGGAGTGATCGCGCTACCCTCGACGGGTTAACTCCCTCCCCTTGCGGGTCGGTTCGCGCGTTCGCGGGTCGCCCCGCAAACGCCGGCGGCGGAATCCGCCGCTCGCGTCTCATCGGTCGGGTCGAGGGGTCTCGTCTCTGTTCCAGAGCCAGCCGTCTCCGACTCCGGGCTTGCGCCCGGTCACCTGTCCGGACGGTGGGGGGACTTTCCTCATCAGTCCTGACGGACCGACGGGAGCCGAGCTCTCTCTGCCGTTCGATTTGAGGGGCGAGCCGCCAATAAGCCGTTCGGTCGATCGTCCTATCGATCGCCCGACGAACAATCGAATCGCGCAGTAATCGTACATCTATCCTGAATATTTTGGCACATTCCTGTGGCGAACTCCTCTTCGACCGCCGATCCGCCCCAAATACGTGCCTACAGCCGTTTAACCCCCGTAAAGAAGGGAAGCGTTCAAGTCGGAGGGGGTCCTGTAAATCTATATGTCCGAGGCGCAGACCGTTCGTCTCACCTACGAGGATGGGGCGAGGGCGGTCGAGCTAGCGCGTGAATCGGTCGAATCGTACGTTTTACACGGACAACGGGAACAACCGGGGAGTATGCGTGACGCCTTCTACGCTCGCACCGGCGCGTTCGTCCGAATCCGATCGACACGCGGGCGTGGACGACTTCGCGGCTGTGCCGGTGCGTATCGGGGGAAAGACCAACTGGGGCACGCCATTGTCGACGCCGCGATCCAAGCGGCGTCGGGCAACTCCTGTGGCTCGGAGATCGAGCAGCCCGAACTTCCGAACCTCACGATTTCCGTCTGCGTCGTCTGTGATTACACCGAAACGGACCGACCCCTCGACGACGTCGAACTGGGCAAACACGGCGTCGTCGTCGACAAGGACGGGAAGCACGGCTGGCTGTATCCGACGATTCCGGTCGAGAACGGGTGGAACGAAGAGCAGTTCCTCACGCACGCGTGTCGAAAGGCGGGTCTCTCGCCGCTCGCGTGGCAGGACGACGACACCACAGTAACGCTGTTCGACGGGCAGGTCTTCCGCGAGCGCGCAGACGGCGGCAGCGTCGAAGAACTGAACTGAGGCTTCCGCGTCGAAGAACTGAACTGAGGCTTCCGCGCCGAACAACTGACGGATCCGCGTAGAACGACGACGATTACTGACTGTTGGTGTCGTCAGCGCCGTACCCGCACAGTTCCGCGTCGCGAGCGGCCCGCTCGGCCGCCGCGTCGATCCCGAGGTCCACGTCGTCGACGACTTCTCCATCTCGAATGAGCGGCCGGAGCAGCGCTTCGCCGTCGGCCGGCGGGGCCTCGTCGCGCCGGCCCACGGAGTGACCTCCGTCGGCGGTCCGGTAGACGGCCTTTGCGCCGGTGAGCTTTCCGCGCTTGGCCGCGGGTTCGCCGTCGACCTCGACGATGTCGAGCGCGAAGTCGACGGGATCGGCGTTGGAGACGTAGCCGCCGACGCCGAAGCCGTCGGCGACGTCCCCCAGTTCGCGGAGGTCCGCGGGGCCGAGGCCGCCGGAGACGAAGATGTCGACGTCCTCGTGGCCGTACGCGTCGAGCGTCCAGCGGACTTCCCTGATGATGTGTCGGAAGTCCCCGCGCCGCGAGCCGGTCGTGTCGAGTCGCACGCTGTCGAGGCGGTCCCCGAGCGCTTCGGCGGCCCGGAGCGCCTCGTCGGTCTCGTCGGAGTAGGTGTCACAGAGCGCCACGCGCGGCACGTCCTCGTCGACCGCGTCGTCGAACGCTTGCCACGCCCGCTCTTGGTTGTCGCGACCGAAGCAGATGAGCAAGGCGTGCGGCATCGTGCCGCCCGCCTCGCGGCCGATCACCTCGCCGGCCGCGACGTGCGAGAACCCGTCTAGGCCGGCGAGGAGCGCGCTGCGTTCGATCATCGCCGCGATCGACGGGTGGACGTGTCTCGCGCCGAAGGAGAGGACCGTCGAGTCCGGGGCCGCCCGACGCACGTCGAGCGCGGCGGTCGCGACGCCCGAGGCGTGCGAGAGAAACCCGAGCAGCGACGTTTCGAATCGTGCGAATTCGAGGTACTCGCCCTCGATCCGCATCACGGGACCGCCGTCGAACAGCCGTCCCGGCGGGACGACGTCGACGTCGACGTTTTTGCCTTCGAGAAGCGCCGAAGCGTCTTTTACGCCGGCCAGCAGTTCGTAGTCGCCGTCGGGGAACTGATCGGCCGTCACTTCCGCGACGACGTGGGGGTTCCGCCCCGCGTGCCGGAGCGTCGTCTCCGTCCGGTCGAAGTACGCGTCTGTCGCCGACCCCTCACTGATGGCGTCGGGACCGACGATGTCGAACTCCATACGCGCCGTTTGCGCGGCGCGTTGAAAAATTCACTCGTTCGCCGCGCCGCTCCGAAGGCCTTTCTTCTTCAATCTCCGTCGGATTCGGTCGGTCGCGGACGGCCGAGAACGAGTCTCGTCTCAGGACTGCCGCGGTCGGATATCGTCGAGGTCCTCGACCGCCGGCCCGTTGACGATGGTCACGCGCGTCCCGGAGCGGGTGACGCGGAACGCGTCCGCGAACGCGCCGTCGGGCACGACGTAGGTACTCGTCGCCCGCTTTTCAGCGTCGTGGGCGTCGAGAATCGCCCGGTAGGCGCGCTGGAACTCGCGTGCGTCCTGCTCGGTGTCCCACTCGGTCGTCCAGACGTAGCCGTACTCCGTCCCCGAGTCAGTCGCCTTCTTGTACGGGAACAGTCGGTCGTTGCCCCACCCCGCGGACGGTTCGGCGTCGTAGTTGTAGGTGTCGTACGGGCTCTCGACGTCGCCGATGGTCCGCGGATCGATCGTGTCGGCACCGGTACTCCGGGCCTGATACCAGAACATCACGTACATCGACGCCTCGCCGACGGTGTCGGAGCCGTCCACACCCTGATCGGGGAACGTCTCCCAGCCGTTCCGCGCCCGGTCGCGGTAGTCGATGGGAACGGGCGGTTCGTCCGTGCGGTGGATGATCTGTTCGGTGGACGTCGGTGGGGTCTCGAAGCTATCGTCGATGGCGGCCCAGCCCTCGCGCTCGATCAGATCGTGGACGTACACCGGCCCATCGGAATACGGCTGGAAGATCGTCAGGAAGATGCCGAGGTTCGGCGTGCCGCCGCCACCGCCTCCGCCGCTTCCGCCGCTCGACGGCGTGCCGACGCACTCCCACGACTCGCCGCATCGCTGAACGTACCGCCGTTCGACGTACTTCGCGTCGCCCTCGACGAGGCCGTCAGCCGCGAGCTGTTCGTCCTGCGTTTCCCCGCCGTACTTCGCCTTCGTCAGGTCGTATTTCTGGTCCTGCAGCGCGTGAACGAGTTCGTGAACCAGCGTCACGTTGTTGATCGTCGGCGACTCCGGCGTGCCGGTGATGATCTTGATCTCGTCGTCCGAGGGGGAATAGAACCCGGCGACTGCGGAGCTTCGCGTCTCTCCGATCGCCTCGCCGCTGCTCTGGGACTCGCCGGTCACGAACAGCGCTTCCCAGACCTGATCGTTCCAGCGCTCGTACTCGCTCGCCTCGCCACCGCTCGATCCGCCCGAAGAGCGGTTTCGGTACTCCTCGCGTGAGATCACGTTCACGGGGACGCGCGAGTCGAACTCCTCGCCGCGGATGTACTCGACTCTGGCCATCGCTCGCGCGACGTAGGCGTCCAACTCCTCGTCGGAGAGGCCGTCGGACTGGTCGACGTCGACCGACTCGTTGTGCCAGTAGCCGCCCTCCCAGCCGAGGACGTCGCGAGCGGGATCGTCGAAGTCGGCGTTCGGCGTCGCTTCGGCGGCACCGCCGGCCGGCGGGACGGGATCGGACTCCATCACCGGTGCGCTACACCCGGCGACGACGAGCAGGAGGGCAAGGGCTGCGGCGACGACGCCGCGGTTCCGCGTCATTGGTGGGCGAAGGGACCACGGAGGGAAGTACCTTTCCGCACCACTCGCCGGTGAGTACCGCGCGCGCTCGACCGAATGCCTTTGCCGACTCCGGTACTACTGTTTCGTATGCCTCTCGAACCGTTCGATCCCGCGCGCACCGCCGTCGTCGCCGTCGATATGCAGAACGGGTTCTGCCATCCCGACGGGAGCCTCCACGCGCCCGCGAGCGAGGCCGTCATCGACGACGTGGTCGACCTCGTCGCCGACGCCCGCGACGCCGGCGCGGAGATCGTCTACACCCGCGACGTGCATCCGCCCGAGCAGTTCGAGGGCGCGCATTACTACGACGAGTTCGAACGCTGGGGCGAGCACGTCGTCGAGAACTCGTGGGAGGCCGAACTCGTCGGCGAACTCGACGTTCGCGAGGCCGACCATGTCGTCGAAAAGCACACGTACGACGCCTTTTACGGAACCGAACTCGACGGCTGGCTCTCCGCGCACGGCATCGACGACCTCCTGATCTGCGGTACGCTCGCGAACGTCTGCGTGCTCCACACCGCCGGTAGCGCCGGATTGCGCGACTACCGGCCGGTGCTCGTCGACGACGCCATCGGCGCGATCGAAGACGACCACAAGGAGTACGCGCTCGACCACGCCGACTGGCTCTTCGGCGAGGTCGCGACGCGGGACGAGATCGCGTTCGAGTGACCGCCGCGGTGGGGTTCCGCCCACTCTCCTCACTCCCGAAACAGCCGATACGACGCCTGTCCGGTGGCGACTGCCTCGCCGGAGGGCGTTCCCTCCCAGCGGCGTGAGGCGTCGTCGTCGACGTCATCGGGAATCCGGCTGACAACGGTCACCGTGCTGACGCCGATGGTTCCGCCCGCCCGAACGACTTCGGCGGTCGCGGTCAGATCCCCGGACGCGCGGCGGAGGTAGTTGACGTTGAGGTTCACGGTCGCGACGCCGCCGTCGATCGGGTCGTCGAGGAGCGTCCGCTGTGCGACCCCGCCCGCCGTGTCGATGAGCGTCGCCGCGATGCCGCCGTGGACGGTCGGCGGATTCGTCGTGTTCGTCAGCTTCTCGTCGTACGGGATGGTCATCACCGCCCGTCCGGGTTCGAGCGTCTCGACCTCGGTTCCGAGCCACGAGAGGTAGCCGTGCTCGCGTTCGATGTAGGCTTGGACGAACGCCGCGGCGTCTTCGGGCAGTCCCGACCATTCCTCCGCTTCGTCGGTCATACCGGACCCGCGCGCGCAGTGCGTATGTAATCGGCGGTCTCGTCATCGAGGCGTCATCCCGTCGATCTCGTCGTCGCCGAGTACGCCTGTCGACGACACACGCCGATCACCGCGTCCTACCCGAGTCGGATCGGATCGTCGCTCTCGCGGATGGACACCTCAACGCGCTCTCCGATCTGAAACTCGCGATCCGGACAGACGAGTTTGGCACCGAACTCGGGATCCAGCGCGGCGAACAGTGAGATCCCAGTGATTCGAGCTCCGTTCGCGAGGACGTCGACGTCGCGCCACGCGACGGTTCGTCCCGACGCGTCGCCGACGTGGTGGCCGAGGAACGACACCGAGGCCGAGGCTGCACGCGCCGCTCCGCACCCCTGCCGCAACGCGCCGCCGTCGGCGTAGTGGGTCAGTCCGCCGTCGAGGGCGATCGGTTCGCGCTTCTCGCCGAGGACGCCCGCGATCCCGACGAAGGATTCTCCCGGATCGGGATGTGCTGGCGCGTCGAGCAGCGCATACGTGTCGCCCGTTTCGACCACCGTTCCGCGGCCGTCCCACGCGAGCGGTTCGACGTCGACGGCGGTATCGACCGGGAGCGATCCGCCCGCGCGGTGGAGATTCTGCTCGGCGCGTCGGAATCCGACGTGGACGTGGTTCGCGACCCACGGCGCGAAAAACCCCGAGCGGACCATCGGTCCGAGCGAGTCGCCGACGGCGACCGTCTCGCCCGGCTCGACTGACGGTCGAACGTGGAGGATTCGCGCGACGAGGCCGTCCGCGGCGTCGATTCCCTCGAACGCGATCCCGCTCGACTCGCAGTCGACGTCGACGAGGATCAGGTACTCCTCGTCGTGCGCGTAGGACTTCGGCGGCGCGCGCACCGTCCGCGTCTCCAACACGTCGCCGGCGACGGGGGAACGTCCCTCGTTCGTGGCCGGATAGAGATCGATTGCACAGCCCGCGCCGTGTGCAGGATACGGCGAGTTGTAGAGTGAAAACCGCCGATATCGGTGGAGTACCGACGCCGGGAGCACGACGCGACTTTGCGCCGCTGGCGACGGTTCCGCTGTCTCCCGTTGTCGCCGACCATCGCTCGGCGTCACGTCGATTCACCGGCCATACCCCCTCGGCGGGACCGAGAGCGCTTAGGTGCGTCGGCACCGACTCCCCGAGCGTGATCGACCGTCTCGTCTCCGAGTGTGAGGCAGTCCGGACCGTCCGCGGACGCGCGACGTCGCTCGAAGCCGATCGGACGGTCGTCGAGGCGCTTACCGATGCGGTCGCGACGACGGGCGTCCCCGCGATTCGGGCTTGGACGCCGCACCGACAGGTCGCGTTCGGCCGTCGAGACGCGCGGGCAGACGGGTACGAACGGGCCCGCCAGCGGGCGGAAGCGCACGGCTACCCGCCGATCGAGCGGAGCGTCGGCGGGCGGGCGGTGGCGTACACCGGATCGACGGTCGCGTTCGCCGTGATCGTTCCCACACCGACGCCGCGGCAGGGAACGGGGGCGCGATACGACGTCGCGACCACCGGCGTCGTCCGCGCGTTGCGGTCGCTGGGCGTGTCCGCTCGTCGCGGCGAGCCCGACGCGTCGTTCTGCCCCGGCGAGCATTCGGTGCAGGCGCGCGGCAAGATCTCGGGGCTCGCCCAGCGAATCCAGCGGGAGACGGCGCGCGTCTCCGGCATCGTCGTCGTCGACGCCCACGAGGAGGTCGCGGCAGTCCTCGACGACGTATACGACGCGCTCGATGTCCCGTTCGATCCCGATTCGGTCGGCAGCGTCGCCCGCGGTGGCGGCCCCGCCGATCCCGATGCGGTCGTCGACGCCGTGTTCGATTCGTTCTGCGGCGACCTCTCGCGGGAGTCGACGACTGTCGCCGAGGTTCTCGCGGATAGCGAGGACGCCGCGTTCTGATCCTTCTGGACAGGCCGAACCGTCGGGCTTAGGTCGCGGGCGGATGACCCGAACCTATGTCGATGCTCTTTCGTGACGCCCGCCTCGCAGACAGGCGGATCCGCGACGTTCGAACCGAATCGGGCCGGATTGTGGCCGTCGATCGCGCAGTCGACGCCGCAGACGACGATCAGGTCGTCGCTGCCGACGAGCGACTGCTGCTTCCGGGGGCGATCGACGCCCACGTCCACTTCCGCGAGCCGGGGCACGCCCACAAGGAAACGTGGACGACAGGCTCGCAGAGTGCGGCCGCTGGCGGCGTGACGACCGCTGTCGACCAACCGAACACGACGCCGCCGACGATCTCGGGCGACGCGTTCGACGAGAAAGCATCGCTCGCGGCGGAGTCGCACGTCGATTTCGGCATCAACGGCGGTGTCACCCCAGAGTGGAATCCCGATTCGCTGTTCGACCGGCCGCTGTTCGCGCTCGGCGAGGTCTTCCTCGCCGACTCTACGGGCGATATGGGTATCGAGGCCGACCTCTTCGCTGAGGCGGTCCAACTGGCCGCCGACGCGGACGTGGTGGTCACTGTCCACGCCGAGGACGCGGATCTGTTCGACGAGTCGGCCCGCGAGCGCGACGCCGGCGGCGTCGGTCGCGACGCCGACGCCGACGTCTGGAGTCAGTACCGTCGCGCCGAGGCCGAGGCGGCCGCTGTCGAGCGAGCCGTCGACGTGGGCGCGGACACCGGTGCCGACATCCACATCGCGCACACGAGCACGCCCGAGGGCGTCGACGCCGCCGTCGCTGGCGGCGCGACCTGCGAGGTGACGCCGCATCACCTCTTTCTCTCCCGCGAGGACGCGACCGAACTGGGAACGTACGGTCGGATGAACCCGCCGCTCCGGAGCGAGGAGCGCCGCGCGGCGCTGTGGCAGCGGCTCGTCGACGGCGACGTCGATATCGTGGCGACCGACCACGCCCCGCACACGGTCGAGGAGAAGGAGGCCGGTCTGTGGGACGCGCCGAGCGGCGTCCCCGGCGTCGAGACGATGCTGCCGCTGTTGCTGGAGCGCGCGCGGCAGGGCGATCTCTCTTACGAGCGCGTCCGCGACGTCACGTCGACGAACGCCGCGGAGATCTTCGACCTCCCACGGAAGGGCCGCGTCGCCGAGGGCTACGACGCTGACCTCGTGTTGGTCGATCTCGACGCGTCTCGGGCGATCCGCGGTGAAGACCTCCACTCGAAGTGCAGGTGGACGCCGTTCGAGGGACGCGAGGGCGTCTTCCCGGACCTGACGCTGGTGGGAGGCGAGGTCGTCTTCGACGGCGACGAGGTCGTGGGCGATCCAGCCGGTGAGAATGTCCGGCGATAGACGTCGCTATCCGGTTTTAGCTGACAGCTGGCACCCGCGAGCGAACCGTGTCGAGGGTGTTGGCAGGGGCACCGTCGTCACGAGAACCTGCGTCGATGTGCCAGACAACCGCGGCCCGACGCAGGCGACTTGTTATGTCACGGCGACGGTGGCCTCGCTATCCGTTATAAATTCTCGCACGAAACGTCGCTTCCGACCGCCAATCAGCGCGAACTCAGAGCCGCCGGTCCGCGAGCGCCGGAAACGATTCGCGTGTTTCGCGGACTTCGTCGAGGTCGACGTCTGCGTGCGCCGTACCCGCCCCGCGCCCGGCGTTCGCGCGTTCGACGCCCCACGGATCGACGACGACGCTCTCGCCGCCGAGGTCGACGCCGCCGATCGAATCGGTGAGGTTCGCGGCGACGAGAACTGCTTGGTTCTCGACGGCCCGGGTTCGAGTGAACAGGTGCCAGTGGTCGAGCCGTTCCCGCGGCCACGCCGAGGTAACGAGAAGGATTTCGACGCCTTCGTCGACGAGTGCGCGGTAGAGCGTCGGAAAGCGGAGGTCGTAGCAGGTCGTCAACCCCACCGTTCCGAGGTCGGTTTCGACGGCGCACGGCTCGGACCCGGGCGACAGCAGATTCGACTCCGCGGAGTCGTAGCCGAACAGGTGGATCTTCCGGTAGGTGTCGAGGAGCGTCCCGTCCGGACCGAACAGCAGCGAGGTGTTGTAGAGGGCTTCCGCGGATCCGTCTCCGTCGGAAGCGCCGCCGGCGCGTTCGACGATACTGCCACCGTGTAGGTGAATCGAGAGTTCGTCAGCCAGTTCCGACAGCCACTCGGTCGTCGGCCCCGGGACCGACTCCGCGGCGTCGGCGTAGGCGTCGAACGCAAAATAGCCCACGGGCCACAACTCCGGGAGCACGACAAGCTCCGCGCCGTCTGCCGCGGCCGCGCGGATTCGAGATTCGGCTCGCTCTCTGTTCCCCTCCGGATCGTTTCGGGCCGGCAGTTGGATGGCGGCGACGCGCATCCGCAACTCACTCCCCGTCTCGCGCCCAGTCGAGCGAGCGCTCGACGGCCTCCTGCCAGCGACCGTAGCGCGCGTCGACGTCGTCGGCGCGATCAGGTGCGAACTCGCGGTCGACGCGCCAGTTCTCGCGGAGTTCGTCGAGCGACGCCCAGTAATCGACGGCGAGTCCGGCGGCGTACGCCGCCCCGAGCGCGGTTGTCTCGTCGACCTCCGGGCGGACGATGTCGGTGCCGACGACGTCGGCTTGGAGTTGGCAGAGGAAGTTGTTCTTCACCGCGCCGCCGTCGACGCGGAGGCCAGAGAGTTCGATGCCGCTGTCTTCGGTCATCGCTTCGGCGACGTCGCGCGTCTGGAACGCGATCGACTCCAACGTCGCCCGCACGATGTGCTCGCGCCGCGTGCCGCGGGTCATCCCGACGATCGTCCCCCGGGCACGCTGGTCCCAGTGCGGCGCGCCGAGGCCGGTGAACGCGGGCACGACGTACACGCCGTCCGTCGAATCCACCGAGCGGGCGAGCGCCTCGCTCTCGGCGGGATTATCGATCAGCGTCAGATCTTCGAGCCACTCGATGGCCGCGCCGGTGATAAAGATCGACCCCTCCAAGGCGTACTGCGCGGGCTCGCCGGAGCGCTGGAAGCCGATCGTCGTGAGCAGGCCGTTTTCGGAGGTGACGGCCTCGCTCCCGGTGTTCATCAGCATAAACGAACCCGTCCCGTAGGTGTTCTTCGCGTCGCCGGCGTCGAAGCAGGCTTGACCGAACAACGCCGCCTGCTGGTCGCCGAGCGCCCCCGCGACGGGGACCGACGCGCCGAGGAATCCTTCGGGATCGGTGGTGCCGTAGTGGTCATCGTCGGAGGAGGGCCGGACCTCGGGGAGCATCGCCGCGGGGACGTCGAACTCCGCGAGCAGTTCGTCGTCCCACGACAGGTCGTGGATGTCGAACAGCATCGTCCGCGAGGCGTTCGTGACGTCGGTGACGTGCTCGCCGGTCAGCTTGTAGATCAGCCACGAGTCGATCGTCCCGAAGCAGAGTTCGCCCGCCTCCGCGCGGTCCCGGACGTCCTCGGGGCGCATCCGCTGGAGTTTGATCGGGTCCGCATTGTCGAGGAGCCACTCGACCTTCGTCGCCGAAAAGTACGCGTCGGGTTCGAGGCCGGTCCGTTCGCGGATCCACTCGTCTTTGCCCTCCCGTTCGAGCGCCTCGATCCGATCTGTCGTGCGGCGGTCCTGCCAGACGATCGCGTCGTACACCGGCGTCCCCGACTCGCGGTCCCAGACGACCGTCGTCTCGCGCTGATTGGTGATGCCGATCGCGGCCAACTGCGAGGCGTCGATGCCGGCGTCGTCGAGCGCGCGCTCGATGACGACGGTCGTATTCTCCCAGATCTCCTCGGGGTCGTGTTCGACCCATCCCGGTTCGGGATACCGCTGTTCGTGCGTCTCGTAGGCGTTCGCGACCGGCTGGCCGCCTTGGTCGAAGACGATGAACCGCGTTCCGGTCGTTCCCTGATCGATCGCGCCGACGTACGTGCGTTCTTTCATACTCGTGTGCCTGCTGTGTTGTTCGATCGGTCGTCCGTTTGCCATCCGTTCGTGGCCCGTTCGATTTACCACTGTCGCCGCCGATAATCGCCGAGTATCGGTGTTCGTCGAAAAGCGATGTCGACGTGGCGGCCCGGTCCGCGAGCTGTCGGTGTAGTTCGGAGACGGAGGTTGCTAAAACCCGGCGTTGTCATCGCGGAACGCTCGGTGTGCCGACGCCGGCGTCGTTCGTGCGCGCTCGTCGCCGTCCGGCGAAAACTATCTACCGCCGGCGACTGCAGGTAGTGGTATGTCCGATCCCTTTGTCGTCGTCGGTGGTGACGCCGCCGGCCTCTCGGCGGCGAGCAAGTGTCTGCGAACCGATCCCGATCGTGACGTCGTCGTCTTCGAGAAGGGCGAGTGGGTCTCCTACGCCCACTGCGGCACGCCGTACTTCGTGAAAGGCGAGGTCGACCGCTTGAAGGATCTGCTCTCACTCTCGCCGGAGGCGGCCGAGGAGCGCGGTATCGACCTCCGCCGCGGTCACGAGGTCGTCGGCGTCGACACCGACGCGGGGACGGTCACCGTCGAGGCCGACGGCGCGACGTTCGAGCAGCCCTACGGTGACCTCCTCGTCGCGACCGGAGCGCACGCTGTTTCCGCCCCGATCGAGGGCGCGACGCTCGACGGCGTCTTCACCCTGCACGGCCTCGATCACGCGGCCGCGATCCGGGCGTATCTCACCCCGCCGGCGGAGTTCGACGTCGACTCACTCGGCGGCGGCGACGCTCTCGACCCGGCGGTCGTCGAACGCTACGGCGCGATGACACCGCCGGAGACTGTCGCCGTCGTCGGCGCGGGCTACGTCGGCGTCGAGATGGCGGAGGCGTTCGAGGCGTGGGACCGCGACGTCCACCTGTTCCAGCGCTCTGAACGACCGGTCCCGGGCTTCGGCGAGGCCGTCGGCGACGCGGTCACGGAGCACCTCAGCGAGTCGGGCGTGACCCTCCACTTGGGGGAGGAAGTCAGTCGGCTCGACGGAGCCGACGGGCACGTCGATCGGCTCGTCTGCGAGAGCGGTGCCGAACTCGCGATCGACGCCGCGCTCGTCGGCATCGGCATCGAACCCAACACCGACCTGTTGGATGGCACGCCGGTCGAGATCGGCGGTTCGGGTGCCGTCGCCACCGACGCGCACGGCCGGACCTCGGTCCAGGGCGTCTACGCCGCGGGTGACGTCGCCGAGATGCCGCATATGGTCACCGGCGAACCCGTTTGGGATCCGCTGGGGCTCCCCGCGAATCGCGCCGGCCGAGCCATCGGCGCGACGGTCGGCGGCAACCCCACGCAAGTCGGCTCCGTCGCCGGCACGGCGATGGTGAAGGCGTTCGAACTGGAGTGTGGGCGGACCGGGCTCCTCGACCACGACTGCGCTCGCGAGGCTGGCTTCGATCCCGTCTCGGAGACGATCACCGCCGGCTCACGATCCGGCTACTACCCCGGTGCGTCCGAGACGACCGTCACGCTCGTCGCCGACCGCGACACCGGACGGCTCCTCGGCGGGAGCATCGTCGGCACCGACCGCGCGGCCATCCGGATCGATACGATCGCGACGGCGCTCGGGGCCGAGATGACCGTCGAGGAACTCGAACGCCAGGACTTGGGCTATGCACCGCCGTTCAGCCCAGTTTGGGACCCCGTTCTCGTCGCCGCGAAGGTGCTGAACGGGTCGCTGTCGTAGACGCTCACGACGAGGTAGAATTCCCACCAAGGCGCGTGCTGGCGGGCGCTCCGTCGCCCGCCACACGCACGCGAGGGGCGACGAGCGAGCCCCGCGAGCGAGGAGTCGGCTGGGGAGGACGTGGGCGGTGCGGTGCTGTCGGGTGGGATCGCAAGGGGCCGGGCGCTCGGCGAACGCGGACCCTCCAAGCACCGCAGCGAAGCGAGGAGCGCAGGAGCGGTCCCCGGAGTCGAGCGTCCGGGGGCTTGCAGGGGTCATCTCGTCTCTAGAAGACTCCGCGTCGATTCGTTCAACTGCGACACAGCCGCGTCGCCACTCACTGTCGTTCGCAACAAAGCGGGCCGGACGCGATTTGAACGCACGGTCGGACGTGCTCGCTTCGCTGCGCGCGACCTCCCTACGATTCAAATCGCTTCGGTTACGATACTCGCCGCTCGCGACGTTGCTCGCGGCGAGAAATACGGGCCGGACGCGATTTGAACCGGAACCAGACGGTCCGGGCGTGCGGCCCTCCGGGCCGTTCCGGGCTGCGACTGGTAGGGCTGCAAATCGCGTCGTAGCCGCGTCGCCACTCACTGTCGTTCGCAACAAAGCGGGCCGGACGCGATTTGAACGCGCGACCGTCTGGTTAAAAGCCAGACGCTCTGCCGGACTGAGCTACCGGCCCGCAGAAACTGCTAACTGGCCGGCGGTGATAAGCGTTTACTCTCGGATTCTCACCGCAGTCCACGCATCGAGGGAGAAGCATCTATATCCTCTCCCCGAAATATCTCTGGTACTCTCGTGTTTGGGTTATATCTCGATTATCGGTTCGGCGCTGCGGGGACGATGGAAGGAGGCGATTCCGATGGGTAGCGATTCCTCCAGCGCTCGGACCGTCCTCGTGGTCGGCGACGACGCGCTGGCGTCGTCGCTCAGGGACGGTTCGACAGCGGGTACCGCTTCGTTTTCGGTACTCGCTGCGGCCACCGCGACGGAGGGCCGTGACCTCCTGAACACCCGACCGATCGACTGCGTGGTCTCCCGGACGGCGCTTCCGGATGCGAACCGGCCGGTGATCCTCTACCCGTCGACCCCCGAGCCCGACCTCGCGCGGGCGTCGGTCGACGAGCAATCGGTTCGCTACCTCCCCCAATCGATCGACACCGCTGACCACGCGCTCCTCGTCGACGCCATCGGGGACAGCATCGAACGGCGCGCGCTCGCCGACGACTGCGAGCACAGCGAAGCCGAACGCGACCTCCTCGCGGAGATGTCGACTCTCGCCGACGTCGGCGGGTGGGAGTTCGACACCGCGGAGGAGAACCTCACGTGGACCGCGGAGACCTACCGGATCCACGGGCTGCCGAGCTCGTTCGAGCCGACCGTCGAGACCGCGATCGAGTTCTACCACCCGAGCGACAGGGCGGACGTCCGAGCCGATGTCGAGGCCGCTCTGGCGGGCGAGACGTTCGATTCGATGTATCGGCTCCACCGCGCCGACGGCGAGGTCCGGTGGGTCCGATCGAAGGGGACCCCGGTCTACGAGGACGGCGACATCGTCGCCGTCCGGGGGGCGTATCAGGACGTCACCGAGCAAAAAGCGCGCGAAGACGCGATCCGCGAGTTCGAGCAGGCCGTCGAGTCCGCGGGACACGCCATCTTCATCACCGAGCGAAACGGCATCATCACCTACGTCAACCCCGCCTTCGAGGCGGTTACTGGCTACGACGCCGAGGAGGTCATCGGGCGCGATCCCTCGCTGCTCAAATCCGGGCAGATGGAACCGGAGTACTACAGCGAACTCTGGAGTACGATCCTCTCGGGGTCGGTGTGGTCCGAACCGATCGTCAACGAGCGCAAGTCGGGCGAGCATTACCACGCCTCCGAGACGATCGCGCCGATCACGACCGACGACGGGACGATTCAGGGGTTCGTCGCGATCCAGACCGACGTCACCGAGCAGGTCCACATCAAAGAACGGCTCGAGACGTTCCGCGAGATCGTCCAGCGGCTCGACGACCCGATTATGCTCCAAGACGAATCGGGTGCCTTCGAGGTCATCAACGACGCCGTCGCCGAATACGCCGGGATGTCCAAATCGGACCTGATCGGACGCGACGAGTTCGCGTTTATGGACGATCCCTCGGCTCGGCGCATCGCGCGGCTGAAGGACCGCGTGATCGAAACCGAGCGGACGGTCACGTACGAAATCGACCCGACGTTCCCGACGAAAGGGCAGCGATCGTTCGTCACCACCCGGTACCCGCACTTCGACGAGGAGGGGGCCGTCGACGGGACGGTCGCCATCTGCCACGACGTCACGGAGCAGGCCGAGCGGGAGCACCAACTCCGCGTGCTCGATCGGATCCTCCGGCACAACCTCTACAACAAAATGAACCTGATTCTCGGGCACGCCGAACTCTTAGAGGACCGTACGGATGGCCGAGAACGCCGTTCGGTCGAGAAGATCAGAGAGACAGGAAACGACCTCGTCGATCTCGCGGACAAAGAGCGTCGGATCGTCAATCTGCTCACTGACGAATCGGATCCCGTCAGACTCGACGTCAGCGAACTCCTCGCCGGACTGATCGGAGAACTCAGCGAGTCCCATCCGGACGCTACGTTCGACATCGACAGTCCCGCGATGGCCGAAGTCGTTGCAGTCCCAGAGATCCGCGACGCGCTCGCCGAAGTACTCACGAACGCCGTCGTTCACGGCGGCGAGGAGCCGCGCGTGTCCGTACGCGTCGTCCGCGGGGACGAGACCGTCGTCGTCTCCGTCGCCGACGACGGGCCGGGAATCCCGGAGATGGAACGGGAGGCAGCGAGCGGTGCCACGGGCATTACGCCGTTGTCCCACGGCTCCGGGCTCGGTCTTCAGTTCGTCCACCACGTCGCGAAGCGGTCGGGCGGGACGCTCGGATTCGAATCGGTCGACGGCGACAGCGAGAATACGAGTGACGGAGACAACGCGGGCGACGGGGACAATGCAGGCGACGGAGACAACACGGGCGACGGGGACAACACGGGCGACGGAGACAACGCGGGCGACCGCACCGACGACTCCGGCGGCGCAGTCGTCGTCCTCACACTTCCGGCGTGGGACGCCGAGGAACGTTGGCCGGGCGCGGCAAGCGAAACGTAGCCGCGTTGTGGGGACGGGTCACTCCTCATCGAAGTACCGTTCGAGCGCTTCCGAGACCATCTCGCCGGGATCGCGGTTCTCGATCGACGCGCGCCGTCTGAGTTCCCGATAGGTGTCTAAGGGGAGCGCGAGCTCGATCCGCCCGAGTTTGATCCCGCGGGCGCGGAGGGCCTCGGCGGCGCTCGTCTCGCCGTCGACCTCGCTTGCGATTCGGCGGACTTGGCGGACCGTGAGGTCGGCGTCGACGACCGCCCACGCGAGATCGAAGCGGTCGACGCCGGAGACGCGGGCGATGTGCTTCGCCGCGGTCGGCGCGATGTCGCCGCGGGCGACGTGCCGACGGATCGCCTGCGGGAGGTCGTGGACGCGCGCCCACTTGCGCACGAAGGAGACGCTGACGTCGCCGCCGGCGCGCTCGACGGCCTCCTTGTAGGAGCCGACGCCCCTGACGAGCGCCGCGCACGCGGCCGCGCCGCGGAGCATATACACGTTGTCGGCCGCGCCGACGGTGTTCTCCGAGAAGGCGCGGACCGTCTCGGCCGCTTCGGCGACGCTCTCGGGGTCGTCGGGGTCGAATCCGACGGCCTCCTTCGCGCGCTCGCCGGTGACTGCGGGATCGGCGCGGACGACGGGCTCGCCGACCGGCTCTTCGCGGTCCGCGGGGAGTCGGTTCCCGCGTCGCGGGCGGCGGCCACCGTCCGGTTCGGGTCGCCCGGCGGGGTCGCCAGCGTCGTCAGTCATCGTCGACTCCACGTAGCGAGGCCGCGAGTAAAAGCCTCTCCCCCGCTCGCGTCGCGTGAGTGATAATGACGGATCCGAGTCACTCTTCGCGGCTGTCCGAGAGGTGCTCCCAGATCTCCGTGCAGCCCGCGCCGTCGGCGAGGTCGTCCAGATGGCTGTACTCGTCGGATTCCGTCTCTTCGGCCGCCGTCTCGTCGGTCGACTCGGCCGCTTCGTCGACTGCTTTCGTGGTTTCATCGATCGGTCCGCCTGCGTCCTCTTCGGGGTCGTGATCCATCGTTAGCGTCATCGTCCCTCCTGTGTCGCGTTGGTTCGTTCTTCGGATGCCCGCTGCTCTCGGTCGGTCGTCCGGCGGTTCACCGTATCTCGCGGTCGCTCGAACAGCTCCGGGGCGGCGTCAGCGGGGGCGTGTTGCCGCCGCTCGCTCGTTCGGTCGGTCGGTTGTGAGGGGTGGCACCGTCGGCGGTGGTCTGTCATCGAACCACCCTATGAACCCACCCTGCATAAGGGCCGCTTCCGGAGTAAATCGGACCACTACTCCCGGATACCGGAAGTCGATTCCGGCTTCTATGACGGGCCATATCGGGTGAAATCGGATGACTGCGTCGCTGTTTCACTTATCTCACCTGTCGCCGACAGCGTCGCGGTTTGTGAGCGCCGTCAGCAATGGGGGGATCCAGCGCGTAGGAGGGGGTGTGACGACACGACTTCGCATCCTCGACGACGGGGCGTGGCTCTCCGTCGACGACGCCCGTCGCGTGAGCGTAAGCGAACTCTGGCGGCTCGACGAGCCCGATTTCTGCGAGTGCGACCTCGCGGATATGGTGGTCGAAAACTTCCTCGAAACGGGCGTCGACGGGCGGACTGTGCAGGTCCGCGTCTACGGGCAGTGTATCGCCTGCGGCACGAAGTCGACGACCGGCTGGGTCCCCGTCGGCCGCGTCGTTGACGGCGAATTCACCGATATCGACCGCGAGGGCGTCCTCACGTCGATGGCTGATCAATAAGCGGCAACAAGTTCCTATTAACGGGAGCAGCGGGAAGGGTTGACGGCACACATTCGCCTTTGAAGGTGGGGGCACTGTACCTGACAAGGATGCCAACCGACGTAGAAAACTGGAAATCCGAGGTCTACGGTAACGAGATACGAGAACACCTGTTCAGGTTCGCCGAGGAGGGGTTCGACACCATCCCCGACGACGAGCGGGACGCGTGGTTCGAGCGCTTCAAGTGGTGGGGGCTGTACCACCAGCGCAACGGGCAGGAGGGCTACTTCATGATGCGGATCGGGACGCCGAACGGGATGCTCGAACCCGGGCAACTCCGCGTCGTCGGCGAGATCGCAGACGAGTACGCCCGCGGCCCGGGGACGAACCCGATCTTCGGTGACGCCTACGCCGACTACTCCACCCGACAGGCGATCCAACTGCACTGGATCGAACTCTCGGACGTGCCGGCCGTCTTCGAGAAGCTCGAATCGAACGGGCTGTCCACCCAGCAAGCCTGTGGCGACTCTTGGCGGAACATCGTCGGCAACCCCGTCGCCGGCAAAGATGCACAAGAGGTCATCGACGCGTGGCCGGTCATCCGCGAGCTCAACGAGACGTTCAAGGGCGACGAGGACCACTCGAACCTCCCGCGGAAGTGGAAGGTTTCGGTGACCGGATCGGCAGACGGCTCCGGGCAGGGCGACATCAACGACCTCGCCTTCGAGCCCGCGTACAAGGAAATCGACGGGGAGGAGGTCGTCGGCTTCAACGTCCGCGTCGGCGGCGGCCTCGCGCGCAACGAGCCGCGATTCGCCCGCGACATCGACGTGTGGGTTTCCCCGGACCGAGTCGCCGACGTCGCCGGCGGCATCTCGGCGCTGTTCCGCGACAACGGCGACCGCGAGGACCGCTACAACGCGCGGGTCAAGTTCCTCGTCGACGAGTGGGGCGCGGAGAAGTTCCGCGACACGCTCCAAGAGGAGTACGTCGACTTCGAGCTTCACAGCGCCGGGCGCGACGTGCGCGAGGAGTACACGTACAACACCGGCGGGGGCGAGCGTAACGACCTCGTCGGCGTCCACGAGCAGAAGGACGGCAAGTACTTCGTCGGGCTGAACGTCCTCGTCGGCCGGATGGGCGTCGACGACATCTTCGAGCTGGCCGACCTCGCCGACGAGTACGGCTCCGGCGAGGTCCGGCTCTCCCAGCGACAGAACGTCATCGTCACCGACGTTCCGGAGGACGACCTCGACGACTTCCTCGCCGAGGACCTGCTCGAACACTACTCGCCGGAGCCCTCGCCGTTTATGCGCGGCTCGATCGCGTGTACCGGCACGGAGTTCTGTTCGCTCTCGATCGTCGAGACGAAGAACCGCCAAGTGCGCTTCGCGCGCTGGCTGAAGGCGAACGTCGACCTCCCCGAGGATGTCGACGAGTTCCACATCCACCTCTCGGGATGTACCGCCTCGTGCGCGCAGCCGCAGATCGCCGACGTGAGTCTGCGCGGGATGAAGACTCGAAAAGATGGCGAGGCGGTCGAAGCCCTCGACGTCGGACTCGGCGGCGGCCTCGGCGCGGAGCCGCAGTTCGCCCGCTGGGTCACCCAGCGCGTCCCCGTCGACGAGGTGCCCGGCGCGATCGCGAACCTGATCGAGAACTTCGCGGCCGAGCGCGAGGACGGCGAGTCCTTCCGCGCCTTCATCGACCGTCACGACGACGAGGAGCTCGACGCGTTCGTCGAACCCGAAGAGACGGATTATGAAGATCCGATGATGCACAACACGAAGATGACGTGGTACCCCTACGCCGAGGACGACTCGCTCGACGCCGCGCCGTCGACCCCCGCTGACGACTGATCGCCGATGCCCAACAGACTGCTCAGAGTGAACGCCTACACGACACTCGACCTCGTCGACGCCGCCGCGCGCGGCCACGACTTCGAGGACGAGGCGGTCGCGGTGTTGAACGTCACGTCGCCTCGGGAGAACCCCGATCACGTGACCTTGCAACTCGAACTCGACAACGGCCAACTGGAGTCGGTGTCGCCGCACGCCGACGAGGTGACGCTTTCGGCCGCGGAAGCGCGCACCCTCGCGGCGGCGCTGGAGTCGCACGCGGAGAAGGTCGAGGCGGCCGGCGGTACCGACGGATCGGCGTAACCTTTCGCCGCCGACACGCAGTGGCGTGAGCCGCCCGCGGCCACGTCGCGTTCGGTCGCTTCAGAGCCCCCAAATCACGGCTATTCCGACAGTTCCGACGACTGCCAAGAGCAGCTGCAGCGGCCCGCCGACGCGGATGAAGTCGGCGAACTCGTAGCCGCCGGGGCCGTACACCATCAGATTGGTCTGATAGCCGATCGGCGTCGCCAACGACGTCGCGGAGGCGAACATCGCCGCCAAGAGAAACGAGAACTCGTTCGCACCCAGACGAGCGGCCCCTTCGACGGCGACCGGGATCGCGAGGACGATCGTCGCGACCGGGGTGATGACGCTCGCGAGGATTCCGACGGCGACGTAGAGGACGAAAAGCACCGCCAAGAGCGGGAGGACGCCGCCGAGCGCGACGAGCAGGTCGGCCAGAAGCGACGCGCCGCCGGTCTCGGTCAACGCGACGCCGAGCGGGATGACACCCGCGAGCAGGAAGATGACGTTCCAAGAGACGGCGTCGTACGCGTCCGCCGTGGTGAGACACCCAGTCGTGACCATCACGACGACACCGCCGAGCGCGGCGATCACGATCGGGAGGAGGTCGAGCGCCGCGACGCCGATCACGCCGAGGAGAATTCCGACTGCCAGCGGTGTCTTCTCTGAGATCGGCGGTTTCTCGTCGATCTCCTCGACGCTGGCTTCTGGGTCGCGGTCTTTGAATGCTTCCTTGTCGACGACGACGAGCTCACCGCTGTCGCGGAAGTAGCGCGCGGATGCGGGTGTCGTGCGCACCAGCAGCAGGTCACCGGGCTGGAGCGTCCGCGTCCGCAGATCCGTCCGGATCAGTTCGCTCCCGCGCCGGATCGCGAGGACCGTCGTCCGATGGAAATCGTCCATTCCCGTCTCCTCGACGGTCTCACCCACGTACCCGGAGTGCTCGGGAACGATCGCCCGGGCCAACGTGCCGTCGGTTGCCGTCGTCTCGAACGTGTCGGCCGTGACCGATTCCCGGACGAGGTGGCGCACGTCGGCCTCCTCGCGGAATCGGTTGACGGCCTGCAGCGAGCCGTGGACGACCAGGACGTCCTCGGCCTCGATCGGGACGTCCGCGTGGGGTCCGGCCCGCGCGTCGCCACCGCGGCGCAACTGTAGGATCCGGATCTCCGGGTGCGCCGCGTCGAACGCGTCGAGGGACATCCCGACCGCTGGCGACTCCGATCTGACGCGGACGAACGCGAGGTGATCCGAGAGGTCGAACTCCGAGACGTGGTCGGCGTCGGCGGGGATTCGCGCGGGCGTGAGCCACCGACCGACAGTCAGCAGGTAAGCGGTCCCGACGAGCAGAAGCACGATCCCGAGTCCGGTGAACTCGAACATCCCGATGCCGTCGCGCCCCTCGATGAGCGCGCCCGCGAAGTCGCTCGCGAGGATGTTCGTCGAAGTCCCGATGAGCGTGAGCGTTCCGCCGAGAATGGCCGCGTACGACAGCGGGAGCAGGAGTTTCGACGGACTGGTGTTCGTGCGCTCGGCGAGGTCGGTGATCATCGGGATGAACACCGCGACGACGGGGGTGTTGTTGACGACGCCCGCAATCGGACCGGCGGTCCCGACCGTCGCGAAGAGCGCGCGGAACTCGTTGCCGTCGATGTACTCCGCGAGCAGCGCGCCGAGGCGGCCGATGACTCCCGTCTGTTCGACCCCGGCGCTCAGCATATACATCGCGATGATCGTGATGGTCGCGGGATTCGCGAACCCGGAGATGGCGGCCCGCGCCCCCACGCCGGTCCACGGTTCGAGAACGACGAGCGAAGTGACGATACCGATCGCGGTCACGTCGTTGGGGACGAGCTCCGTGACGAACGCGACGAGAGCGAGGCCGACCAGCGCGAACACGACGACCACGCCGGAGACCTCGAACAATGGCATACCCACGGGGAGTGACTCCACTCGCGCAAATACGTTTCGGCGACTCCCATCCCGGACCGTGCCGAGTGAGGTGCCATTGGCTAGAATTCGGGTCGACGCCGATGGTATCGTCGTTGCGTTCACCTCTGGACCGCTCTCGATCTCCTTGCTCTCCCCCGTCTGTTCCGGATCCACCACATCCGCGACCCGACCCGTGGGTTCCGATCTGAACGCCGAACGCGGTTTGACCTTCGAATCTGAACGAAAAAAGGGGTAAGGACGGAGAACGTACGTCGAAACGGTGAGAACTATGGAACAGAACTCCGCGCCGCGGTGGCTCGTAGGTACCCTCGTCGCGCTCGCCGTCTTGATCTTCGTCGTGCCGCTCCTGTTCGGGATGGGGAGCGGAATGATGGGCTGGGGCGGGATGAGTGGCGGGGCGTGGGGACCGATGCACGACGGCTGGATGGGCGGCACCGCCGGTGATTCGACGTGGTGGTGGCTGCTCGTCTACCTGTGGCGGCTGCTTCTCTTGGCCGTCCTCGTCGGCGGCGGCTACCTGCTCTATCGCGCCGTGGTCGACGACGGGTCGGACGATCCGGCACTCGACGAACTCCGAGATGCGTACGCCCGCGGTGATCTCTCGACGGAGGAGTTCGAACGCCGTCGCGAGCGGCTCGAAGAGTGATAGGGAGTATCCGCGCGTCGCAACGAGGAGTCGCGTTTTCCGCCTCCGAACCGACGTGCCGGAGCTTCACAATATTCAGCTGTGTTCGACTAAACCCTTCGAAACGAAACTACGTAGGCCAACGTACTTCAATACCCAGTGCGAAATGCGAGTATGTCCACGCTCGATGAGATCGACCTCCGAATTCTCGAACTCCTCGTAGAGAACGGACGCCGCTCCTACAGCGACATCGCAGAGGCGGTAGACCTCTCGCCGCCCGCGGTTTCCGACCGGATCGAACGACTTCAAGAGTCAGGTGTCATCCGCCGATTCACCGTCGATCTCGACCGCTCGCAATTGCGGGCGGGCGTACCGGTGCTCGTGACGCTCGAACTCTCGGCCGATTCGGTCGAGGAGATCCGCGACGACGTTGTCGCCGCCGATGCCGTCGAGCACGTCTTCGTCACCGCCGAGGGCGACGTCGTTTTCCACGCGCGGCTCCGCGCGAACGCGGTCCGCGAGCACCTCGACCGACTGATCGATCTCTCCCGCGTCGACGACTACGAGATCACGATCGTCGGCGACGTCGAGTGGTCGCCCGCCGTCGGCGGCGCGGAGTTCGCGCTCTCGTGTGCGGAGTGCGGCAACACCGTCACGAGCGAGGGTCGGTCCGAGCGGATCGGCGGCGAACGGTATCACTTCTGCTGTCCCTCCTGTCTGTCGCAGTTCCGCGAGCGCTACGAGCAGTTCGAGGCCGACGCGGTCTGATCTCGGCGGCCTTGGTGCCGCACTCTGCTCACTCCGCTCGCGACGCTCCCTGATTCATTTCCCGACGTGACGCAGACACGTCTCTCACTTCGTTCGAGACGGTATGCGTCAGCCGGGAGTCCCGTGAGCGTAGCGAACGGGACGTCGGCTGGGGGATCGAAGACCGAGCGAAGCGAGGACGAGATGCGCCAGCCGGGAATTGAACCACGGTCGCTCTGCTCACTCCGCTCGCGACGCTCCCTGATTCAATTCCCGTGGTGGCGCAG
>Ga0207851_100224_pt1 | contig 38034 bp, 34 predicted proteins | sample A23E3SouthBayCA_FD_187747 | JGI IMG/M metagenome (GOLD analysis project Ga0207851, IMG submission 187747) | Aerobic enrichment media microbial communities from Eden Landing Ponds, California, USA - A23 E3 (SPAdes) | ecosystem: Environmental > Aquatic > Marine > Unclassified | place: Emeryville... | reverse complement strand
CTTCGATGAGAGACGAGAGCGGCTGTTCGTACTCGGTCTGTGGCTCGCCCGTCGTGACGATGGCGGCGATATCCGTCCCGACGGAATCGCGGACGTGCTCTTCGACGAACTCGGAGCGTTCCTCGTCGACGACGAGCACGCGCGGTCGCAGCGATTCGATGCAGGTCCGGACCGTCTCCGGCGACCCGCGAACGTGAAGATTCGAGACGATACACCCCGCTTTCAGGCCGGCGTTCCAGAGTATCGTTTGTTCGACGCTCGCCTCGGTGAGGTAGGCGATTCGATCGCCCTGCTTGACGTACTCCCGGAGGCCGTTGGCGGCGCGGTTGCTGTCGGCATCGAACTCGGCCCACGTGATCTCCCGACCGGAGCTCCCGTTTCCGAACGCGACGCGGCTCGGGTTGGTTTCGGCGGCGTTGCTCGACAGCTCCCGGATCGTGGGAAGCGCTACTCTGGATGGTACCTGCATAGCGGCTGCTTAGATGTACTCCGGGAAGAGCCGCTTGTGCGGCGGTTCGATGTCGAGCAGTCGGCAGACGTTCCCACCCATCATCAGGTTGAGGTCGTCGGCCGGGATGTCCTGGTCGCGGACGAACTTGTCGATCTGCCGCATCGACGTGCCCCACGCGTCGCACTGGTGGGCCTGCAGGCCGCGGCTCTTGATCTGCGTCCACCGCGACGGCGGGTAGTCGTACTCGCCGGTCGAGCGGTTCGCCGGGTTGTTCGTGTTGATCCACGACGCGCCCCAGTCGGTGCCCCAGATCAGCTGCTCGGGACCGATGTTCGGGTCGTTCATCGGGCGCTTGAGGAGGTCCGCCCAGTAGTTACCGATCTCGATGTAGACGTTGTCGTACGTCGCCGCCACGTTGCAGGAGTCCTCGACGTTCTTCCGCCAGTTGCCCTGGACGCCGCCGTGGTCGATGATGACCGGAACCTCGGGGTACTCGAGGTGCAGGTCGATCGCGTACTTGATGTCTCGTCGGTCGGGCAGCAGCGTGCCGGGGTCGCGCTCGTAGCCGCCGTTGACGGAGCCGGGGTGCCAGCGGACCGGCACGTCGTGCTTCGCGGCGACGTCGTAGATCTTCCGAAGCTGGTCGTGGCGTTCCTCCCACGGAATCCGCTCGGCGCGGTCGGTGATCGTCGGGTCGAACGGAAGCATCTCACCGATGCCGACGAAGCCGTCCTGGCTCAGTCGCTCGTCCATCTCCTCGCAGGCGCGATCGATGTCCCACTCCTCCTCTCCGGCGACCGCCTTCCGGTTCGTCTCGTAGGGATGGGCGAACGCGACGAATTTGTCCGGGTGCTCCTCGACCATCTTCCCGTGGAGGCGGTCGCTGAAGCCGAAGCCGGGCTGGAGACAGACCATATCCACGCCGTAGAGGTCCATGTCGTACAGGAGCCGGTCCGTGTTGCGGTACGTGACGATTTCCGCGTCGTCGTCCGCCAGATCAGCGTCCTCCGCGTTCCACATCAGGCGGCTGAGTGTCGCGTAGTCCGGTTTCTCGTCTCTGTCCTGGAAGTTCACGGCGACCCGCTGGCCGTGAACGTGTGTGTCGATAACGAATCTTCCCATTCGCATAGCAACTGGTTGGTTGAGCACATTCATATATTATATTGTCGGTCGGTCTCGTGGTCCACTATCGTTCGATTCGCGTTCAGACGGCTCTCATCTGCGAAATACGCCGTCTCGTGGCTGGGTGTCGATTCGGATCGGTGTCCGCTGTATGTCCTTTTACGAGCTAAGAACTGCTCTCGGACGCCCACCGTTGGGTGCGCTCCGTTGGATGCGCTCCGTTGGACGCACTCTGTATCCGATCAACATATAGTGCCCAGCGGAGACAGTGGTGATATGCACGTGGGTATTATCGGCGGCGCGAGTACGATCGGGTCGACGCTGGCGTACAGCGTCGTCTGCGACGACCCGTCCAACTCAGTCACGCTCTTCGAGCAGGACTTGAACGCCGCGTGGGGCCATACCACAGACCTGACGCACGCGATGTTTCATCTCTCCGGGGCTCCGCACGCCGGTCGGGACCAACGCCGCGAGACGGGGACCGTCACGTATGCACCGACCGAGGAGATCGGCGAATACGACCTCGACGCGGTCGTCATCACCGCCCGCGTCCAGCCGAGCGCCGACGACACGCAGCGTAGTGCGCGCGGGGCGCGGTCACGAGAACTCGACGCCAACGTCCCGCTCATCGACGCCATCGCGCGCAGCCTCGACGAGATCGACCCCGTGCCGACGATTGTCGTCACCAACCCGGTCGATCGGATCGTCTATCGGCTGTGGACGCAACTCGGCTGGCCGCGGTCGACGATTATGGGGTTCTCGCTGGCCGAGACCGCGCGCGTCGCCGACGCGATCGCACAGCGGTACGGCGTCCACCCGACCGACGTGTCGTGTCCGACGATAGGCGAACACGGCGACCACGTCGTTCCGGTCTTCTCGCGGGCGTCGGTCGGGGGCGAACCGGTCTCGTTCACGCGAGCGGAGCGCGAAGCGATCGTCACCGAGGTCTTGGAAGTCCCGTTCGACATCGCCGAAAAGCGCGGACTGGAAGATTCGTCTCGGTGGGTGAGTGCTGCGGGGTTACTCCGGGTGCTCAGGACGCTTTCCTCGCCGGACCGCACCGACCCGCTCTGTCTGTCTACCGTCCTCGACGGCGAGTACGGCTTCGACGACGGCTGTCTGAGTATCCCGGTGACGCTGACCGAGGATGGAATCGATGAACGGATCGAGTGGGAGCTCTCGACGGACGAAGCCGAGCGCCTTCGGGAGGCTCACGACGTGATCCGAAGCGACATCCGGCGGTTCGATTGATCGAGTCGCGAGCGGCCGTGTCAATCGACCGCGCGCCGAAGGCCGAACCGCTATATACGATCATCAAAAATACTCCGACGAGATGGACGACCCCGCAGCGGACGTGACGGGCGAGAGCGAACTGACCGCCGCCGAAGTGATGCTTCGGTCCCTCCGGGAGTACGACGTCGAGTACGTCTTCGGGAACTTCGGCACCGACCACCCGCCGCTGCTCGAAGCGGCGGCACGGATCCGTGAGACGGAGCCTGACGCCATCCCGGAGTTCGTGCTCTGTCCGCACGAGTCCAACGCGTTGAGCGCGGCCTCGGGCTACGCGGCGGTGACCGGCCGTCCGCAGGCGGTGTTCGTCCACGTCGACGTGGGGACGCAAAACCTCGGCGCGATGGTGCACAACGTCCACCGCGGCGACGTTCCGGTCTTCATCTTCGCGGGACTCGCACCGATCACGCACGGCGACGAGCCAGGTGCGCGTTCGAGCGGGATCCAGTACATTCAGGACGTCTACGACCAGGACGCGATCCTCGAACAGTACTGTCGATGGACGGGCGAGTACCGGCCGCCGGCGGACCCGGACGAGTTCGTCGCCCGCGCACTGACGCTCGCATCGACGCCCCGACAGGGGCCCAGTTACCTCACCGCCACCCGCGAAGCCCTCGAAACGACCGTCGAGTCGACGCCGGGATCGCGCCCGATCACGACGGCCCAGCCGTCGTCCGCGGACGAGCGCACGGTCGACCGGCTAGCGTCGATGGTCCGCGAGGCCGACGCGCCGCTCGTCGTCACCAGTAAACTCGGAGCCAACGGGGCTGAAGCGTCGGTCGAAAAACTCGTTCAGTTCGCGGAAGCCGCGGGCGCTGGCGTCGTCGAACAGCGCCCCACGGCGCTGAATTTCCCCCGCACGCACGACCTCCACGTCGGCTTCGCGCCGCGAGAGGCGATGGACGCGGCCGATCTCGTCGTGATCGCCGACGCCGACGTCCCGTGGGAACCGGATACTGAGCCACCTCTCGATTCGGACGTCCCGGTCGTTCACATCGACGTCGATCCCGAGAAACGACACTACCCGCTGTGGGATTTCCAAATCGATCTCCCGATCCGGGCCGACCCCGGGGCGACCCTCGCCGCGGTCGCGGAGCGACTCGAAGCGGTGGGCGGACGCGACGACGCGAGCGGGGCTGGCGGCGACAGCCCGAGCGGGAGTGACGACGTCGACGCCCACGCGAATACGTGGCGTCGTCAGCACGAAGCGCGCCTGACCGACCGCGACGACTCGTTGGACGAACAGTACGACAGCGGCACGCTGACCCCCGAAGTCTTGACGGACGCGATCAACGAGACGCTCGATGAATCGACCATCGTCCTCAACGAGACGACGACGAACAAGCGCACCGTCCTCGAACACTTGGATCTCGACCGCCCGGGGAGCTACGTCTCGCCGTACGGCTCCGGGTTGGGCTGGGCTCCCGGCGCGGCGACCGGCGTCAAGATGGCTGCGCCCGACCACACGGTAGTCGCGCTCGTCGGCGACGGCTCCTACGTCTTCGGGAACCCGACTGCGTCGGCGTGGATGGCGGCCGCCCACGACGCGCCGTCGCTGACGGTGGTGTACAACAACTCGCGGTGGAACGCCGTCCGGACCTCCACGCTCGATCAGCATCCCGACGGCAGCGCCGCGGCCGCGGACGTTCCGGAGAGCAAGTTCGACCCCATTCTGGATCTTTCGCACGCCGCGCACGTCGTGGACGCGCACACGGCCGTCGTGGACTCGGTGGCGTCGCTCGAAACCGAGCTCCAGAACGCTCTCGATGCCGTCGACAGTGGCACGCCGGCCGTCTTAGACGTGCGCGTCGAGCAGTAGCCGAAAAAATCAGTGTGAACCGCGGGCGCGTTCGACCGCGCCGCCCCGGACTTACGCCTCGTAACCTTGGTTCGCGAGCGCTTCTTCGAGCGCCGAGAGCACGAACTCGACGTTCTTTCGCTGGGCGGAGTAGCCCATACAGCCGATTCGGAGGATCTCGCCCTCCAGATCGCCGAGTCCGCTGGCGATTTCGAGGTCGTGCTCCTCCTGCAGTTCCGAGAGCAACTGCCCGTCGTCGATGCTGTCGGGGATGCGCACCGCGTTCAGCGATGGCAGCCAGAACTCGTCGTCGGAGTTCATTTCGAGTCCCAGCTCTTCGAGTCCGGCCTTCAGCTCGCCCGCGACCTTCCGGTGTCGCTCCCAGCGGTTTTCGAGGCCCTCCTCGGCGACCAACTGGAGCGACTCGCGCAGCGCGTAGACGTTCGTGATCGGCGCGGTGTGGTGATACGATCGGTCCTCGCCCCAGTAGCCTTCGAGCAGCGAGAGGTCCAGATACCAGGAGCGAACCTCAGTCTCTCGGCCGAGGACCTTCTCCATCGCTCGGTCGTTGAGCGTGAGCGGACTCGCGCCCGGCGGACAGGAGAGGCACTTCTGGCCGCCCGAGTAGGCGACGTCGATGTCCCACTCGTCGACGCGCAGTTCGACGCCGCCGAGGGAGGTCACGCAGTCGGCGATGACGTAGGCGTCGTGCTCGTGAGCGATGCTCGTGAGTTCCGAGACGTTCGGCTGGAGCACGCCGGTACTCGTCTCGGCGTGGACGAAGCCGAACACGTCGGGGTCGTGAGCCTCGAACGCGGCGGCGACGTCGTCGGGGTCGAGCGGCTCGCCCCACGGCGCGTCGACGTGGACGACTTCTCCGCCCGCGCGCCGGGCCATCGATTCCATCCGGCCGCCGAAGTAGCCGTTCGTCGGCACGAGAACGGTGTCACCGGGCTCGACGAGGTTCCCGAACGCGGTCTCCATCGACGCCGAACCGGTACCGCTCACCGGGATCGTCCAGCGGTTCTCCGTCTGGAACGTGTATCGCAGGAGCTCCTGGACCTCGTCCATAATCTCGATGAACGCGGGGTCGAGGTGACCGATGAGCGGTGCGCTCATAATTCGGAGCACTCGCGGGTGGACCTCGCTCGGTCCCGGTCCCATCAGCGTCCGTTCCGGCGGATTAAGCGGGTCGGTGTCTGGTGCGTCCAGCATACGATTTCATACGTAACACGCCGTCAATAAAACTATGTGTATCAGTTCGAGGTCGGCGTCGGGTGGATCGTGCCCCGATCACAGCACAGTTACGAAAGAGTATTACAGGGCGGCGCAGACGCTCACAAAGATGGTCGAGATCTCACATCTGCTGGCGATCGGGCTGGCGATCGGCGCGGCGATCTCCTCGGCCGCGTCGAACCTGAGCGTCAGGAAGGGGACCGACGGCGGGAAGATCGAAGACGCGATTCTCGTCGTCGCGGTGGTCAACGTGGCGGTCCTCCTCCCCGTCGTGGCGGTTCGGTACTACCCCGACTACGGGCTGACGTGGCTTTCGCTCGCTTCGTTTGCGGTCGCGGGAATCTTGGGCACGCTGATCGGCCGGGCGCTGAACTTCATCAGTATCGACAAGATCGGGGCGAGCCGAACTGCTCCGATCCTCGCCTCTTGGGCGCTCATTTCGACGGTCCTCGGCGTCCTCTTCCTCGATGAGACGTTTTCGGCTATCCACGGCGTCGGCATTCTCCTCGTCGTCGGCGGCGTCGCCGTCATCGCGTGGATGACGAGCAACGACAACCCCGACGACCTCCCCCCGCGCGAACTCCTCATCGGCATTCTGATCCCGTTCGGGGCCGCGGTCGCCGTCGGCTGGGAGCCGATTTTCGCGAACGTCGGCTTCGACGAGGGGACGCCGCCGATGGTCGGACTGGTGATAAAATCGATCGCCGCGGCCCTCGGCTTCGTCCTGTACCTCTGGTGGGACGACGACCTCCCGGACCACTCGGTCGTCCGCGGTACCAGCGGCCGCTGGTTCGTGTTCGCCGGCCTCACCAACACGCTATTCCTCTTGGGATACTACGTCGCGCTCTCGATCGCCCCGGTGAACATCGTGAGCCCGATCATCGTGACCAACACGCTGTTCGTGGTGGTCCTTTCGGCGCTGGTGATGCCCGAACGCCTCGAACGCGTCACTTGGAAGCTGTTAGTTGCCGCCGGTGTCGTCGTGAGCGGCGTGTTGCTGATCACCGCGTTCGGGTGATTCTGCTCACTCTCGTCTTTTCCCCCGAGCGTCGCCACCGGGGGGCACCGCACACCGCAATCCCCAACTTTACGTCGTCTCATCGCTACCGCTGACGTATGTCACAAAAGACCGTCTCGGGCTCCGATGGGGCTACACCGCCGTCATCACCCAGAGACGAAGCATCGGAGTACCGGGAGTTGGCCGCGGCCCTCCGCGCGGCGGTCGACGGATCGGTTCGCTTCGACGAGTACGCGCAGATCCTCTACGCCACCGACGGGAGCATCTACCAAGCACGGCCTGCGGGCGTCGTCGAACCGACAGACGTCGACGATATCCGCGCCGCGGTGTCGATCGCTGCCGACCACGATATCCCGGTCATCGCTCGCGGAACCGGCTCCTCGCTCGGCGGACAGGCCGTCGGTCCCGGCTGTCTCGTCATCGATGTCTCCACGCATATGGACGACATCGTCGAGGTTCGCCCCGACGAGCGGCGCGCGGTCGTCCAGCCCGGCGTCGTGCAGGACCACCTAGACGAGCGACTGGCCGAGGACGGCCTGAAGTTCGCGCCCGACCCGGCGTCGTCGAACCGCGCGACGGTCGGCGGCGGCATCGGGAACAACTCCACGGGGGCGCACTCGGTCAGGTACGGCATCACCGACGCCTACACCGAGCGGCTGAAAGTGGTGCTCGCGGACGGCAGCCTCATCGAGACGAGAGAGATCGTCCTCGACAGCCCCGAGTGGGAGGAACTCGTCGAATCGGACACGCGCGAGGCCGAACTGCACCGAGCGGTCCGCCAGATGGTCGAGGACAACGCCGAGGAGATCGACGCGAAATACCCCGACCTGAAGCGGAACGTCTCCGGGTACAACCTCAACAAGGTGATCTACGAGAACGACGCCGGCGACGACGTCATCAACCTCTCGAAGCTGTTCGTCGGCGCGGAGTCGACGCTCGGAGTCATCGTCGAGGCCGAACTCTCGCTCGTCACGAAGCCCGACGACACCGCGCTCGCGCTCTACTGCTTCGACGACCTGATCGACGCGCTCGAAGCCGTTCCCCGCGCGCTCGAATATGACGTGAGCGCGGTGGAGCTGATGGACGCGGAGGTGTTCCGGCTGGCCCGCGAGTCCGAGCAGTACGCCCAGTACGAGGAACCGATCCCCGAGGACACCGCCGCGTCGCTGATGGTCGAGTTCGACTCCGAACTCGTCGACGACTTCGAGGCGGCCATCGCCGAAGTCACCGAGCGGTTCGTCGGCGGCGGCGACGCCTTCGACGTGATCGAAGCGTACACCGACGAGGCGCAGGCGGATCTCTGGAAACTCCGGAAGGCGGCGATTCCCCTGCTGATGAGCCTCGAAGGCGACCCGAAGCCGTACCCGTTCATCGAGGACGCGACCGTCCCGCCCGAGGAACTGGCCGAGTACTCCCAGAAGTTTATGGATATCCTCGAGGAGCACGGGACCTCCGCGGCCTTCTTCGCGCACGCGGGCAGCGGCACGCTGCACATCCGCCCGATCCTCTCACTGAAGGAGGACGACGGCGTCCAGACGATGCGGTCGATCACCGACGACGTCACCGACATCGTCGTCGAACACCACGGGGCGTTCTCCGGTGAGCACGGCGACGGCCTCGCGCGGACCGAGTTCAACCCGAAGATGTACGGCGAGCAGCTTTGGACGGCGTTTCAGGACCTCAAAACGACGTTCGACCCCGACTGGCGGATGAACCCGGGGAAAGTCGTCTACCGCGACGACGACCCGACGGATATGCGCGAGCACCTCCGCTACGGCGCGCAGTACTCCTCGATCGAACCGCAGACGAAGCTCGACTTCTCCGATGAGGGCGGCTTCTCCCATCTCGTCGAACTGTGCAACGGCTGCGGGACGTGCCGTCAGCAGGACGCGGACGTGATGTGTCCGACCTACCGCGCGACTGACGACGAAATCGCGGCGACGCGGGGCCGCGCGAATATGCTCCGCGCCGCGATCAGCGGCGAAATTCCGGAAGAGCGACTGACTGATCCGGACTTCCAAGAAGACGTCTTGGACCTCTGCGTCGGCTGTAAGGGCTGTAAATCCGACTGCCCCACCGGCGTCGATATGGCGAAGCTCAAGACCGAACTCAAATATCAGTACCACGAAGAGAAGGGCGCGAGCCTCCGTTCGAAGCTGTTCGGTAATATCGACACTGCATCGAAGTGGGGTTCCCGATTCGCTCCGCTCTCGAACTGGGCCACGTCGCTTCCGGGTTTCGACGCCGTACTGGAGAAGGTCTTCGGGATCGCCCCCGACCGGTCGCTGCCGCCGTTCGCCGACGAGTCACTCGTCGAGTGGTTCCAACGTCGCGAGCCGGGCATCTCGGAAGCAACAGCCGACCGAAAGGTCGTGTTGTTCCCGGACACCTACACGAACTACAGCTATCCCGAACCCGGGAAAGCGGCGGTTCGAGCGCTCGAAGCCGCTGGGGTCCACGTCCACATCCCGTCGGATCTCGGTCCCAGCGGCCGGGCGGCCTACTCGGTCGGGCTCTTAGACCACGCGGCCGATCGGGCACAGCGAAACGTCGACGCCTTCTCGACGTACCTCGACGACGGGTGGGAGATCGTCGCCGTCGAACCGAGCGATGCCGTCGTCTTCCAAGACGAGTACACGACGCTGCTGTCTTCCTCCGATGCTGAGCGCGTGTCACAGCACGCCTACGGCGTCTGTGAGTACCTCGACGTCCACCGACTCGTCGAGGACCTCCCCCTTCGGTCCGACCTACGCTCCGATTCGCTCGCCTATCACGGCCACTGCCACCAGCACGCCGCTGGAAAGGACCACCACGCGGTCGGCGTGCTGAGACGCGCGGGCTACGAAGTCGACCCGCTCGACTCGGGCTGCTGTGGAATGGCCGGCAGTTTCGGATACGAGGCCGAACATTACGACGTCTCGAAGTCGATCGCGGAACTACTGTTCGATAAAATCCGAGAGAGCGAGGCGACCACGGTTGTCGCACCCGGGGGTTCCTGCCGGAGTCAGATCGGCGACGGCCCGGTCGTCGACGAACACCCGCCTCATCCGATCGAACTCGTCGCACGGGCGATCGACCGGTAAGTCGTCGCTTCCGAGATACCCGTTCCACATTATAAAATGCCTCTCCCGGGTTTTCGTTCTCGGGCGTGGCCGACACCGCTTCGCGGCCCCTTATGTGACAGGTGTACAACTGTTATTTTCTGTTCGTCGCCGATCGAACTTCGCAGTTCACTGCTCCTGTGCCAATCCGATTCAGGAGTATGCGATCCGTAGTTCGATGAGATTCGCGGCGTTTTTGATATCGTCCACGTACGCTTGTCGCTCCGCTTCCGTCGCGAGTTGGCTCTTCGGGACGGACAGGCTGATCGCGCCCTGTACGGTTCCCTCGTCGGTGAGTATCGGTGCGGCGACGCATCGTAGTCCGCGCCAGTTCTCCTCGTCGTCGAAGGCGTAGCCCTGTTCCTCGACCGCATCGAGTTCCTCGTACAGTGTCTCCTCGTCGGTGATCGAGTTCTCGGTCGACGCGGGTAGCCCCCGCTCGTCGATGATCCCTTCGACCCTAGCGCGCGGGAGGTGGGCGAGTATCGCCTTGCCGAGCCCCGAGTTGTGGAGCGTGAGCTGCGTGCCCGCGTGCGTGTCGATCTCGACGGCATCGTCCCCTTTCGCGCGGTAGAGGACAATCCCGAGCCCTCGTTCGTGGGTCGCGAGTGTGACGAGCGCCCCCGTGTCCTCCGCGAGTTGATCGAGCGGTGTTTTCGCCGCGTCGTAGATGTCCACCTCGTTCCGGAGGACGCCGCCGATGTGGAGGAACTGCAGGCTCAACCGATATTCTTCCCCCTCTTTGACCACGTACTCGTGCTCTCGGAGGGTCGCGAGGTGGTTGTGGACCGTGCTCTTGTTCAACTCCAGTTCGTCGGCCACCTCTCTGAGGTGTGCGGATCGACGCCGCTTGAGAACGTCGATGATCGCGACCGTCTTTTCGAGGGATTTGATCGGGTGGTTCGCTGGCGTGGTCATACCTGCTCCCACGGGCTGGCCCCGCATCAATGTTTACTATTGGATAACGCCGGCCCGATACGCCAACACCTGACCTATCCGCACTCCAGACCCCTGTTTTTAGCCGTCTCAGTATTTATCTCTCTCGTGGCGATCGTCGATCCACTCGTCCAGTGCGCTGCCCATTTGCCATTAGATAATAACACGGACAGAATCCGGTCCGACTTTATCAGCGACTCAAACGACCAGTACCGTCCGCTAGAACCGCTCAATGTCCGCTAGGCGGCCGATCAACCCTGTTTCTCACGCTCCGAGCATTCCGGTTTTAATCGGAGTATATCGAATCAAGCTGTGTTCTCCGTACACTCTCCGTTTCTTTCAGCCTATCGCCACCTCTTACAGTGAATCCGCTCTCGCAACGAACCCGATCTTACAGCGAATTCGCTCTCGCAACGAACCCGACCTTACAGCGAATCCGACACGAGGGGTGTCGCGGCGGTGATGATCGGGGCCACTGCAGTCGGGCGGGCGGTCTCGGACTGTTCTAACGGAAAGATTATTATCGTACGATCGAACCACTGAACCAGTATGAAACTGGGACGATTCGTCGTTGACACGCACGTTCACGGCCAACGACACGCAGTCAGATTCAGTGAGGGTGACGAAGACGCGGAGTACTCTCGACTCGGTGAGCTTATGCACACCGCCACGCCGGCCGACGAGGCCGACGAGGACGACGCGGTCATCGTCTACGACAACTCCGACCGACTCGTCTACGATATGGACTCCTACGGCGTCGATATGTCCCTCTTGCTCCCCGCCTTCGGGATGAACAACGAGATCAACAAACAGATCATCGACAAGCACCCCGACAAGTTCGTCGCCTGCGCGTATCCCGTCCAGACGAAGAAGGCCGCGATGCGCGGCGAGGAGGAGTGGACGACCGAGCGGGCCGTCGAGGAACTCGACGAGGTACTCTCGTGGGACGGAATGGTCGGTATTGGTGAATTTATGCCGTCGGATCCGATGGTCGAAGAGCGGATGACGTGGCGAGAGCGGAAAAAGGAGATCCGCCAGTACTTCGATGTCGCCGCCAAGCACGACGTGCCGATCCGCTGGCACCCCGGCGCGGCCTCGGGCTATCAGGCCGGTGGCCTCCGCGAACAGGACAAACTCCCGGACTGGCGCGACCCGCTCAACGCGACGGACATCATCCACGAGTACCCCGACGTCGACCTCGTGTTCGAGCACGGCGGGATCCAAGGTCACTGGCGGTACAACGTCGAGCGCGCGTGTATGGTCGCCGCCCAGCACGACAACGTCTACCTCGAAGTCGGCCTGTGGTGGGACGACATCCTCAACCGCCCGATGAACGACCCCGATATCGGTCCCGACCAGCTGATGTGGGGCACCGACTGGGGCGCGTCGATGGTCGCGAAGGGACAAAACTCCGACAGCCCGATGGACTACCCGTCGATGCGCTGGGAGCAGTACAGCGCCGACGGCGTCCCCGCCCACCAGCCGGACTACTGGGGCACGTCGCTGCGGATGCTGAACAAGTACGCGATGGACCACAACATCCCGCAGGACGAGCTCAACAAGATCCTCGGCGGCAACTTCTGTGACATCTACGACATCGAGCCGCCGCACAACCGCCTCTTCCCCGAGTTCATCGACAAGTAGCGACCGATGCAACGCATTCACAATCAACTGCCGGCGCTGAAAGACCTCTCCGCGCACAACGCGGCCAAGAGCGGCGACTCGATCGCGTTCGAGGACGCCACCGAGTCGGTCACGTGGTCGGAGTTCGAAGAGCGCAGCCGCAAGGCGGCGAACGTCTTCAGCGAGTACGTGGGCAAGGGCGACCGAATCGCCCTGTTCTCGAAGCCGTCCGTCGAGCACGCGATCCTGTTCAACGGGGCGCTCAAGGCGGGTGCAATCACGACGAACCTGCACAAGCGCATCGCGCCGGGGGCGTTCCGCTCCTGTCTCGATCGGACGAAGCCGAAACTCGCGATCATCGATTCGGAACGCTCGGACGCCTTCGCCGAGATGGTCGGCGATGAGCAGTTGGATCGACTTACCACCGTTTTCAGCACCGGCGACCCCCAGCAGGAGTACGAGACGGGGCTCTCGGAGCGACTCACCGCGGCGGAACCCGAAGAACCCGACATCCTCGTCGAGGAGGACGACATCGTGACCATCGCGTGGACCTCCGGCAGTACCGGCCATCCCAAGGGCTGGTGTCACACCAACCGGACGATGTTCCTCAAGGGAATGGAACTCGGCACCCGTTCGGGGTTCACCCGCTCCGACAAGCAGTTAGTCGTCAACCAACCGTCGTTCCTGATTTGGACGAGTTTCCTCACTCGCTCACTGCTCGGTTGTGAGAGCACCTATTATATGCCCGAGTGGGACCCTCAGCGTTGGCTGGAGATCGTCGACGAACGCGACATCACGCGGGCGGTGCTCGTCCCGACGATGTGGAAGGAGATTCTCGAAGCCGGCCCCGAGGACTACGATCTCGACTCGCTGCGGTCGATTAACTCCACCGGAGAGAAACTGAGTCCGGAAACGCTGACCCAACTCCGCGACCGGATCTGCGAGAACATCAATCAGTCCTACGGGTCGACGGAGATCCACTCGGCGGTCCTCTACAACAACGAGTTGACCGAGGATCGCATCGAGAGCGTCGGCAAACCGCAGTCGGGAACGCAGGTCCGCATCCTCGATCCCGACGGCACGGTCGAGGACACGCTCCCGCCGAACGAGAGCGGCGAGATCGCCGTCAAGAGCTATCAGGCCCCCGCGTGGATGTGGGAGGACGAGCGCGGCGAGGCCGCGTTCGAGGACGGCTGGTGGCGCTCGGGCGACAAAGGGTACCTCGACGAGGAGGGATTCCTCTACATCGAGGGTCGCATCGACTTCCAGATCAAATCGAAGGGCGTGAAGATCACGCCCGAACCGATCGAGGAGGAACTCGAACGACATTCCGGCGTCACCAACGCCGCGGTCGTCGGCGTCGACGACGAGGAGTACGGCCAGATGGTGACCGCGATCATCGAAGGACGCGAGGATCTGACTGCCGAGGATCTCGACACGTGGATCCAAGAGAGCGAGCGTGTCGCCAGCCACGAACGCCCCCGCGAGTACCACTTCGTGACGGCGATCGACCGAACGCCGAGCGGCAAACTCGATCGACAGGGGACGAAGTCGCGGCTCCACCTCGACTGACTCCGCTATCGGATAGAAATGCCAGATATATTTCTATTCAATACTGATTTCATTTACTAGCTTAGAAATTGTCTGCCGGCCAAAGAATGCTTACAACTGGATTGTTACAGAAATGAAAATATATAGGTCTATTATAGATTCTTCTTCATATAGCTTAACTTAAACTATCTCTATAACCTCTGCCCCCGGTCACAGCACGCCCTCGCTCTGCTCCATCGAACAAACAACTAAGCGGCCCCCGAACCTACGCTTACGGACGATGAGATACCTTGTCGCGGTCGACGGATCGGAATCGAGTATCGAGTCGCTCGACTACGCGATCGACCTCGCATCGCGCACCAGCGGGTCGCTCGTCGTCGCCTACGCCGTCGAACCGCGGGTCCTCGTCGAAGGCGGCGAGGAGGCACCGACGAACGCCGAAGTCGGCCAGCGGATCTACACCGAAGACATCGAAGTCGCCGAAGAGCGGGGCGAGGAGGTACTCGACGACGCCAGCGTCAGAGCCGAGGAGGCGGGCGTCGAAGTCGAGACGGCCCTCCTCTACGGCGACCCCGTCGACAGTATCACCGACCTCGCCGACAGCGAGGGCGTCGACGGAATCGTCGTCGGTCACCGCGGGCTCTCCGACCGCGTCGAGGGGATGGTCGGCAGCGTCGCGAAGGGACTCATCGGACACGCGAACGTCCCCGTGACGGTCGTGAAGTGAGCCGCCAGTGAGCCGACCGTGACCCGCGAACTGCTCGAACTCGACGGGACCGCCGGAGGCGGGCAACTGATCCGGACCGCGTTGACGCTCTCGGTGCTGGACGCCCGTCCGTTTCGGATGGAGAGCGTCCGCGGGAACCGCGCGAGTCCGGGGATCAAGCGTCAGCATCTCGCCTGCGTCGATCTCCTCGCGGAACTCACCGACGCCGACGTTTCGGGTGCGGAGATCGGCTCCGAGACGCTTACGTTCGAACCGAATGGTCCGGAACGTGGGGTGATCGCCTCCAACGCGGTGGCCGACGCCGACACGGTAACCGACGTCGACACGGTAACCGACGCCGACTCGCCGGGACCCGCCGAGGTCGAAATCGACGTGGGTACCGCCGGGAGCGTCACTCTCGTCGCCGACGTACTGCTGCCGCTCGCGGCCCGGATTTCGACACCCATACGCGCGACGCTCGTCGGCGGGACCGACGTGAAGTGGTCGCCGCCGGCCGACTACCTGCGCTTCGTCAAACTCCCGCTGCTTCGCGAGTGTGGCCTCAACGGGGCCATCGAGGTGACTCGGCGGGGGTTCTATCCAAAGGGCGGTGGGGAACTCGCTGTCGACGTTCGACCGTCGGTACTCGAACCGATCGAGTTCGACGGACGCCGTGATGACCTCGATACCGACGCGGAGGCGTCTGGAACGGGGGACGCGCCGTCTCTGGACTGGTCGATCCACGCGATCGCCTCCGAAGCGCTCGAAGACGCCTCCGTCGGCACTCGCCTCGCCGAAACCGCCACGACGTCGCTCGTCGAGCAGGATGTCGCAGTCGATCCCGACGCGCGAGTGAGCTACGTCGAGTCGCTGTCGCCCGGTGCGGTCCTCACGCTCGTCGCCGAAGGCGTCTCGCCATCGGAGAGCGGTCAGCGGCCGCGACCGACCGCGCGGGCGGGCTTCAGCGCGTACGGCGAACGGGGAGTCCCATCCGAGGACGTCGCCGCCGAGGCAGTCGACGCGGCGGTCGAGTGGGCCGCGACGGACGCCCCCATCGACCCACACCTCGGCGACCAACTCGTGGTGTGGCTCGCGCTGGCTGGCGGCTCGGTCCGGATTCCGCGCGTCACCGATCACGTCCGGACGAACGTCGAGGTCGTCAGAGCGTTCGGCTACGACGTCTCGATAGGGGAGGAGTCTGAGGGGCCGGAAGCGACGCTGTCGGCACCGGTGAAACAGCGGTGAAACGGCGGTGAAAGAATCGCCTCAGGGCGCGTAGTAGTACTCGCCCTGCTTCTTCTGCTTGCGGTCGAGTTGCGAATCGGGCTTGTTGATCCGGGGTCGCTGGGTCCGCTCGTCGCGCCGGAAGGTGATGTCGAGGTCCGCGAGGAAGTCGTTCATCCCCTCGCGCATCTCTTGGGGCATCGACGCGTGCCCGTACTTCGAGGGCTCGCCGTCGAACACCATCAGTCGGTCCGCGAGCAGGTCGATCATATAGATGTCGTGGTCGATCACGAGCACCGTCTCGTCGTGGTTCTCCGCGTAGCGGCGGATCGCAGTCGTCGCCTGCACGCGCTGTTCGACGTCGAGGTGCGCGGAGGGCTCGTCCATCACGTACAGATCGGCGTCCTCGGAGAGACACGCCGCGATGGCGACGCGCTGGCGCTCCCCGCCCGAGAGATCGTCGAGGTTTCGCTCCATAATCTGGTTCAGCTGGAGCGGGTTCGCGACCTCGGTGTTCCAGTACGACGTGCCGAAGTCCTCGGTGATCGAGGAGAGGAACGCGTCGACGCGCATCGGCTGGTCGATCTCGATGTACTGCGGCTTGTAGGCGATGTCGAGTCGGAAGTCGAGTTCGCCCTCGTCGGGTTCGAGCGCGCCCGTGAACAGCTTCGCGAGTGTGGACTTCCCGATCCCGTTGGGACCGACGACGCCCAGCACTTCCGACTCGTAGATCGTCCCGCTCTCGACATCGAGGGAGAACTCCCCCTCGCCGTAGGACTTCGAGAGTTCGGGGTACTCGACGAGCGGCGTCGACTTCGACGTCTCCCGCGGCGCGTGCTCGTGGAACTCGATCTCGTCGGGGCGGATCCGCATATTCTCGTTGGAGAGATAGCCCGTGAGATACTCGTTGATGCCGTTGCGGACTGACTTGGGGTCGGTGATGACACCGAACGCACCGGGCTCACCGTAGGCGACGTGCAGCGAGTCGGCGAGCAGATCGAGAATCGCGAGGTCGTGCTCGACGACGAGCACCGCGCGGTCTTCGTCCTCCGCGAGTTCGCGGATGAGCCGCGCGGCGGTGACGCGCTGGCCGATATCCAGATAGGGGGAGATCTCGTCGAGGAAGTAGAAGTCGCGGTCGCGGGCGAGCGTGGCCGCGAGCGCGACCCGCTGGAGTTCCCCGCCGGAGAGCGTGTCGAGCGGTTGATCGACGACCGGGCGGATCCCCAGTCGGTCGATGTAGTCGTCGAGCGCGCCGCGCTCGTCGGTCGACTCCAGCAGTTCGATCGTCGTCCCGTCGAACTGCTTTGGGATCTGGTCGACGTACTGCGGTTTGCGCGCGATCGTGACGTCGCCCGTCTGCACGCGCTCGATGTAGTTCTGTAACTCGGTTCCGCGGAACCGGTCGAGAACGGCTTCCCAAGACGGTTCGTCTCCGTATTCGCCGAGATTCGGGACCATCTCGCCCGCGAGCGCGCGGACGGCGGTCGTCTTCCCGATCCCGTTCGGACCGAGGATGCCCGTGACGCTCCCCGACTCGGGGACCGGAAGTCCGTAGAGCGCGAAGGCGTTCTCGCCGTAGCGGTGGACGGGGTCGTCTTCGAGCTCCTTCGGGAGGTTGATGATCTCGATGGCGTCGAACGGGCACTTCTCGACGCAGATCCCGCAGGACTCGCCGAGACAGACCTCCTCGGAGATTCGGATCTGATCGGGACCGCCGTCGTACGGTTCGTCCTCCTCGTAGTACTCCTCGCGGGTGACGATACACTCTTTCCCGGTCCGGTTCGGCGGACAGTAATTCGCACACTCGTAACTGCAGCGGTCGGGCGAGCACCGATCGAGATCGACGACCGCGATACTGTCGTCCGCCATCGCTTACAGCGTGACCCCTTCAGTCAGCAGGACACCGAAGGTGATGAACCACAGCGTGAACGTCATAAACGCCACGTAGAGGTAGTCCTTCGCACCGAAATCCGAGATGTCGATGCCGACGACCCGGAGGATCGGGAACTGCGCGAGGACGAGCGCCGCGACGTAGAGCAGCGACTGCTGGCTCGCCGCGGCTGCGACGCTGGTCCCGACGAACCTGGCGGTCGCCAGCGCGGCGACGACGCCGGCGAGACAGGCAATCGTGGTGACCGTGACTCCCCGCATGTGATCGGAGAGCCCGCTCTCCGTTTCCGTAGCCATACGTACGGTTCCGACACCCGGCGTCAAAAGCCGTTCGTTCCCGCGTGGCGTTCGCGAAGGGCCGAGCCGCATTCGAAGTCGTTAAGAACGCCACGAGGAAAGTGTCAGCAACTCGCTGGTCGAACGGGACGCCAGTGGGCACCCGAGGAATCGGGACGAAATGTGGGTCGGCGTCGAACGCCGCCCGAATCGAAAGCGCCCGTGGTGAAACCAATGGCACGAAGCTTCTACTCTCACATCAAGGAAGCGTGGAAACAGCCCGGCGACGGCAAGCTCGCCGAGCTGCAGTGGCAGCGAAAACAAGAATGGCGCGACCAAGGCGCTATCGTCCGCGTCGACCGACCGACGCGCCTCGACAAGGCCCGCGAACTCGGCTACAAGGCCAAGCAGGGCATCGTCGTCGTGCGCGTCGCGGTCCGCAAGGGCGGCGCTCGCAAGCAGCGGCACAAGGCCGGTCGTCGCTCGAAGCGGCAGGGCGTCAACCGCATCGGCCGCCGCAAGAGCATCCAGCGCATCGCCGAGGAGCGGGCCTCGCGCAAGCACCCGAACCTCCGCGCGCTCGCCTCTTACTGGGTCGGCGAAGACGGCTCCCAGAAGTGGCACGAAGTGATCCTCGTCGATCCCGAGCACGGTGCGATCCAGAGCGACGACGACCTCAACTGGATCTGCAGCGACGACCAGAAGGGCCGCGCGTTCCGCGGTCTGACGAACGCCGGCCGCTCGAACCGCGGCCTGCAGAACCGCGGTAAGGGCGCGGAGCACACCCGCCCGAGCCTCCGATCGGACCGCCGACGCGGGAACTAACGGCGCTCTCGCCGGATCGACGTTTTTGCGCCGACGCAACTTCGCAGGGACGGCGATACCGCGCCAGCGACGACGTTACTCCACACGGACGACGCTACCGCGACAGCGACGACGTTACTCCGCAGGGACGGCGATACCGCGCCAGCGACGACGTTACTCCGCACGGACGACGATACCGCGCCAGCGACGGTGCCGGGAACCCAGCGACACCGCCGAGGCGAATCCGTCCCACCGTTTTCACCCCGTGAGAACGACACCCACGCTTTTTAGTACTCACTCGCGGTTCTCTGAGTATGGGTGACGAAATAGCCTGTCCCAAGTGTCGCTCCACCGAGTACGAAGTCGAAGATGGCGATCTGTACATCTGCGATAACTGCGGACTTCGCTGGCAGGGCTGAGACGACCTAGAACGGAGCGTTTGACTCGTCTCGACCAGCAATGTCTGCGGACGGTCCCTCGTTGTCGGCCATCGATCCGTTTTCTCGGCCGTCGGCGACCGGGCCGTCCCACGCGTCGAACCCGCCGCGAAGGCTCGAAATCTCCGCGTCGAGGTGGTTTCCGAGAATCATCGCGACGCGCTTCGAGCTTTTGCCGACGTAGCAGGAGACGACGATCTCGTCGGCCTGCGCCCACGGGGCGTCGAGCGCGTCGGGAGTGAGTCGATTCGGCGGGACGTTCACCGCGCCGTCGATGTGTCCGTCGGCGTACGACGAGGGATCACGGATGTCGACGACGGCGACGTTTTCGTCGTCGAGGCGCGCCTTCAACTCGCCGGGCGTCGTCTCTGGAATCACACTTCTTCGTTCGTCCGAACGGTGAAACGGGCTTCGATCCGTGTGCGCTCGTGTCCGTACTGCACTGTCTCGCTCGCTGGGCTCGATATTGCACTATCCCGCTCGCTGGGCCCGTTCATCCTACGCGCGCGGGTCGCGGTCGGGCCCCGGATAGTCGCCATCTTCGACCTCCTGAAACAGGCTCTCCGCGTCGAACAGCGTCGCGAACGCGTCCGGACGCCGGACGCTCACGGACAGCCGACCGCCGAGTTCGGCCCCCGCCCGCGCCGACAGCAGGCGCTCGTCGAACGAGAGGATGTGCATCGCGCCGCCGCGATAGGCGGTCGCGAGCGCGGGATGGTCGCCCCGCGGATGAGCGACGAGCTCGCCCCACGCCGAAACGCGCTCGCGCCACGCCGCTGCGAGGTCGGGATCGGCCAGTTCGGCGATCACGGCCGCAGCCTCCGAGAGCAACGCGTCACTCGCAAGCAGCGTCGTCCACGTATGCTTCCGGAGGTGATCCAGCGCCCGTCTGGCGTCGCCGCCGACGAGGAGATCCGCCGCGAGCACGTCGGCGTCGCAGACGACGCGAGCGGGACTGGACTCTCTCGGTGGTTCCGACACTGGGTCCTGCTGGCTCGATTTGCGTCCGTCAGCGACGGATTCGTCGTCCGGCTCTTCGGCCGCCGCGTCCCGAACGTCGGCGAGCGCCTCGTTGATCGCGGCCTCGTCGACGTCGTACGCCTCGGCGCGTTCGAAGAGCGCACTCCAAGACTGCATACCTACTTGTCCCCCTGAACGGTGAAGAAATCAGTCGGTTTCCGGCCGCGGGACGGTGCTGCCCGGATTCGTCGACGAAGATCGCCCAGACAGCGCAGAATGGGTCGTCGTTCAGACGAGCAGCTGAATGTCGGCGTCGGCCATGTCCTGAATGGCCGTCGCCGCGCCGACGCCCGTCCGAACGCCGTCGTAGAAGTCGTCCTCGTCGTAGTCCATCAGCTCGATGGTCATCTGACACGCTTGGAACTCGACGCCCATATCGAGGGAGGTCTCGATGAGCTCTTCGATCGTAGCCGTGTCGTTGTCGTCGATCTTCTTCTCCATCATCGAGGTCGTCACGCGATCCATTCCGGGGAGCGCGCCCACCACGTTCGGCACCGGCATATTGGGGTTGCCGACGGAGCTGAGCTTGAGGCTCTTCGAGCGCTCCTCGTGGAGGATGTCCAGCCCCCAGAAGGTGTGGAACACCGTGACGTCGTAGCCGAAGGCGGCCGCCGTGCTGGCGAGGATGAGCGGCGGATAGGCCATATCCAGCGTGCCCTTCGTCGCGATGATGGACATCTTCTTTCCGCTGTCGGCGGCCTCGACCTCCGCGAGCGACTCCTCGAGTTCTTCGACGCGTGCGGCGAGTTCGGCGCGGGAGGGTGTCTCCTCCGCGACCTCCTCGTTCGACGTACCGTCCGTCGCGGTGTCGGATGTATCGGTGCTCATATTAGAAGCTGAACACCTGGTCGGCGTCTTCGACCGCTTCGAGGAACGTCGCCGCCCCGGCGAACTTCGTGGTGAGCGAATCGTCGATGGCGTCTTGATCCCACGCGAGCATATCGAGCGTGGTCGTACACGCCACTGTCGTCACGAGGTCGCCGCCGTCGGCGACGAACGCGTCGAGCAGATCGTAGGGGTTCGGCATTCCCTCGTCGAGTAGCGGCTGAATCTCCGAGACGTCCTTCTCGCCGTCGAGGAGGTGAGAGAGCCCGTCGAAGGTGAAGTAGACGAGTACCTCCGTGTCGGACGCGAGCGCGGTGTGTCCGAGGTTCATCGCCATCGCGAGGCTCTTCGGACTGTCGCTGTCGACGATGATTCCGATCTTGTCCATTATCTCACTCCGTCTTGCGGACGTAGTGTTTGTACACGTCGTCGCCCTCGACCTGTTCGACCATTTCGACGCCGTCGGTGCCGGTGGCCCAGCCGTCGAGGTCGCTCATACTCCCCGGGTCGGTCGCCAGCACTTCGAGGACCTCTCCCTCGGCGAGTTCGTCAATGGCTCCCTTGGTCTTGACAACCGGCATTGGGCACGATGCACCTTTCACGTCGAGCGTCTCCGCGATATCGAATTCTACACTCATTGGTTATCTGCTCCGTGCTTCGTATTGGAGCTAATGCACAATATTGGTGCGGTGATTAAAAGAATGTCGATCCTTGTGCATACTGCAAACTACTGCGGTGGTGACCCATTCACAGCGTATCACAGAATTCGGGTTTAACGCATATACGCACGCTCAAACAAACTACAATACCGACTTACTTCGGGAACGCTGTGTACAGTCCGGGATATTGTATTGCACAATTGCTGAACTACTATGCAAACATTTTTGTGCGGCCACCCGGTACGAACGGATGCACAATATGAATCCCGAAGACTTCCCGACGCCCGACGCGGACGTCGAGACCGTCTCCCCTGAAGCGCTGAAGGAAACCATCGACGCCGGCGAGGACGTCACGATCCTCGACGCGCGAATGCAGTCGGATTACGACGAATGGCATATCGACGGCGAGAACGTCACCTCGATCAACGTCCCGTACTTCGAGTTTTTGGACGACGAGATCGGCCAAGACGTCCTCGATCAGATCCCTGACGATCGAAACGTCACGGTCCTGTGTGCGAAGGGCGGTGCCAGCGAGTACGTCGCGGGCACGCTCGCAGACCGCGGCTACGAGGTGAACCACCTCGAAGACGGAATGAACGGCTGGGCGAAGATCTACGAGCGCGTCGAAGTCTCGAACTACGACGGAGCGGGCACGCTCTATCAGTACCAGCGCCCCTCCTCGGGCTGCCTCGGTTACCTGCTCGTCGACGGCGACGAGGCCGCGATCGTCGACCCGCTGCGCGCGTTCACGGACCGCTACCTCGACGACGTCGAGGAACTGGGCGCGGAACTCACGTACGCGTTCGACACGCACATCCACGCCGATCACATCTCCGGCGTTCGCAACCTCGACGACGAGGGCGTCGAGGGCGTCATCCCGGCTGCCGCGGTCGACCGCGGTGTCACCTACGCCGACGAACTGACGAACGCCGAGGACGGCGACACGTTCTCCGTCGGCGACGCGACGGTCGAAGCCGTCTACACTCCCGGTCACACGACGGGGATGACCTCCTACCTCCTCGGCGACAGCCTGCTCGCGACCGGCGACGGCCTGTTCATCGAGAGCGTCGCGCGTCCGGACCTCGAAGAGGGTGACGAGGGCGCACCCGACGCGGCGCGGATGCTCTACGACTCGCTGCAGACGCGCGTTCTCACACTCCCCGACGACACGCTCATCGGGGGTGCGCACTTCAGCGATGCTGCAGAACCGGCCGCAGACGGAACCTATACAGCCACCATCGGCGAACTGGAAGCACAGATGGATGCACTCACGATGGACGAAGACGACTTCGTCGACCTGATCCTCTCGGATATGCCGCCCCGTCCGGCCAACTACGAGGACATCATCGCGACGAACCTCGGACAGAACGTCGTCGACGACGACGAGGCGTTCACCCTCGAACTGGGCCCGAACAACTGCGCCGCCAGTCAAGAGTCGCTCGCGGGTGACTAACGAGGCCGATGGTGACTGATCCAGTAGCACTCCAGTTGGCCGCCGACTTGTTCCCCAACGGGATCAGTCGCTACGCCGTCGGCGGCTTGCTCGTCGGCCTCGGCGCGGCCGTGATCTACCTCGGAACGGGCATCAGCGCCGGTGCGAGTACGTTCCTCGAATCCACGCTGTCGTACGTCTCCGATAAATCCCGGTTCCAGCGGTACGTCTCCTCGCGGGACTGGCGGCTCGTATTCACGGCCGGCATCATCCTCGGCGCGGCCGTCTTCGCCGCGACGTTCCAGTCCGGTGTGGTAACGAGTTCGCTCTACCAGCCGGGGACGACGGGACAACTGTACGAGGTCGGCGGCGTGACGCTGTGGACGACTGACGTCCAACCGTGGCGGCTGCTGGTCGGCGGTATCTTCGTCGGCATCGGCACCCGCATCGGGAAGGGCTGTACGTCCGGTCACGGCGTCTGTGGCGTCGGCTCGGCGTCGAAGACGTCGATCGCCGGCGTCCTCACGTTCCTCGCCGTCGCCATCGTCACCGCACAGCTCGTCGCGGCACTCGGGGTGAGTCCATAGATGGCCGACCGCCATCCCCTCTTCATCCCGCTGATCCTCGTCGGCGGCCTGATCTTCGGCTTCGGCCTCGGATTCAGTCATATGGCCCGACCGGAGGTCGTGCTGAACTTCCTCCAGTTCGAGGACTTCGGGCTGCTGTTCGTGATGTTCGGCGGGTCCGCACTCGTGGGCGTGGTGTATTTCCTCGCGCCGCGGCTGTTCGGACGCGCCCCGCTCACGGGCGACACCTTCGAGCGTCGGTTGAAATCGTTCGACCGGAACGTGCTGATCGGCGGCGCGATCTTCGGCGTCGGCTGGGGCCTGTCGGGCATCTGTCCCGGCGCGGCGTACGCCAGCCTCGGCACGGGTAATATCACCATCCTCTGGGCGCTCGCCGGGATGTTCCTCGGCGCGTACTTCCAGGGCTACTGGCGAAGCTGACGTCGTCGCTCGGACGTCCGATGATCGGTCGAGGCTGACTTTTGCGACCCATCGAGGGGTACGAGACCGCCGAAGTCAGCCTCTCGTCTGACACGGTTTTAAGTGTGGTAGCGAAGAGCACACGATCGGGCGCGCACTGATATCGGACGGTTTCCCGTCCACGACGGCCATCAGTTCCCATCCTCCCACCGCGCGCCCCACCCGGATGTTGCACCCCGGTATCCACGTCGTCGCTCCCGCGACGATGGTCCGACGGCGCGTCACGCGCCGTCCGATTCTGCGGCCCGCATTCGTCCGGTCGAGTGTCGACGCCGTTACTCTCTAGACGGCCGTCTCGCTAGACGGCCGTACTCGCCGCCTCACCGAGCAGCACCTCTTTCGCCCGTTCGAGCCCGTCGTCCTCGACGACGAGCGCGAGTTGGTCGCCCGCTTCGACGACCGTGCCGGGCAGCGGAATCGTCATCGGCTCGCGTTTCCGCCCGTGCGCGTAGATCCTGCCGAAATCTCCGAGGTCGATGTCGTTGACTTTCTGTCCGATCACGGGCGAGCCCTCGGGGACCGTCACCGTGGTCAACCGTAGTTGCTCGGTCAGTTCCCCGATCGCGTTGAAACTCCCGCCGAGCAGCGCCGTCTTCGCCCCCGCGGCACCGAGCCGTTCGGGGTAGATCACCTCGTCGACGTCCTCCTCGTACTGCTCGTAGATCTCCTCTCTGTAATCCTCGCTGATCCGCATCGCCACGCGACAGCCGTACTCCTTGCCGAGCATACAGATGGCGAAGTTCACGTTCGTATCGCCGGTGAGCCCGCCGACCGCGATCGCGTCCTCGATGCCCGCCCGTTTCAGCACCGACTCGTTCGTGCCGTCGCCCTCGACGACCTCGAAGCCCGCGGTCCGCGCGCGATCGACCTTGTCGGGGTTGTTCTCGACGATGACGACCGGATACCCTTCTTCGTGGAGAATTCGAGCCGTTCTCGCGCCAACCCGCCCGTACCCGACGATAATAAACGTCATATGTCAACACAACGCACTCGGAGTACAAAAGCGTGGACCCGCGTTCGTTCGTGGCACACTCGGATGAGTCGATTCCGCGCTCACTCGCCGTCAGTCGACCGCTCGTCGAGCCGCTCTTGCCACTCTTGGACCCGAGACATCACGTCGATCGGCGACGTGCCGTTCAGATCCAAATCGTTCAACTCCGCCGCGATGGTTTCGATCTCGGGTGAGACTGCGTCGGTGTCAGCTCTTTCGGCGTCGGGTCTCTCGGTATCGGCCCTCTCGGTATCGGCCCTCTCGGTATCGGCCCCCTCGGTATCGGTTGCGACACCAGTCGCGTCTGTGGCTGGTCGGTCGTCCTCCGAAACCGCCGTCTGGCCGCCATCGGCCGCACTCGATGATTCCGCTGGCGACGACCCGTCCGACGATCTCGCTGGCGACGAACCCGAAACGGACGTTCCTGCTCGCGACGCCCCTGCCGATGACGACTCCTCGCCGACGAACTGCCCGGCCGAGAGGTCGAACACCGCTTGGACCGGCTCGTCGCCGTCGCGGCCGCTGCCCCGGGCTTCGATCGCCTCGTCGGCGCGGAGCCGCGCGAGCACGTCGTCGGCGCGGGCGACCACCGGATCGGGGACGCCGGCCAGCTCTGCGACGTGGACGCCGTAGGATCGATCGGTCGGCCCCTCCTCGATGGTCCGCAGGAACGTCACGCCGTCGCCCTCGTCGGACTCGCGGTCGCCATCCACCGCCACGTGGACGTTTGCGACACGATCGAGGTGCTCGGCCAGCGACGTGAGCTCGTGGTAATGTGTCGCAAAGAGCGTCTTCGCGCGCACCTCGTTGTGCAGATACTCCGTGGCGGCCCACGCGATCGAGATCCCGTCGTAGGTGGCGGTCCCGCGGCCGACCTCGTCGAGGATGACGAGCGAGTCCTCGGTCGCGGAATGAAGGATGTTCGAGAGCTCCTGCATCTCGACCATGAACGTCGACCGGCCCTGTGCGAGTTCGTCGAGCGCGCCGACGCGGGTGTAGATGCCGTCGACGACGCCGATCGTCGCCGAACGCGCCGGGACGAAACTCCCGATCTGCGCGAGCAGGGTGATGAGCGCGACCTGCCGCATGTACGTCGACTTCCCGCTCATGTTCGGCCCGGTGACGAGCAGGAACTCGCGCTCGGCCTCCGTGCTCCCGCCGGCGCGCTCAGGGTCGGCGGCGGCAGCCGCCCCGCCCATCCGGAGGTCGTTCGGAACGAAGTCGGTCGTCTGTTCGACGACCGGGTGTCGCCCGGCGTCGATGTCGAGCGGCCCGGGGTCGGTCAGCGTCGGCCGCGTCCAGTCGTTGCCCGCGGCGTGTGTCGAAAGCGAGGCCAGCACGTCGATTTCGGCGAGCGCACGGCCGACGTCCTGCAGGAGCGCCGCGCGATCGCCAACGCGCTTCCGGAGGTCGCAGAACAGTTCGTATTCCAAATCGCCGCGTGCTTCCTCTAATCGCAGGATGTCGCGCTCGCGCTCCTCCAACTCCTCGGTGACGAACCGCTTTGAGTTCTTCAGCGTCTTGATTTCCCGATAGTGTTCGGGTACGTCGTCAGCGACGGATTTGCCGACTTGGATGTAGTGGCCGTCGGTCTTGTTGCGGTCGACGGTGACGTGGCTCAGCCCGTGCTGGCGCTTCTCGCGCTCGGCGAGCGTGTCGATCCACTCCTGCGCCTCGGCGTGGCGCTCCAGCAGGTCGTCCAGTTCGTCGTCGTAGCCGCGACGGAACAGTCCGCCCTGTCGGACCGTCTTCGGCGGGTCGTCGGCGAGCCCCGATTCCAGTTCCTCGTGCAGGCGACCCGCCGCCTCCCGGTCGGGCCGGTCGACGACGTCGGCGAGCGGCGAGTCGGCCAACGGCGACCCCTCGATTGCGTCGGCGACGGCCGGGAAGACCGCGAGCGTGTCGCGGACGGCCAAGAGGTCCCGGGCGTCGGCGCTGCCGGAGGTCGCACGCGCCGCCAACCGTTCGAGATCGTACCCGCCGTCGAGCGTCTCCCGCACCCGCTCGCGGGCGAGCGCGGCCGATGCGAGCGCTTCGACGCTGTCGAGCCGCCGGTTCAACTCCCGCTGGTCCCGTCGCGGTCGGGTCACCCACTCGCGGAGGAGTCTGCCGCCTGGGCTCGTGACGGTGTGATCGATCGTGTCGACGAGCGTGCCGCTCCGCTCGCCCTGCATCGTCTCGGTGAGTTCGAGGTTGCGCTGCGTGGTCGCATCGAGTTCGAGATGCTCGCTCGTCTCGAACGTCTGCAGGCGCGTCATCGACGGCAACACGCCCGCGCCCGTCTCCTCGACGTAGCGGAGCGCGGCACCCGCCGCTTGGATCGCCCGTTCGGCGTCGAGGCCGACACTCGAAAGCGTCTCGCGGCCGAACTGCTCGCGGAGGGCGTGTTTCGACCGGCCGGGCGCGAACGCGTCGGCCTCGAACAGCGACACGGACGCGTCCGTCTCTTCTCGAAGTCGCCGGACGAACGCGTCGTCCTCGCGGACGTCCGGCCCCGGAAGGATCTCGACCGGGTTGAAGCGGTACAGTTCCGAGAGCGCGTCGTCGACGTCGCTCGCGACGGTGACGAGGAACTGCCCCGTCGTCGCGTCGACGAACGCGAGGCCGACGCCGTCGGCGTCGGAACCGTCGGCCGTCGCTCCGTATCCCCCGTCACTGCCCACGACGGCGGCGATATAGCGCGCGTTGGCGTCGTCGGTTTCGAGGAGGGTTCCGGGCGTGACGACCCGCGTCACCTCGCGGTAATGGTCGCCCCCGTCTTCGAACTGGTAGGCGACAGCGACGCGGTAGCCGCGCTCGACGAGCGCCTTGAGATACGGCGTCAGGTCGTCGACGGGCACGCCAGCCATCGGGTACGACGACCCGTGAGAGGACTTCTGGGAGACCTTCAGATCCAACTCATCGGCGACCAACTCGGCGTCGTCGCCGAAGAACTCGTAGAAGTCGCCACACTGCATCGTCAGCACGTCCGCGTCGGTATCGGACTTCAGAGAGAGAAACTGCTCGACGATTCCCTGCGAGGTCATACGCGCACGAGGGCAGCGGGCGGATAAAACGCTACGGTCTGGTACGTCCGCGTCCCGCACCGGCGATTCGCAGTCCGCGCCGGCGAGTGTTTATATATGATCACGCGGCCAGCGTCCCCGTGACGTGAGCACGGTCCCGCGTCGGGCAGCGGTCTCACCGAGTTTGCAACTGTCGTAGCATCCGATCGCACGTCAGCGTGCGATCGATGGCTACAGCCTTGCAAACTCGGTGAGGTCCGGCACGTCGGCGCGGGCACGACAGCGACGACACCAAGACGGGCACGTCGTCGGAAGCGGGTGCCGGCTGTTCGCCAATTCGGGCCGACGAGCCACTGCTCGGCCACGCTGACTGCCACCGTAGCGCTCTCAGTCCGCACCGATCGTGCACGCTGCGGTGTACTCCACGTCGTCGATGGAGTCGATCGGGTCGTCGCCGCAGACCGGACAGTCGGGGTTCCGCTGGTAGGGGACCGTCTCGAAGCTCATCTCCATCGCGTCGTAAAAGAGCAGTCGACCGCGGAGCGTCTCACCGGCGTCGAGCAGCAGCTTCACCGCTTCGGTCGCTTGGATGCAGCCGACCGTTCCGGGGAGCACACCGAGGACGCCTGTCGTCGCACAGTCGGGGACCGTCCCGGGCTCAGGTGCCTCGGGGAACAGACAGCGATAGCAAGGGCCCCCGGGCTCTAGGGTCGTGATCTGTCCCTCGAACTTGTAGATCGCCCCGTGAGCGATGGGTATCTCGTGCAGTCGGCAGAAGTCGTTCAGCAGGTATCGGGTGGGGAAGTTGTCGGAGGCGTCGACGACGACGTCGTACCCGGGGACGACCTCGTCGACGTTCCCCTTTTCGAGACGCGTCTCGTAGGTCTCGACGTCGATGTCGGGGTTGAGATGCTCGACGAACTCAGCGGCGCTGTCGACTTTCTTTCTCCCTACGTCGTCGTCGCCGTGGATGACCTGTCGCTGGAGGTTACTCCGCTCGACGACGTCGTCGTCGACGACGCCCAGCGTGCCGACCCCCGCGGCAGCGAGGTACTGAATCACCGGCGCGCCGAGTCCGCCCGCACCGACGACCAGCGCGCGCGAATCGAGGAGCGTCGCCTGCCCCTCGGGCCCAACTTCGTCCATAATGATGTGTCTGGAGTATCGGTCCAGTTGCGTCGAATCGAGTGAGAGTGACATACGCGTACTCGGTGCTCAAACGGGATAACTTCTCGTGGATCGCGACTCTCAGCCGTCCGCAGCCATTAGCCGTGTGTCCTTACTCTGCGCAGCAGGCTTCAGCTTCGTCAGGGTCGCCCTCGGTCGGCGGGATTTCCGGCGCATCGTCCGTGAGTTGATAGAGATTCTGGCGTGCGTCCGCGAAGTAGACGTCCTCGTCGACGACGTCGATTCCCTCGAGCCGTTCGAGCGCGTACCGAACCGTCCGAGCCGACAGCATCGACTCTTGGACGATGCCCTTCTGCGTCAGCGGCCCGTTGTATTCGAGTACCTTGAAAACCAGCTTCGCGCTCGGCGGGAGGTCGTCGAGACTCTCTTGTTCTGCCTCTGCCATTAGTACTAATCCAGCGGTCGAACAGACATAAACCTTCGCGAGTCAGGACGGCAAACCTGCCAGATAGCGGAGTGACAGCGGGTTACAGTGCCGTAACCACGTTTTCTTTCAGCGGCGCGTTCGACTCCCCGGCGATGAAAGCCGATTCGAAGATCGCGGACGTCGACGACGTTCCGGAGTCCGGCTCGTTTCTGTTCACCGCCGAGGACGCCTTCACGAACGAGCGGGAACTGATCCTCGTTCGGTGTGCGGAACCGCCGGGAATCGAGGCGTGGACCAACACCTGCACCCACGAGGCGCAACGGCTCGATCGCGGCGACGGGGTCGCGATGCGCGACGGCGAGATCGTCTGTCCGCGTCACGGATCGATGTTCGACGCCTGCGACGGGGCCTGCGACAACGGACCGGCCGCCGGGAGCCAACTCCCGAGCGTCGAGATCGAGGTGACTGACGGGGACGTACTCCTGACCGACGACAACTACACGTACCTCCACAGCGGGGGGCTCGCTGACGACGAACCCGGGTCGACCTCGCACCTCTCGTTTTGAGTTACTCCGCTTCGAGTTCGATCGCCGGCCGGAACGGCACGGCCTGCTTTTTGGCCTCGACGTCCTCGCCCTCGCGCTGGACGACGATCTCCGCGTCGAACTCCGTTGCGAGGAACGCCGAACCCCGCTCGTAAGCGTCGGCTTCGTCGATCTCAGCCAGTGTCGCGAGTTCCTCCTCGTCGCGACCGCGCGCGAACTCGATCAGGTCGCCCACGAGGTCGTTGACCGCGTTGCCGCGCTCGCGGAGGTCGGGATCCTGCATCACTTCGCCCATCACCGCGCCTTGGTCCGCCCCGACGTCCGCGACCGTCGCGAACACGTCGTGCTTCCACTCTGCGGCGACGGTGATCCGAATGCGGTCGGGGTCGGCCTCTGGAACGTCCTCCTCGGCGTTCTGCAGCGACTGCTGAATCCCCTGAATGTCCTCGACGAGCCGTTCGACTTGGGTTTCGGCGGCTTCGATCTCGGAGTCCAACAGCTCCGCGTCGACCTCGGGCCACGGGGCGTCCTCCGCGGGCGTGCCCGTGAGCTGTTCGTGCAGTTCGTTCGTCAGGAACGGCACGAACGGGGCGAGAAGACTGAGCCGCGTCTCCAGCACCTCGCGGAGCGTCCAGCGCGCGGCGGGTCGAGAGAGGTCCGTCCGGCGGCGGTACCATCGTAGATCCTCCTCGAAGTCGTAGAAGGCGGCCTGACTCGCCGTTCGGGTCTCGGAGCCTTCCATTGCGTCGGTGACCTCGGCGACAGTCCGCTGGAGCCGCGACAGCAGCCAGCGGTCTTCGGTCGCGAGTTCTGGTCGCTCCTCGGGACCGGGATCGTCGATGACGTCTTGGGCCCGGTTCCAGAAGCGTTCGAGCTGATTCTGAACGGAGGCGACTTGATCGGCGCGCCAGTCGTAGTCCTGCCACGGCTCCGCCGAATTCAGCAGGAAGAAGCGGACCGTGTCCGCGCCGTACTCGTCGATGGCCTTCCCGGGAAGCACGACGTGCCCCTTCGAGGAGGACATCTTCTCGCCTTCCAGCAGGCCCATCCCCATAATGACGATTCCCTCGGGCCACTGCGCCTCGTCGAACAGTTCGGCGTGGTGGAACAGGTAGAACGTCAGGTGATTCGAGATGAGGTCGTTCGCGGAGAACCGGTAGGTGACGGGGTACCAGTAGAGCCACTCAGCGCGGAGTTCGAGCGCCCGCTCGTCGGGGTCGTCGACGGCATCGGGACCGTAAAACAGCGTGTCGAAGAACTCCCGATCGAGGTCCTCCGTGGGGATCTCGTCGAGTCGGTGAGCGATCGTGTAGTACGCCATGTAGATCGTCGAGTCCGACAGCGGCTCGATCACGAAGTCCTCGTCCCACGGCAGTCGGGTTCCGAGTCCGTAGTTGCGGATGCAGGGCCACTCGTTCAGCCAGTCGATCGTGTGATCGTACTCGCCGCGGGTGTTCTCCGGGATGGCCTCCATCCGCGAGACGACCTCGTGGGCCTTCCGCTTCCAGTCCTCGTCGTTGTAGCGCAGGAACCACGTGTCCTGCTCGGCGACAACGACGTCGCCGCCGCAGCGGCAGACGACCTCCTCGGAGAACTCCCGCATCGTCCCGAACGCGCCCTCCTCGCGGTACGCGTCGCGGAAGCTCCCGCGGACGTCTTCGACGACTTCCCCGGCGAACTCGCCGTACTCGTCGTTCAGTTTTCCACTATGGAACTCGCTGTTGTACAGTTCCTTCGTGGCTTCTTCGAGCGCGGGATCAGCGCTGGATTCGATTCCCGCCTCCTCGACCGCGGTCTTCGCGGGGATCTCGCCGTAGCCTTCGATCGTGAGGATCGGAATCGGCTCGATTTCGTCGACTTCGGCGGGGTCGATTTCGTATTCCCGCATCCGCTCGTCGTCGGCCTTCGCCTCAACGAGGGCGACGTAGTCGTCCGGCGAGTGCGCCGGCACCGACATCACGACGCCGGTGGCGTTGTCGGCGTCGACGAAATCGGCGGGCAGGACGAGCACCTCGTCGCCAGTGATCGGGTTGGTGACGCGCTCGCCGACGAGATGCTCGCCGGCAACGGTGCGCTTGGGGACGACCTCGTGGCCCTGTAGCTGGAGCTTCTCGACCGCGGCGGCGGAGACGAACCACTCCTCGCCGTCGACGTCGGCGATCACGTAGTCGGCGTCGGGATCGATGTAGGCGTTCGTGACGCCCCGGACCGTTTCGGGGCGGAGCGTCGCCATCGGAACGACCGTATCGCCGTGGCCGAAGCGAACGAGCGTGTACTCTTGGAACTCGGCCTCCTCGCCTTCCAGCAGGTCGTGGGTCGTGACCGGCTGTTTCTCGTTGGTGCAGTACTTGACCGGATGCAGGCCCTTTTCGAGCAGGTTCCGGTCCCGAAGCGTCTCGTACTGCCACGTGATGAACTTCGAGTAGCGGTCGTCGTTAGTGGTGAACTCCCGCCGCCAGTCGATCGAGAGCCCGAGATCCTTCATCCCCTTCTTGTAGTGCTCTTCGATGAAGTGGCGGGCGTAGCCCATCGGCGTTTCGAGGTCCGTGAGGGTGTCCTCGGCGACGTTGTAGGTGTCGCGAAGCACCGAGAGCTGATCCGCTTCGCCCTTCTTCAGGCGCTCGACCGCGCCGATGATCGGCGTGCCGGTGACGTGCCACGCGATCGGAAAGAGCACGTTGTCGCCCTGCTGTCGCCGGTATCGGGCATACACGTCGGGGACGGTGTACGTCCGGGCGTGCCCGATGTGCATCCCGCCGCTGGGGTACGGGTAGGGAACCGTGATGAACGTGGGTTCGTCGCTCTCGCCGTCGCCGGAATCGCTCGCGGCGTCCCTCTCGGCAGTGCCGCTCGCGGTGTCCCCGTTGGCAGCGCCGCCCGCGGCGACCGCCTCGGCGTCGGGATCGGCCTCGTAGCGACCCTCCTCGGCCCACCGCTCGCGCCAGCGCGCTTCGAGTTCCTGCGGGTCGTAGTCCATACCTATGCTCTCAAGATGGGAGGGTAAAATATCTCCTAACTCCGACGCGGGCCACCATCCGCCGTCGCGGGCCGCGACGCACGCCGAAAGGACAACGCTAAGGAACCTGCGCGGCCGGGTTCTGGTATGCACGCAGACGCGGTCGTCCTCGATATCGACGGCGTCCTCCTCGACGTCGCCGACTCCTACCGGCGCGCGGTCGTGGAGTCCGTCGAGCGACTGTACGGCCGGACGATCGACCGCGAGGACGTCCAGCTATTCAAAGACGCTGGCGGCTTCAACAACGACTGGGACGTGACCTACGCCGCGGCGCTGTACGTCCTCGTCGACGAGTACGAGCCGATCGACCTCGCGACGTTCGCCGATCGGATCGAGTCGGGCGGCGGCCTTTCTGGAGCTGAGTCGGTCGCTGCCGACCACCTGACCGCGAGCGACCTCGCCGCCGTCCGCGACGAGTGGGACCGGGACGGCCTCCGCGACGCCTTCCAAGCGCTCTACCTCGGGTCCGACCTGTACCGAGAACTCGAAGGCGGCGAGCCGCCGTTCGAGACCGACGGCTACATTCACGACGAGCCGATCATCGTCGAGTCCGAAACGCTCGACGCGCTCGAAGCCAACGCCGCGGTGGGCGTGCTCACCGGCCGCCCGGCCGCCGAGGCCGACATCGCGCTCGAACGCGTCGGCCTCGACCTCCCCCAAGAACACCGCTTCACGATGGACGACTGGGAGGAGGGAAAGCCGCACCCGAACGCGCTGACGACGCTCGCAGAACGCTTCAACGCCGACAGCGTCGCCTTCGCGGGCGACACCCTCGACGACGTGAAGACCGCGGTCAACGCCAGTGAGGTCGACCCCGAACGGACGTACCACGGCATCGGCGTCCTGACCGGCGGCCTGACGGGCGAGTCGGGCAGGCGGGCCTACGAATCCGCCGGGGCGGCCGCCGTCGTCGACTCCGTGAACGACCTCCCGGAACTCCTCTTCGGGGAGTGAGCGAGCGATGGACCTGTCCCGGCTGACAGACGAACTCCGGTCGATGGACGCGATCCGAATCGAGCGGCTGTTCTGGGCGGTCGTGTTCGCCGCGCTCGTCGCCGTCGGGATCGCTCTCGTGCTCGCGCCCAATCCGACGGGCGCACTCGCGATCGGCGTCGCCCTCGCGACCTTCCTCGTCGTCGTCTCGATCGCCGCTCGGATCTCGCGCGGGACGGTTTCACCGCGAACCAGACCCGGAGACCAGACCGTCCGGTACGTCGTCTTCTTCGTCGTCGCACTCGTCGGGCGGATCGGATTCGGCGCGCTCGGTTACGACGGGTTCGGGACGAGCCTCGTCACGTTCGGTGCGGCGTGGATCCTCGCGGCGCGCGCTGAGTGGCTGAATCCGGTCCGCTGGAACAGGGGTGTGATGCCGTGAGCAACGTCCGTTCGGATCTCATTCGCTTCGTGACGGTCGTGCTCGTCGTCGACGTGCTCGGATTGACCGCGTGGGGACTGCTGCCACCGGAGACGTCGGCGCGGATGATCGTCCTCTTCGGGACGCTGCTCGCCGCGCCGCTGCTCGGGTTTCTGGTCGTGTACGCGCCCGCCGCGTCCAACTCGCGCCGGTGATCCGCCCGTTGCTGACTGGCTCGGTGCCCCGCCGAACCGCCGCTCGCAATCCTTTACCCCGTTGCTTCCGCAGGCTCTCGTATGCGAATCGCGCTCCTCGGCGGCACTGGCGACCTCGGTGAAGGACTCGCGCTCCGCCTCGCCGCCCACACGAACCACGACGTGGTGATCGGCTCTCGCGACCCCGACGCCGCGCACGACGCGGCCGACGACTATCAGGCGACGCTCTCGGCGCGGGGCCACGAGGGCAAGATCACCGGCTTCGAGAACGGGATGGCGGCCGAGCGCGCCGACGTCGTCGTGCTCGCGGTGCCGCCGTACACCGTTTCGGACACGGTCGACGCCGTCGCCGACGGACTCGCCTCCGGGGACGTCATCGTCACGCCGGCCGCGGGAATGCGACGCGAAGATGGTGGATTCCACGCGCACCTGCCGGCGGCGGGGAGCGTGACCGCGCTCGTCGCCGAGGCCGCACCCGATGGGGTCCCGGTCGTCGGCGCGTTCCACTCGCTCCCGGCGGACCGACTCGCGGATCTCGACGCGGACCTCGGGATCGACACCCTACTCGTCGGCGACGACGAGCGGGCGAAACGGGTCGTTTCGGGTATCGTCGACGATGTCGATGGACTGCGCGCGCTCGACGCTGGCGGACTCGCCAACGCCGCAGAGGTGGAGTCGCTGACGCCGCTTCTGCTCAACGTCGCGAGCGAGAACGACGGCCTGCGCGACCTCGGTGTCTCGTTTCGGTAGGGTTCTGGGTGGGGTGGTCACCAGTATATCGATGCGCCCGGATGAACCCCGGCACGATTCTCACATTCCGACGCGTACCACAATTATATAGTAGCACGCTCGGATCTCCGGAAGGGGAACCGTTCAACGAATGCACGAACTCTGCGTACGATCGACGACCGAACCGAAATGAGTGGGCAAACCGATCCGATATGAGTGGGCAAAATCGCTCCCCGAACGCGGAACTCGGACTGCTCGATGCGACGATGATCGGGATGGGCGCGATGATCGGGGCCGGGATCTTCGTCCTCACGGGCCTCGCAGCCGAGATTGCCGGACCGGCCGCCATCGTCGTGTTCGCCCTGAACGGCGTCGTCACCGCGTTCACGGGCCTGTCGTACGCGGAACTCGCCGCATCGATTCCGAAGAGCGGCGGCGGCTACGCGTTCGTCCGGGAGATCTTCGACGACCTCTCGTCGTTCATTATGGGCTGGATGCTCTGGTTCGCGTATATGATTGCCGGTGCGTTGTACGCACTCGGTTTCGCGCCGAACTTCTTGGAGCTGTTACACGTCTACGGCGTGGTCGCGCCGCCGGATCAGGTCGGGGCGATCGCGCTGCCGGTCATCGATGCGACGCTGCCGCTGGCGTTTCTGCTGGCGTTCGTCGCCGTGCTCGCGCTCGTCGCGCTCAACGCCGTCTCGACGGCCGCGAGCGGGAGCGCCGAGACGGTGTTCACGATCATCAAAGTGAGTATTCTGGTGATCTTCGTCGGCTTCGGGCTCACGTCGCCGATGTTCTCCGGGGCCGAGTTCCAACCGCTGTTTTCGGAGGCGGGCGGCGCGGCCGCGGTCCTGCCCGCGATGGGCTTGACGTTCATCGCCTTCGAGGGCTACGACCTCATCACGACGGTCACGGAGGAAGTCGAGAACCCCCGCGTGAACATTCCGAAGGCGATCTTCGTGAGTCTGGTCGCGACCGTGATCGTTTACTTGGCGGTCGTGACGGTCGCAATCGGCACGCTCGGCTCGCAGGGGCTGGCCGACGCGGGCGAGGCCGGTATCGCCGCGGCGGCGACCTCGTTTATGCCGACCGGGCTGCCGATCATCCAGAACGGCGGCGCGCTCATCGTCTTCGGCGCGGTGTTCTCGACGCTGACCGCGCTCAACGCCGTCGTGATCGCGTCCTCTCGCGTCGCGTTCTCGATGGGTCGGGAGGGGCAACTGCTCCCGTCGTTCGGCCAACTGCATCACCGGTATGGGACGCCGTTCGTCGCGATTCTCGCGAGCGCCGTGGTGATGCTCGGATCGGTCGCGCTGCCGACACAGAGCGCCGGCAATATGTCGAGTCTGTTCTTCCTGCTGTCGTTCATCATCGTCAACGTCGCCGTGATCAGGCTCCGGCGGGAGCGTCCTGATATGCACCGCCCCTACGAGATGCCGTTCTACCCCGCTCCTCCGGTGATCGGCATCGTTCTCAATCTGGTCCTGACGGTGGTGCTCGTCGAGTACCTGATCCGGACCGATCCGCTCGCGCTGGGGCTCAGTGTCGGGTGGATACTGCTGGGTGGCATCGCCTACGGAGTGTTGAAATCCGTTCGAACGCAGCCGGAGCGCGACAGTGGAACTGACGTTGAAATGACCCCCGAGGTAGACGATTAACTATGACCGGAACGCTTGACGTCATCATCGCCGGCGGTGGGAGAGTTGGCTTCCAGACAGCGGAACTGCTCGCAAACCGCGGCCACGACGTAACGATCATCGAACGGGACGACCGCGTGGTCTCGGATATCGCCGACGAGTGGGTCGTGACGGTAATCCACGGCGACGCGACCGACCCGGCCATCATCGAACAGGCCGGCGTCGAAGGCGCGGACGCGATCGCGGCGCTGACGGGTGAAAGCGGGCTGAACCTCGCGGTCTGTCTGGCGGCCTCGGAACTGAACCCGGGTATCCGGACGGTCGCCCGGATCGACAACGCGTCCCGCGAGTCTTACACCCGCTTCGTCGACGCCGTCCTGTTCCCCGAGCGCGCTGGTGCCCGGGTCGCGGCAAACGAGATCAGCGGCAGCGAGGTCCAGACACTGGCGGACGTGACGGGGACGCTCGACATTATGCTCGTTCGAGTCGCCGAAGGCGCACCCGCGGCCGGAAAGAAGCTCACGAACGTCCGATTC